>WNFC01001480.1_pt1 | contig 24733 bp, 21 predicted proteins | sample 5400541 | NCBI WGS metagenome assembly WNFC01 (sample SAMN13153342, study PRJNA577476) | soil metagenome | isolation source: 120 cm saprolite under Douglas fir tree site 2 hole 2 replicate 1 | place: USA:California | collected 2015-04-18 | reverse complement strand
CCAGGGTCCTGTCGATCAGCAGGAGCAGGCCGATCTCTATCAGGCGATGTTCAAGGTCTGGAGCGACCCCGCCAAGGAGACCTGGATGAAAGGTCTCTTCATCTGGAATTGGAACCCGATCGCCAACCCCGATCCGACCTCCTTCACACCGGTCGGCAAACTGGCCGAGCAGGTGATGACGGACTGGTTCAGCGGCAAGTACGCCGGCGCCTTCTCGCATCAGGAATCCTCGCTTCAGGCACTCTCAAGCTCTGTCAACGGGCAGATCTTCCCCAACCAGGGGGTCTATACCGATCACCTGCTCGTCAGCACCGCGGCGACCGGCAATCTGATAGCCGGCGCCACCGGCACGACGACGCTGTTCGCCAATGGCGGCGCGGTCCATCTCTTCGGCGGCACGCACGAGACGGTCTATATCGGCGGCGCCGGCCAGCAATATTTCTTGGGCGGCAGCGGCAAGAACGTCTTCACCTATCTGTCGGCCGCAGATTCCACCATCAGCCAGCACGACAGCATCGGCAACTTCCATGTCGGCCAGGACGTCTTCGACCTGCATCTCATCGACGCCAACCCGGTCGCCGCCGGGCTGCAATCGTTCACCTTCCTCGGCAACGGCGCCTTCACCGGCGCCGGACACCAGCTCCATGTCGTGCAGGACGCGGCCAAGAACCTGACCTATGTCGAGGCCGATCTCGACGGCGACAAGAAGGCCGATCTGCACATCGAGATCACCGGTCTCGTCAACCTGACCCGCTCGAACTTCTGGCTCACCGGCAGCGAGGTCAACTACCAGGCAGGCGAGAACGACGCGACGCTGTCGAGCCAAGCCTGGACCGCCTATGCGAAGGCCGAGATCACCACCCAGAAGGTCCTTAGCACCACCACCATGACCGAGAACCTCACCGGCGGCGCGACGGCGACGATCCTGCACGGCGACGGCGTCGCGAACACCCTGACCGGCAGCAACGGGCCGACCGAGTTCGTCGGCGGCTACGGCGCCGATCACCTCAACGGCGGCAGCGGCAAAAACACCTTCACCTATCTCTCGGTCGCCGATAGCACGGCGCAGAATGCCGACACGATCAGCAATTTCCATGACAACCAGGACGTCATCGACCTGCACTGGATCACCAAGGATCCGGGGATGGACAATCACCAGGCGCTCACCTTCATCGGCGCCAATGCGTTCAGCGGCACCGGCCACGAGGTCCATGTTACCCAGGACACGGCCAAGAACCTGACCTATGTCGAGGCCGATGTTAACGGCCATGGGCAGGCAAATCTTCATATCGCGATTGCCGGCCTCCATCACCTCAGCGCGGCCAATTTCTGGCTCTAGCCGATCATCCGTCGAGGTGGCGCCATGCGTGCGAGGTCGATCCCGACGGTAGGCGCACGCTGAGGAGATCGAGCGAGGTATCGTCGACGGCGACCTCGACCGATCACGCTCGAGGACGTCGGGAGAAACGATTTCTCGGTGGCGCGGTCTGGCCGGGAGCCGACATCGCGTGGTCATCGCGTCGGGGCGCGCCCGAGCGGACCATGGTACCCCGGCACTAGCGGATTCGGTAGCAAGGCCGGCTTCGCAGCCGGCCTTGCTCTGCTCCCTTCAGGTCTTCTTCTTCGGCGGGCTTGCCGGCCAGCTCTTGATCAGCGTGTCGTAGTCGATCGTCTCGCCCTTGGGCTTCTCGTTGGCGAGCTTCGGTTGCGGCGCGATGTTGCCGTCCTTCTTGCTCTTGTCGAACCAGTGCTGGGCGGTCTGCTTCGGGTTGAGCTTCGGACCGCAATTGCCCTGGACGCCCGACTTCTTGAGCCGACCCATGACTTCGTCCTGCGCCGCGGCGAGCGAGTCCATCGCCTGCTGCGGGGTCTTGGCGCCCGAGGCGGCATCGCCGATGTTCTGCCACCACAGCTGCGCCAGCTTCGGATAGTCCGGCACGTTGTTACCGGTCGGCGTCCACTGCACGCGCGCCGGCGAGCGGTAGAACTCGATAAGGCCACCGAGCTTCGGCGCCCGATCGCTGAACGATTTGTCCCAGATGTCGCTTTCGCGGATGAAGGTCAGGCCAACATGGCTCTTCTTTAAGCTGACCGTCTTGGCATTGATGAATTGCAGATAAAGCCATGCCGCCTTGGCGCGATCCTTGGCGGTCGATTTGAGCAGCGTGGCCGAGCCGACATCCTGATAGCCGAGCTTCATCCCGTCTTTCCAATAAGAGCCGTGCGGCGACGGCGCCATCCGCCACTTCGGCGTGCCATCGGCGTTCATGACCGCGATTCCAGGCTTCACCATGTCGGCGGTGAAGGCGGTGTACCAGAAGATCTGCTGCGCGATATTGCCTTGCGCCGGCACCGGACCAGATTCGGAGAAAGTCATGCCCGGAGCCTGCGGCGGAGCATACTTCTTCAGCCACTCGAGATACTTCTCGATCGAGTAGACGGCGGCGGGACCATTGGCGTCGCCGCCGCGCTCGACCGACGAGCCGACCGGACGGCAACCCTCCATGCGGATGCCCCATTCGTCGACCGGAATGCCGTTCGGGATCCCCTTGTCGCCGTTGCCGGCCATCGACAGCCAGGCATCGGTGAAGCGCCAGCCGAGCGAGGGGTCTTTCTTGCCGTAATCCATGTGGCCATAGACGCGGACGCCGTCGACCTCCTTCACGTCGTTGGTGAAGAATTCGGCGATGTCCTCGTAGGCCGACCAGTTCACCGGCACGCCCAGATCGTAGCCGTATTTCGCCTTGAACTTCTGCTTCAGCTCCGGCTTCTGGAACCAGTCGTAGCGGAACCAGTAGAGATTGGCGAATTGCTGATCGGGCAGCTGATAGAGCTTGCCGTCGGTCCAGGTCGTGAAGGACTTGCCGATGAAGTCGTCGACGTCGAGCGTCGGCAGCGTCACGTCCTTGCCCTCGCCGGCCATCCAGTCGCTGAGATTGATCGTCTGATTGTAGCGGCCATGCGTGCCGATGAAGTCGCTATCATTGATCCAGCCGTCGTAAATCGGCTTGCCGGACTGCATCTGCGTCTGGATTTTCTCGACGACGTCGCCTTCCTGGATGACGTCGTGCTTCACCTTGATGCCGGTGATCTCGGCAAAGGCCTTGGCGAGGGTCCGCGATTCGTACTCATGAACGGTCAGCGTTTCCGAGACGACGCTGATGTCCATCCCCTTATAGGGCTCCGCCGCCTTGACGAACCATTCGAGCTCTTTCATCTGCTCGTCCTTCGAGAGCGTCGAAGGCTGGAATTCGTCGAGCCATTTGCGGGCCTCGTCGACCCCAGCCACCGCGGCGCCGGCGCTGAGCGCGACCGCGATCATGCTCACGCCTGCTGCGAGCGCGTTGCGTCTTCTAGCGTTTCTCATGGAGTTTCTCCTGTGCAGTATGGATCGTTGATGAGCCAGGGTTGATCCCCGGATTTTCTTGGAACGAAGCCTTACACCCAGCGAAACACCGCTCCGGCGTAGAGCAGCGACAGCAGCAAGGCCCAGTGCAGCTCCGGGCCGACAATCCCTAGCCAAAGGAGGTTGATGAAGGCGGTCCCGAGAAGCGAGACGAACAATCGGTCGCCGCGCGTCGTCGCGATGCGCAGGACGCCCTGGCGCGGCGTCTCCGGCCACCGTAAGGCGAGCATCGTCATCACGCCGAGCAGCACGGCGATGACGCAGAAGAAGACGGCGGTCTGCCATGTCCACGCCATCCATCCCCAGTCGATCCCGGCAAAGCTCATCACACCCTCCCGAGGGCGAAGCCCTTGGCGATGTAGTTGCGCACGAACCAGATCACGATGGCGCCGGGGATGATGGTGAGGACGCCGGCGGCGGCGAGCAGGCCCCAATCCATCCCGGCGGCCGAGACGGTCCGCGTCATGATCGCCGAGATCGGCTTGGCGTTGACCGTGGTGAGGGTGCGGGCGAGCAGCAGCTCGACCCACGAGAACATGAAGCAGAAGAATGCCGCGACACCGATGCCGTTGGCGATCAGCGGCAGGAAGATCTTCACGAAGAATCGCGGGAAGGAGTAGCCGTCGATCTCCGCCGTTTCGTCGATCTCCTTGGGAACGCCCGAGATGAAGCCTTCGAGGATCCACACCGCGAGCGGCACGTTGAAGAGGCAATGCGCCAAGGCGACCGCCCAGGGCGTGTCGAAGAGCCCAACCGCGGAATAGAGATTGAAGAAGGGCAGCGCGAAGACGGCCGGCGGCGCCATCCGGTTGGTCAGCAGCCAAAAGAAGAGATGCTTGTCGCCGATGAAGCGATAACGCGAGAAGGCGTAGGCGGCGGGCAGGGCGAGCGCGATCGAGATGACGGTGTTGATCGCCACGTACTCGAGCGAATGGATGTAGCCCGAATACCAGGACTCGTCGGTGAATATCTTGACATAGTGACCGACCGTCGGGCTGTGCGGAAACAGCGTCACGCTGCCGGTGATCTCCTGGTTCGTCTTAAGGCTCATGTTGATGAGCCAGTAGATCGGCACGAGGAGGAAGGCGATGTAGGCGCCGAGTACGATGCTCCGGCCTTTCATGCAGACCTCCTGTCGTCCGCATCGACGCTGGTCATCACCGTGTAGTAGACCCAGCAGGTGGCGAGGATGATGAGGTCGTAGACGAGAGAGAGCGCCGCTGCCTTGCCGAGGTCGAACTGGCCGAGCGCCAGCTTCACCAGGTCGATCGAGATGAAGGTGGTGGCGTTGCCCGGACCGCCGCCGGTGACGACGAAAGGTTCGGTGTAGATCATGAAGCTGTCCATGAAGCGGAGCAGCACGGCGATGATGAGGACGCGCCGCATTTTCGGTAGCTGGATCGCGCGGAAAACCGCCCATTGCGACGCGCCGTCGATGCGCGCAGCCTGGTAATACGCATCGGGGATCGAGCGCAGCCCGGCATAGCAGAGCAGCGCAACGAGCGACGTCCAGTGCCACACATCCATGATGATGACGGTGACCCAGGCCGAGACGACGCCGCCGGTATAGTTGTAGTCGATGCCGAGACTGTTGATGCCCCAGCCGAGGAGGCCGATGTCGGGGCGTGCGAAAACCTGCCAGATCGTGCCGACGACGTTCCACGGCACGAGCAGCGGCAGCGCCAGGATCACCAAAGTTGCAGCGACCCTCCAGCCGGCACGCGGCATGGCGAGCGCCACGACGATGCCGAGCGGAATTTCGATCGCGAGAATGACGGCCGAGAAGAAAATGTTGCGGCCGAACGCATCAAGAAACCGTCCGCCAAGCTCGCTGTTCGGATCGAGCAGCTCCTGGAACCAGCCGAGACCGTTCCAGAAGAACTGGTTGTTGCCGAACGTGTCCTGGACCGAGTAGTTGACCACTGTCATGAGCGGCAGCACGGCCGAGAACGCGACGATCGCGAAGACTGGCAGGACCAGGAACCAAGCCTTGTTGTTGATCGGCTTGTCCATGGCTCAGCCTCCGATCCCGACTTGCGCCGGCACGTCGGCGTGAACCAGGCGTCCCTCGACATAGATGTTGATCCGCCGAGGGTCGAAGACGACGGCAGCCTCGCTCCCACCGACGCCGACGCCGTCGGGCGCGGTTACCACGAGAGGGATGCCGCCGAGCTCGACCCGGGCGATGCGGCGGCGCCCGAGATCCTCGATTTGTGTCACCTGCACCGCAAGGCCGCCGCCTTTGGGCGCCAGGCGAGCGAATTCGGGCCTGATGCCGAGCTCGACCTTCCCGGAGGATTGCAGCGAGGGATAGTGCGCGCCAAGCGCCAACGCCTGCCCCCCCACGATTGCGGTGGCGCCCCGGATCTCGCAGGGCAGCACATTCATTCCCGGCGAGCCGACGAAATAGCCGACGAAAGTGTGGGCCGGCCTTTCGAACAGCTCTTCCGGTGTCCCGGTCTGGACGACCTCGCCCTCGGACATGACGACGACCTTGTCGGCGAAGGTAAGCGCCTCGGTCTGGTCGTGCGTCACATAGATCATCGTCATGTCGAGCTTGCGGTGCAGCTCCTTCAGCTTGGAGCGGAGCTCCCACTTGAGATGCGGATCGATGACGGTGAGCGGCTCGTCGAAGAGGATGGCGGCGACGTCCGAGCGGACGAGGCCGCGGCCGAGTGAGATCTTCTGCTTCGCGTCCGCCGTGAGACCGCGCGCCTTACGGCCGAGATCGCGCGTGAGGTCGAGGAGTGCCGCGATCTCGGCGACCCGCGCCTCGATCTCGCCGCTCGGCAGCCCGCGATTGCGCAGAGGGAACGCCAGGTTCTGCCGCACCGTCATCGTGTCGTAGATGACCGGGAACTGGAAGACCTGGGCGATGTTCCGCGTCTCGGTCGGTTGTATGGTAACGTCACGTTCGTCGAAGAGGACGCGCCCTTTCGAAGGCACCACCAGCCCGGAGATGATGTTGAGCAGCGTCGTCTTGCCGCAGCCGGAAGGACCGAGCAAGGCGTAGGCGCTGCCGTTCTCCCAGACATGCGTTGCCTCGCGCACCGCGTAATCGCTCGGCGCAAGCGGTCGCGGCTTGTAGGAGTGAGCGAGGGATTGGAGGGTAATCCGCGCCATCGCCGGCCTCAAACTGCCTCTGCCTGCGGCGGCGCACTGACGAGGCGCCCCGCGGTGTCGAAGACGAACAGCCGCCGCAGATCGAGCTGCAGTGCAATCTCAGTTCCAGGGTCGAATTTTCGGACACCGTCCGCCAGAGCCACCAGCGGTGTGCCGGCGACGTTGACGTGGATATAGCTTTCGGACCCGGAGATCTCGCTGACCGAGACCACGCCGGGCAGGGTAATCGCGTCGCCGGCCGCCCCGCCCAGCGTCGCCTGATGCGCGCGAAAGCCGATCGTGTAGGCGCCGTCCGGAAGGTCGAGGAAAGCGGCAGTCGCGGGGACCGCGCCGCCAGTGGCGAGCGTGATCACCGGCCCCGACTTGGTCGCCGCGACTGTGTTGAGCGGCGGATCGGAAAAGACGCGGGCGGTTACGATGTCGTTTGGCCGCCGATAGACCGCCGCGGTCGAACCGAACTGGGTCATCGCTCCTTCGAACAAGGTCGCCGTGTTGCCACCCAGCAGCAGCGCCTCGGTCGGATCGGTGGTGGCGTAGACGAAAACCGCGCCCGAGGCGCCGAAGATGCGCGGCAGCTCTTCGCGCAGTTCCTCGCGCAGCTTGTAATCGAGATTGGCAAGCGGCTCGTCCATGAGTACGAGATCCGCGCCTTTGACGAGGGCCCGCGCGATCGCCGTCCGCTGTTGCTGGCCACCTGAAAGCTGAAGCGGCAACCGGTCGAGCATCGTCTCGAGGCGGAGGAGACGGGCGGCATTGCGCACGCGGCGCTCGATCTCGGCCCGTGGCAGCCGTGCGACGCGGAGCGGCGACGCGATGTTCTCGTAGACCGAGAGTGTCGGGTAGTTGATGAATTGCTGATAGACCATCGCCACCTTGCGGTCGCGCACCCGCGTCCCCGTGACGTCTCGTCCATCGACCAGGATCCGCCCCGAGCTCGGGTGATCGAGCCCCGCCATCAACCGCATCAGCGATGTCTTGCCCGACAGCGTCCCGCCTAGGAGGATATTTATCGTGCCCTTCTCCAAGATCATCGAGACGCCGCTGATATGCGTCTCGGCGCCGACCACCTTGGTGACACCGTCGAGGGCCAGGCTCATGGTGGCACCGTCCCCGCCAGCGCGCCCGATCGGCCAGCTCGCGCGCCGGCGAGATCGCTCCGCTGCTCGCTCATGAAGGCATCGAGCGCGGCGGCCTCCTCCGGGGTGACCCGCAGGCCGAGCCTGCTGCGGCGCCACAGCACGTCGGCGGCCGTTGCCGCCCATTCCTCGCGCATGAGGTAGCGGATCTCCGTCTCGGTCAGGTTGAAGCCGAAGCGTCGCCCCAGCCCCGACGCGCTGGTGATACCATCGAGGAGACGCTCGGCCCGCGTACCGTAGGCGCGGACGAGGCGACGCGCATGAGCTGGCTCGAGATAGCGATGCTTGGCAAGAAGCTGAGCGACAAGTGGCGCAAACCCATCGTGGGGAAAGTCGCCGCCGGGAAGCGGCGCCTCTCCGGTCCAGCCGCGCTTCGCTGCCACCACGCGCGGCAGATGCAGCGCCAGCTTTTCGAGCGCCGCCTCCGCCAGGCGCCGATACGTGGTGATCTTACCGCCGAAGACTGAGAGGAGCGGCGCCTCTCCGTCGGCATCGTCTAGCTCCAGCACGTAGTCGCGCGTCGCTTCTTGCGCCTTCGATGCGCCATCATCGTAAAGCGGACGGACCCCCGAATAGGCCCAGACGACGTCGCTCGGCGCGATCGACCGCGCGAAATACTCGCTCGCGGCGGCACAAAGGTAGGCGATCTCCGGCGCGCTTGCCGCCACGGCCGCCGGATCTCCCGCGTAATCCTGATCGGTCGTGCCAATCAGCGTGAACTCGCTCTCGTAGGGGATGGCGAAAATGATCCGCCCGTCCTCGTTCTGGAAGATGTAGCTGCGGTCGTGGTCCCACAGCTTCGGGACGACGACGTGGCTGCCCTGAACGAGCCGGACATTCGATGCCGCATTGCTGCGGACGACGCTCTGCAGCACGGCGCCGACCCATGGCCCACCGGCGTTGACGAGGATCCGGGCGTCAACCGTCTCCGATGCGCCGTTGCCCTCTTGCGCGGTCACGCGCCAGCGCCCGGCCGACCGCTCGGCGGAGACGACGCGCGTGCGCGGCCGGATCACCGCGCCACGCTCTGCCGCATCTTTAGTATTGAGCACGACCAGCCGAGAATCCTCGACCCAGCAGTCGGAGTACTCGAAAGCCTTGCGGTACTGCGGCTTCAGCGGGAAGCCAGCCGGATCACGCTGGAGATCGAGGACGCGCGTCCCCGGCAGGATGCTGCGGCCGCCGAGGTGGTCGTAGAGGAAGAGGCCGAGGCGCAGCAACCAGGCCGGCCGCAGCCCATCGTGATGCGGCAGCACGAAACGCATCGGCCAGATGATGTGCGGAGCGATGCGCAGCAGCACCTCGCGCTCCTTGAGCGCCTCGCGGACGAGGCGAAATTCGTAGTGCTCGAGATAGCGCAGGCCGCCATGGACGAGCTTTGTCGAGGCCGAGGAGGTGGCGCCGCCGAGATCGCCCTGCTCGAACAACGCTACAGTGAGGCCCCGGCCGACCGCGTCGCGCGCGATGCCGCTCCCGTTGATGCCGCCACCGATAATGACGAGGTCGAAATCGACCGCCAACAGATCCTCCCCAGACGCGATCCGAAAGTCAGGATACGCGGTTTTTATGATTACTCGACGCTAAGCGAAAGCCAAACCGCGCGCAATCCGAAAATACGCTGCCAGCGCTTATGGCGCGATCGGGTCATCAGTGTCGCTATCGGCGCTGCCGACCTCGACGACTTGGACGCCCTCGGCCTGACAAAGCTCGGCGAGACGGACCGAGGTCAGCCGATCGGTGACGAAAATGTCGATCTCCGACATGTGGCCGATGCGCACCGGTGCAGCGCGCTCGAGCTTCAGCTTGTCGGCGACGAGAATCACCTGCCTTGCATTCTCGATGATGGCGCGGCTGACCCGCACCTCGCGGAAGTCGAAATCGAGGAGCGCCCCGTCCTCGTCGATCGCCGAAGCGCCGATCACCGCATAGTCGACCTTGAACTGCTTCACGAAATCGACAGCGGCCGAGCCGATAACGCCGCCATCGGCACGGCGCACCGGCCCACCGGCGATGATTACTTCGATGCGCGGATGGGCGCAGAGCAGGGTCGCGACGTTGAGATTATTGGTGATGACCAGCAACCCCTCGTGGCTCTGCAGTGCGCGGGCGACCTCCTCGGTCGTCGTCCCGATATTGATGAAGAGAGAGGAGTTGTTGGGAACGAGCTGCGCCGCGGCAGCGCCGATCGAGCGCTTTTCCACTCGCGACAAGAAGCGTCGAGCGTCGTAGGAGAGATTGGCAACACCCGAGGCGACGACGGCCCCGCCATGGACGCGCGACAGGAAGTGTAGGTTGCAGAGGTCATTGAGGTCCTTTCGGATCGTCTGAGCTGTCACCCCGAAGCGCGCGGCGAGTTCTTCGACGCCGACCCGTCCGGCGATGCGGGCGAGATCGATGATGCTCTTCTGCCGGTCAGTAAGCGCTTCCATCCTCGTCTCCCCGCGGCCTGTCACCGCGGTACTTTTGTTTCTATCTTCATTTCGCTCATTTATGCCATGATTTGACAATCAAATGAAAGCGAGCCGTCGAGTCATGCCGAAAGCCCCGACCGAGAACGAGCGGGCGCTCATCCAGGCGATCACCGACTACCGCGCCGGCCGGCTCGACCGGGCGGAAGCCGCGTGCACGCTTCTATTGCGCCGGGACGAGGGCAACGCCGCGGCGCTTCAGCTACTCGCCGTCGTGAAGCTGCAGCGAGGCGAGCTCGGCGCCGGCCGCGCCTATATCGAGCGGAGCCTGGCGTTGCGGCCAGATCACGTCGCCTCGCTCCTCATCGCCGGTCGGGCGGCGCGCGCCGCAGAGGATTTGTCGGCGGCACTCGCATATATCGAACGGGCGACTGCACTCGCCCCGGCGTCCGACGAGGTGGCTTTTCTGCGTGGCTCCCTCATGCAAGAGCTCGACGATCCGCGTGCGGCGTCGGTGCTGCAGGCGCTCGTCGAGCATCATCCGCGTCATGCCGGCGGGTGGGGCAGGCTGGGTCAGGTGCTGCGGGATGCGGGCAATCTGTCGGCGGCGCTCGCGGCGTTCGAGCGAGCCGCCGAAATCGATCCGCATTCAGCCAAGGCGCATTTCGATCGGGCTTGCGTGCTTCATGCGTTGGGGCGGTTCGCAGAAGCGGCGGAGGCTTTCCGGACGGCGCTGTCGCTTGAGCCGAAGGCCGCGGAAATTACCTTCAACCTCGGACTGACACTGCTGAAGTTAGGCGCAAAGGACGCTGCCGCCGGCGCCTTCGAGCGGACCGTCGCGCTCGCGCCCTCGCATGTTGCGGCCTGGTTCAGTCTCGGTCTGGTGCGCCAGGATCTGAACGACCCCGAGGGTGCGGCGGGGGCGTTCCGCGCGGTGCTCGAAGCAAATCCCGAGCACGCCGAGGCGGCCGTCAATCTGGGAATCGTGCTGCAAGCGGTCGGCGCGATGGAGGCGGCGATGGCGGCCTATGCCGACGCGGTTCAACATCGGGCCGAGACGTTCGCCCCGGTCGTCCAGGCGATGTGCGGCGCCAGCACCGGGCGGCTCTGGCTCGATCCCGCCGCGCTCCGCCGCTCACTCGTTCGGCGCTGATCCACGGCGCGCCCGGAAGCGCTTGCGATAGATGCCGGGTTCGCGCAGTACCGCCGCTCCGGTCTTCCCGTAGCGCGCCGCGTCTTCCGGCGTGAAGGCGGTGAAGTCGAGGGACAAGGCGGAGCGGGGGACAGGAAAACATTGCGCGATCGGGGTTCCCCTCGCGAGCACGCCGTTGAAGGCAGGGTCCGTCCAGACCGCAGGAAAGAGGATTCCGATGTCGTTGAAACGGTCGGCATCGACCAGCCCACTGAGCAATCGGAACGGCAGATCGTGGCGATTGACCGGGTGGGTCGCGAAGAGCGACCAGCCGGGTTCCAGCGCGACGGTCCAGAAACTGTGGAACTTGACGATGACCGTGCCCTCGTCATGAAACGGCGTTCCCGTCACTTGCGCCGGAACGTGGAAGCTGATCGGCGAGCGTGGATGTTCCGCCGCCGCGAGTCGCGGGAGATCCCAGTCCCACGAGAGAACGCCATCCCTCACGCGCACGTCGCATGGCATAAGGATCATGAATCCGTAGGACATGGCATCGATGAAGGGTGGACATTGCTTAAGTGTCCGGACCTCCTCGCCATGGACATCCGATAGCGCCGAGGCTGGCATCGCGCGCAGCCAGCCTGGCACCGCCTCGCGCGCCGGCGTCGGCCGGGGCAGCAGATCAATGAGGGCCGGATCGCATTTGAACGTCACCCGCATCGCCTGATGGTCGCCCTCTCCTGGTGCCGCCGCAAGCCAAACCCGTGGGAGCCGCTGATGGAAAGACGTTCTGCTCGTGAGGCTTACGCAGCATGCTGTGCTCTGTAGCTAGTTTGCCGCAAACCGCAATTGCGAGGGCCTTCCGTTGGCCTGCCAGCATCGCCTGCTTCTTCCCCGAGGGGCGTCATCTAGTGCTGCCGGAGGCCGATTGCTGCCCTTGAACCTCGAAGAACGAGGTCTGCTTCCAAGCGCTCGGCAGTTCCACCGTCATCCCGGCAAGCCGCGCGGTGCGGCTCGGCTTGCCGCGCACCATGGCACCCTCGAAACGGTTGGGCAGCGGCGAGGGAGCAAGCGGAAGGGCGTCCGCCGCCGTGTAGCAGCAAATGAACAGGTTACGGGAGGCCTCGGAGCGGTTGGCGTCGGAGCCGTGCACCGCCAACGGGTGCAAAATGCACACCGAGCCGGCCTTACCGAGAATCGGCTCCGCGCGCTTTTCCAATTCTGTCACCTGCTCGGGTGCGATCTCGCCGACGAAAGTCCCGGCGCGCCACAGGGTCAGCTGACCATCCCTGTGCGAGCCGGGCACGACCTTTAGATAGCCGTTGTCCAGCGTCATGTCGTCGAGCAGCAGCAATGCTTCGGCGATATCCAAGTTGCTATGCGGCGTATAGGAGAAATCCTGGTGGTATCCGACGCGCGTCGGGGAGCGCGGCGGTTTCAAGTTGATCTTGCAATGATGGAATTTGATGTCGGGCCCGACAAGCTCGGCTGCAATGTCGGCGATGCGCGATTCGAACGCAACCCGGCGATAGGTCTCGGAGATCTCGGCGGGATTGTTGATCCGGCGCAGCCGCGGATCCGCGGCGCTGTGCGTGGCGTCGAGATCGAAACGCGGCCGGCCATCGATGCATTCGCCGTAGTTCGCCGACGAGCCGCGACTCTCGTCGATCCAAGCGGCGAGATCGGCACGCAGGGCGGCGAGCTCGGCCGGCGTCACCGCATCCGGGACCACAACGTAGCCCTTGGTTCTGAACTGCTCCGCTTCTACCGGTGTGAGAAAGGGCACGGTCACCTCCGTTCGGGCGAGATTCGCTGATGCGGAAAGTCGGCCGCGATCACCGACATCTTAGCCGCGGGGCGGTGCCGGAAAAAGCCCCGACCGCGCGAGATCTTTGATCACCATCACGGACCGACTATGCCTGCAATCGATCTTTATTGCCTAACTACTGAGCAGAGACAAAAAATACTGTAGATGCTCGACCCCCCGTAAATGCAGCGCTAGACTTGAGTGTCCTTTGCGAGGAGAGGCACGATCCATGGTGAGCATCTCAGCCTTCCGCCGTTTGGTGGCGCTAGCCGGGTTTGCACTCGTCTCGGGCTTTGCTGTCGCCGCTCATGCGGCACCGCAAGCGCTCGGCCTCGTCGCCAGCAGCGAGCCGCTACCACTCACCTGCGAGGGCAGCGAATGCCAAATTCATTTGAGCGCCTTCTGCCTGCAGGAGGCGCGGGAGATTCCGTCCTTTGGGGCGCCCTATCAGCTGGTGGCGCCGAACTCGGTCAAACTCATGCTGACGACTGCCGACGGCCGGAAAATCGAGGCACCGGCGACAGGAACGGTTACCTTCACGATCTATCGGGCCTTTACGGCGATCCGCGCCAGCGTACCGTCCCGCGTTCTCTCGGCGCAGGGCGTGGTCGCCGCGGCGCTCGTGATCGATCAAGATGCGCTGCTGATCCCACATGCCGAGGCCGGTGATCGGAATCCACAGACGCCAGCAGATGTCGATCTCGCGCGCGAGCATCTGCGGCCCGCGGCCGCTGCCTTTTTCGACATGCATGGCGTCGAGACCGATGCGGCGAAGTTGGTCGGTCGCCTGATCAACGCGCTCCCCGAAAGGGCACGCGCGCCTGCGCTCGAGGATGGCCGTCTTTGGGCCCAGGTGATCTCACCGGAGATGGCGGCCGGTAGCACGCCGGCAGCCGTGCAGCGGGCGACGGAGATTCATGAGAGTTGCCGCGCATCGCGATCGCTCGGCACGCAATACAGCATGCGGCATTGCCTCGAAAGCTCGCACGCTGCGCTCATGCGTGACGTCAACGTGAAGTTCTGGCGGTCCCTCGGGGAGTCATAGGCCGATTGGGGCCAAGCGCCACCGGCTTCTCAAATGTGACCGGACGCCGCGGCTTGCTTGATGCCGAGGTCGCGGTATTCGTCCCAAGCCGCGTGCAATCGCTGCACGCAGACCGGATCCATGTCGAAGCGCGGGACCGGATCGGCATCCCAATATCCGTAGCGATCCTCCCCACGCACCAGCATCGCGGAGCGACGGCCGATGGTTGACCGGACATGCGTCGGAATGAAGAAGAACGCCAATCCGATCCGGCGGTCGTTGGACCGATTGGCCAGCGAACCATGGACGGTGCGTTCATGATGCATCGAGAACTCGCCCGCCTTCAGGACGAGGTCGACGGCCTGGCTCTCGTCGATCCCGTCGATACGTTGCCCGCGCGCAAGCAGATTGTCGGGGGCGTAGGTTTCGATATGCGCGCGGTCGGGCCCGCGATGAGATCCGGGCAGCACACGCAAGCATCCATTCTCCGGATTGCTGTCGGTCAACCCTACCCAGGCCGTCACCTCGTCATGCGGCTCCAGGCCAAAATAGGCGGAGTCCTGGTGCCAACTGACATGACGGCGGTCCGTTGCGTCCTTCGAAAACAGGGATGCGCCGAACAGGAGAATGTTCGGCCCGATAACATCCTCGACGGCATCGAGGATCGCTCTGCAGCGACCCAAGGCGACGAGCGAGGGAAACGGAAGATGTGCCTTTATCTTCATTATCTTCTGCGCCTCGTGACCGACCTCGCGCTCGAATGCCTCCAATCGGCGGCGTTCCTCGTAGGCACCCATTGCATCGATGGCGCGGAACGGGTGGACATAGCCGAGGCGGTGGAACTGCTCGACCTGATCCGGCGTAAGTACTCTCGGCATTTTTGCGGTCCCTTCCTGCTCTCCACCTAGGGCTTCGCGTATGCGCCGGTCAGCCGTTCCCGGACATAGTCGCCGCTTGTCACCGGCGCGTAGCGGGCCGGATTGCCTGCACCCTGGCAACTTGGCAGACAGCTGATTTCCACCCCATCGGCCCGCTCAGCCGGCGAGGCCGCGCAGACGCTCGGACCGCCGTCGCAGAAGCTCGACGCTCGTCAAGAGGACTACCGAGAAGACGAGCAGCAGCGTGGCTACCGCGGTGATGGTCGGGCTGATCTGTTCGCGAATGCCGCTGAACATCTGACGCGGCAAGGTGCGTTGGTCCGGGCTGGCGAGAAACAGCACGACCACCACCTCGTCCCAGGACGTGACAAAGGCGAACAAGGCGCCCGAGATCACGCCCGGCAAGATAATCGGCAGCGTGACCTTGCGAAAAGCGTACAGAGCGGAAGCCCCAAGACCCGTAGCGGCGCGTGTCAGCGAGTGGTCGAAGCCCGTCAGGGTCGCCGTCACGGTGATGACGACAAAGGGTGTTGCCAGCGCCGTATGGGCCAAGATGATCCCGGCGTAGGTGTTGACGAGGTTGACGACGGCGTAGAAGAAATATGTGGCGATCGCCGTGATGACCACGGGCACCACCATCGGCGAGATCAGGATGCTCATGATCAGGCCGCGCAACGGAAGCTGTCCGCGACTCAAGCCGAGCGCCGCCAGGGTTCCCAAGCCGGTCGACAGCAGCGTAGCGAAGATCGCGACGACCGTGCTGTTGAAGAGCGCAACCTGCCAGCGCTCCGAGCTGAAGAAGTCCTGGTACCAACGCAACGAGAAGCCGGCCAGCGGATAGGTGAACCATGGCTCGCTGTTGAAGGAGAGCGGCACGATCGCCAGGATCGGAGCAACCAGGAACAGGAACACCGCGCCGCACGACACGAGGAACGTATAGTGCCAGATCCTTTCGATGCCTGAAGCGTAGCCTGGAAGTGCCACCGTGTTACCCCAGCTTCACTTTGTCGATGCCGATCAGGCGATTAAAGACCGAATAGAGGATGATCGTCGCGGCCAGGAGGATGGCACCGAGCGCGGAAGCCATGCCCCAATTGAGCTCCCGATTGGTGTAGAGCGCCACGAAGTAGCTGATCATCTGGTCGAGAGGTCCACCGACCAGGGCGGGCGTGATGTAGTAGCCGAGGCACAGGATGAAGGTCAGCAGGCAGCCGGCGCCGACGCCCGGGAGAGTCTGCGGGAAATAGACGCGCCAGAAAGCGTAGAAAGGCCCGGCTCCCAGCGAGCGCGCGGCGCGCAGGTGGGTCGGCGAGATCATCTTCATCACGCTATAGATCGGCAGGATGGTGAAGGGCAGTTGGATATGCGTCATCGCCAAGACCGTGCCGCCACGGTTGAAGATGAGCTGCACGGGCGCGTTCAAGACGCCGAGCCAGAGCAGCACATCGTTGATCGTGCCGTGCGTCTGAAGCAACACGACCCAGGCCGAGGTGCGTACGAGAAGCGACGTCCAGAACGGCATCAAGACCAGGATCATGAGCAGGTTGCTCGTCCGGGTCGGGAGCGTGGCAAGGAGATAGGCGACCGGATAGCCGAGCACCAACGTCGCGATCGTAACCAGCGCGCTGATCCAGATGGTGCGCCCGAAGACATCGAGAAAGATCGCCTGATCGGCCAGCGCCTTGGCGAAGTGGTTGTCGTTGTCCCAGCGCAAATCGAGCGCCGAGAGAAGGTAGAACGAGGTGAAAGGGTGGCTGGCGCGCTCGAGCACGACCCAGATGTCGCGCGTGCCCCACAATGGATCACTCTTGAGGAAGACTTCCTTCCAAGGGCCACCCTCGGCCCGCTCGACGTCGCGGCCGGTCTTGATGATCTTGCTGCGGCTGCCAGGGATCTCGTAATTGAGCCGCTTGCCGACCAGGCCGGTATTCTTAGTCTTCTGCGTCTCCTTGAGGTCTGCCGCCAGCGCGGCGTAAGTCGCCTCGTCCGGCAAGTCCCGACCGTCCCAGCGGGTAAGCGCGGCGGAAGTGCGGGGCAGATTCTGGACGATCTCGGGATTTTCGATCGCACGATAGAGCATGAACGCGATCGGCAGCACGAACGTGAGCAGAATAAACGCCAGCAGGGGCGCCACGAGAGCGAACGCACGAAGTTTGCTCCGGCGCTGGGCCCGGCGCAGGCTGATCCTCAGCGGCACCCCATCCGCCGTCCGTATGCCCGGAAGCGAGTCCGCCAGCGAAACCATCCGAGACCTCGGGCCCTATTGCTGCCCAGTATGAGCGTCGGTCGACGGGTGGGCACCCAGCGTTGTTTGGCCTCGCGGTGCCCACCCCGCCCGCATTATTGAGCCAACCAGGTGTTGAAGCGTTTGCGCAGCTCCTCGCCGTTGTCGCCCCAGAACTGGGCGTCGTTGACCAGCACGTTCTTCGAGTTCTCGGGCGCTGTCGGCAGATCCTTCAGGATGTCGGCGGGCACCTTGGGGATCGCCGCCAGAACTGCAGGACCGTATGAGATATAGTTGGTTTGGGTTGCGATGACCGCGGGTTCGGAGGCGAAGGCGATGAACTTGTACGCAGCATCGAGGTGCTTGCTGCCCTTTGGAATTGCCCACAGGTCCCAGTCCAGCAACTGACCATCCCAGACGATCTTGAAGTTCTTCCCGCCGCTCTTGTTGGCGTCGTAGATGCGGCCGTTCCATGCTTGCGCCATGACGACCTCGCCGGAGGCGAGCAACTGCGGCGGTTGCGCGCCGGCCTCCCACCAGACGACGTCCTTCTTGATCGTATCGAGCTTCTTGAATGCGCGGTCGACGCCCGCCGGCGTCTTGAGCGTCGCATAGACTTGGTCGGTCGCCACGCCGTCGGCCAAGAGTGCGGCCTCGAGATTGCCGAACGGATTCTTCCACAGCGCGCGCTTGCCGGGGAATTTCTTAAGGTCGAACAGGTCCGCGATCTTGGTCGGTCCTTCCTTCAGCTTGTCGGCATCGTAGGCGAAGATCGTCGAATAGACGATGTTGGGAACGCCGCACTCGTGCGGAATTCCCTTCACGAACTGCTCCTTGGGCAGCACTTTCGAGTAGTCGATCTGCTCCAGGATGCCCTCGTCGCAGGCTTGGCGAACAGTCGCCGAATCGACGTCGACGACGTCCCACGTGACACTCTTGGCCTGGACCATGGCGCGGATCTTGGCGACCTCGCCATTGTATTCCTCGGCGGTGATCTTGGCGCCCGTCTTCGCCATGAAAGGCTTGACGAAGGCTTCATCCTGGCTCTTCTGGTAAGCGCCCCCCCAGGACACCATCGTAAGGTCCTGGGCGGAGGCGAGGGATGGCAGAGCCACCATAGCGGCGCCGGCGGCCATCCATAGCGTGTAGCGGGTCAACATCGTAGTCATCATGATCTCCCCCTGTTAGGCCGGGTCATCCGGCCGGTTCCACTTCCGGGCATCGCGAGACGGGCCCAAGAGCTTGTGGTCAAAACGCATCAAGCGCCCGACAATCTTCCTTCTTCCACCCGACGGGGATCAGCTCTCCCGGCGTCAGACGCGGCACGCCTTCGGCATTGGGGACTTTGACCACGAAGTCGTTGCAGCCGCAGACGGCAACCCTGACGCGGGTGTGGTCGCCAAAATAGATCAGCTCCTCGACGCGGGCCTCGAATTGGTTCGAGCAGGCCCCTAGGGGCGGATTGATCTGCACGCGCTCGGGCCGAAGCGAGATCGTCGTCTCCGAGCCGACGCTCGGGACATTGACCGCCAGTGCCTCGACGGTGCCGCCGTCGTCGATCGCCACCCTGCAGCCGACGCCGTTCATATAGACGACCTTGCCACGCAGGCGATTGTTCTCGCCGATGAACTGCGCGACGAAGGAGTTCGCCGGGCGCTCGTACAGCTCGGAGGGGGCCGCCAGCTGCTGGATCACGCCATCGCTGAAGACGGCGATGCGATCGGACATCGTCAGCGCTTCGCTCTGGTCATGGGTTACATAGACCGCGGTGACCCCGAGATTCTGGTGCAGATGTTTGATCTCGATCTGCATCTGCTCGCGCAACTGCTTGTCGAGCGCACCGAGCGGCTCGTCCATCAGCACGAGCTTGGGCTGGAACACGAGCGCGCGCGCGAGCGCTACGCGCTGCTGCTGCCCTCCGGAAAGCTGTGCGGGCCGCCGATTTGCGAAACCCGATAGCTTCACCATGTCGAGGGCGCGAGTGACGCGGCTTTCGATCTCGGGCTTGGCCATGCGCCGCACGTTAAGCGGAAAGGCCAAGTTCTCTGCCACCGTCATATGGGGAAACAGAGCATAGTTCTGAAACACCATGCCGATATCGCGCTTCTCCGGCGGCACCCGATTGACGGACTTTCCCTCCAGCGTGATGACGCCGTGGGATGGCACCTCAAAGCCGGCGAGCATCATGAGCGTGGTCGTCTTGCCGGAGCCCGACGGCCCCAAGAGCGTCAGAAATTCACCCCGGAAGACGTCCAGGTTGAGATTTCGGATGACAAGGCTCTCGCCGTCGTACGTTTTCTGTACGTCGGCAAAGTTGACGATGACCCCGTTCGCGTTCGACATCCGTCTCCTAGGGGTTTCCCACGCATCGGCTAAAAGATCAGCTGCCGCAGCAAATACCATGCCAACGTGCCAGCCTCGATTTCCACCGCCCTCCGGCCCGTGCCGGCGGCGGGAATGCCGAGTGGAGAAGCCTTGTGTCACAATTTTGGGCGCCTCGACTGCCGCCGATGGGCTGGCGCATAGTGACGAGGGGATCGAGGCGATGATCGGTTTGGCGGCCGCGTCTGTCACGATCATCGCTGCAATCCGGTTGGTGCCTGCTCACCAGGCGATCCAACTCTCGACGCAAGGAGTAAAATGATGCGCGTTGCCGATAGAGGTGCCCGGCTCCAGCCGATCACGTCGCCTGTTAGCGGATCAGCCTACCTCGCATCCGCCCAAGCGGAATGGCAGCCCACCGATACCGAGAGGTTTTGGATCAAGCCACTCTACGAGGATGCGGCGAAGGGCGAGAAGACCTTGCTCATGAAGGTCGAGCCCGGGGCGTATGCGCCGCTCCACGCACATGAAGAATTCGAGCAGTTCTACGTGCTCGAAGGCTCGCTCTACGACCAAGAGCAGGTGATGAATGCGGGCGACTACGTTTGCCGGGCCGCCGGTGCCATGCACTCGGCGGGCAGCGACACGGGAGCCATCGTTCTCCTGATCTACACCAAGGCAGCGCCGCTTAATCGTTTTTGAGGTTGATCGTCGCCCTGGCCATTCTCGTGGGCTGTTCGACGAAAGAAGACAATGTCGCGCGCAGGCGGCGGCGAAAATCGGTCGCTTCGGGAGTCCATGATGCAGGCGCAGTTCCTCACCCCGCAAGGCCTGTGGGACCAGACCAAGACCGCGCGCCCCTCGGCTTCCGAGCTGGCGTCGGATCTCTCCTGCGACGTCGCGATCATTGGCGGCGGGTTTTGCGGCCTCTCCGCCGCCCTGCACCTTGCCGAGGCCGGCACCGATGCCGTCGTGCTCGAGGCCGAGACACCCGGCTGGGGCGCTTCGGGCCGTAACGGCGGGCAAGTCATCGCCGGGTTGAAGCTCGATCCCCGCGAATGCGTCGAGAAGTTCGGCCGCGAGCGCGGTCAGGCGCTGCACCGCTTTGGCGCCGGCACCGCAGAGCTCGTCTTCTCACTGATCGAGCGCTTCCAGATCCGCTGCGAGGCACATCGCGAGGGCTGGATCCAGGCCGCCTACTCGGTGAACACCCTGAATGAGATTGCGCGTCGCGTGAGCGACCTGCAAAGCCAAGGCGAGGACGTCGAGCTGATCGACCGCGAGCGAATGGTGGCGGTCACCGGCAGCGCCTATTACCGCGGCGGCATGCTCGACCACCGCTCGGGCATGGTGCAGCCGCTGAGCTACGCGCTCGGTCTCGCCACAGCGGCTCGGGCAGCCGGTGCGCGACTCTATCGCGGCGCTCGGGTCGCGAAGATCGAGGAGACAAATGGGCGATGGGTGCTGTCGGCTCCGACCGGACGCATCGCGGCGAAGCACTGCCTCATCGCCACCAACGGCTATACGGGCGATCTCCACCCCGCCCTTAAGACGGCGATGATCGCCGTGCAGAGCTACCAGGTCGCGACCGATCCGCTGCCGCCTCATCTTGCGCGCGCGGTGCTGCCGGGCCGCGTGCCGGTCTCCGACCTGCCGCATCTTGGCGTCTACTTTCGGCGCGACGATGCCGGGCGTTTCATCATCGGCGGCCGCGGCAGCCTTACCGACCGCGAGCAACTCGACCTCTTCGCGCTCGCCGAGGAAAGTGCCTACACCCTCTACCCGGCATTGCGCGAGGTCGGCTTCGCAATCCGCTGGGGCGGCAAGCTGGCGCTGACCCTCGACCATCTGCCGCGCCTCGCGACGCTGGCGCCCGGCCTCCTTGCCGCCTATGGCTGTAACGGGCGCGGCGTCGCCCTCGCCACGGCCATGGGCAAGCTGGCCGCCGAGCGCATCCGGGGGCAACGTCATGAAGAGCTACCGATCGCCACGCTGCCGCCGGCGCATTATCCGCTGCATCGCTTCCGCCTGCCGGCGATGATGGTGATTGCCAAGTTCCGTCGCCTGCGCAATCGCTTTGCCAGGGGATGAAAGTGCCGATGCCCGCCGGCGTCCAAGGTCCGGGTAGCCGGCACGGCCCACAGTGTCCGGACGACGGTGGTCTTGCTTGGCTGGCAACGGAATGATCAAGATCGATCGTTTCGGGAGGCGCTCAGCTCCGAATATTTTCGCGCAAAGTGCGCCCGGTGTATTCGGTGCGGAACAGTCCACGGCGCTGCAATTCAGGGACCACGCTGCGGCAGAACTGCTCGAACATCCCCGGGAACATCGTCGGCGTGAGCACGAAACCGTCGCATACGCCGGACTCGAATACCTCCTGCAGGTAATCGGCGATCATGCTCGCCGTGCCGACGATTTCGCGACCATTGCCGCGTTTTACCGCGGCCTCCTTGAAGCTCAGGCCTTCCGCCTTCATCGTCTGCTCGAGCGCGTCTTGCGAGCCCTTCATGCCTTGATTGCCCTGCAGCTCGGCAAGCGTCTTTCCGCCTTCGAGCTTGGACAGGTCCGCTCCGAGATTGCTGGATGAAGAGGCCAAGCTGAGCTCCGGATCGACCAGGCTGTTCAGATACTCGGCTCGTTCGTTTGCGATCGAGACGGTCTCGCCGAGCACCACGGTCACCGCGGGAAGAATCGCGCATTCGCTCGGGGCGCGCCCCCGCTCCTGCATGCGCGACTTTATGTCGTCGTAGAATTCGCGCATCTCTTCGCGACCGCGCTGAATGGTGAAGATGACTTCCGCCCAGCGCGCAGCGAATGTCCGCCCACGATCCGAGCTGCCGGCCTGCATGATGACGGGATGCCCCTGCGGACTCCGGGGGATCGATAGCGGGCCGCGCGTCTTGATCCAGCGACCCTCGTAATTGGCATAGTGCACCTTGGTCGGATCGGCCATGATCCCGGCCGTCTTGTCGCGAACAAGGGCGTCCGGGTCCCAGCCACTCCAAAGAGCGAAGCAGGCTTCCAGCACCTCGTCGGCGCGGTCGTATCTGAGGGTGCGGGGCGGCAACTCGTCGAGGCCGGCGTTCCGCGCCTCGAGGTCGGTGGCGGATGTCACCACGTTCCACGCGACCCGTCCCTTGCTCATGGCATCGAGCGAGGCAAGCCAGCGCGCGAGGTGATAGGCGGTGTGGAAACTGGTCGACAGCGTGGCGCCCAGGCCGAGATGGCGGGTGACTGCCGCCATCACCGGCAAAACCACGGTGGGATCGAGATAGCTGATCTGCCCGCCGCGCCGGACATAGGCGTCGAAGCTGCCCTGGTGGACATCATAGAGCCCGAACAGATCAGCGAAGAAGCAGCCGTCGAACCGCGCGGCCTCGAGAACGCGCGCGATGTGCTCGTAGCGGCTGGCATCGAGAATGTCGTCAAGGGTGGCTTCCGGGTGTCGCCAGCCGCCGACATGCAAGGCGGTCGGCCCGGTCTTCAGATAGGCGATCAGATGCATTTGGCGCTGCGGCATTTGATTTCACCTCTTCGGGTAGAACGGCGGCGCTACCGCTGCTCGAGCATCCTAAGACGGTTGGTGATCGTCGGCAGGTTGCCGATGTCGATGCCGATCGAGCGGGCTCGCCGACCAGGGCGGCGCCTGGGGCGCGGTTCGCGGGCGCCGAGGCGTCAGAATTCCATCAGGTTTTGGCGCAACTGCGGATGCGCATACGCCTTGCGTACCAAGCCGCGCTTCTGCAGCGCCGGCACCAGCCCGTCTTCGATCTCTGCGATCGTCCGGCGGCTGACATCGGGCAGGGAGAACAGGAACCCGTCGCCACCGACCTGCTGCATCGCTTCCGCCATCTGCGCGGCGACGTCGTCGGGCGAGCCGACCAGCTGCACCGATCCGCCGTCGCTGTTGTACGCGGCGACCGCCTCGCGCAGCGTGCGGTTGCCGGCCTTGCGCTTGAAGTCGTCCAGCGTCTGCTGGTGGCCGTTGGTGGTGAGGTCCCCGATCGGCGCATCGAGATCGAACTGGGCAAAATCGATGTTGGTGATCTTGCCGAGAAAGGCGAGCTTGCGCTCCACTTGCGCGGCCACGCGGGCGGTACGACGCTCCTTCAGCCGCAGCGCGTCCTCGGTCGTCTCGGCGACAATCGGCGCGACGAGAAACAGCAGCTTGCAAGAGTCCGGATCACGCCCGTGCCCGACCAGCCGCTTGCGGACGTCGTCGCGATAGGCCCGCATGCTCTCCACCCCCTTCACGCTCGCGACGATCGTGTCGGCGTGGCGCGATGCGAACTGCCGCCCGCGCGGCGAGCCGCCCGCCTGGGCGATCACCGGCCGCCCCTGCGGACACGGGCCTGAATTGAGCGGTCCGCGCGACCGGTAATACGCCCCCTCGAAATCGATCTGACGCACCTTGGCGTGGTCGACCAGCATGCCGCTGTCGCGGTCGGCGACGATGGCCCCAGGCTCCCACGAATCCCAGAGCTGGATAACCAAGTCCATGTACTCGTCGGCCATATCGTAGCGCAGATCGTGCTCCGGCAGCCTGTCCATGCCGAAATTGCGGGCGGCGAAATCCGAGCTGCCGGTCACCATGTTCCAGCCGATACGGCCGTCCGAAACCTGATCCAGCGATGCAATCAGCCGCGCCAGCAGATAGGGCGGGTAGGCGAAGGTCGCAAAGGTGGGCACGATGCCGATGCGCGAGGTCGCGGCCGTCATCAGCGTCGCCACCACCGACGGGTCCTGTCGCGGCACCGCGATGCCGTTATGCAGGTAGATTTCACGCGAGGCGCCGTAGCTCTCGCCGATATAGGACGAGTCTTCCAGCAGCACATAGTCGAAGCAGGCGCGCTCGAGCGCCTGCGCGACATCGACGAACAGCTTCGGCTGCATCCACGTCTCGCTGATGCGGCCGGTCCAGGCCTCGCCCCAGGCTTGCACGCTCGAGCCCTGCAGGAACAGGCCGAGATGAAAAGGATTGGTTTGCATACGTCACCCTGCGTTGTCGTGCCGAGAGTTGCGGACGCCGCGTCTGCCGGCATCAGGCGCGACCGGCGCGGAGGCGGGGATTGCGTCGGGAGATGGCCGTGCAATCAATATGCCAGTGTCCCGGGGTCGTGACGGCTATCGGAAGGAGTTTGTCGGGCTGAAAGCCAAGGGTCCGGCCGTCGGGGGCCACGAACTCCATGCGCGGGGCCGCCTATCTCTCTGGGCTCGGCGATGCGCTGGTGGCCGATGTCGGTGGCACCACCACCGATATCGGCCAGTTGCGC
>WNFC01010857.1_pt1 | contig 24740 bp, 21 predicted proteins | sample 5400541 | NCBI WGS metagenome assembly WNFC01 (sample SAMN13153342, study PRJNA577476) | soil metagenome | isolation source: 120 cm saprolite under Douglas fir tree site 2 hole 2 replicate 1 | place: USA:California | collected 2015-04-18 | reverse complement strand
TGCCGTCCTTCCGGGCAATCATCCGAATTCCATCGTGCTTGATTTCGTGCCACCACTGCTCGCCCGACGGGGGCCTTGCCGCGGTGATCGGCAAGCAGGGCCGGATAAAGCCCTTCGGGAGCGGACGTGGACGCCAGATCATGGCCCGCTAACTAGCAAACCCCGCAGCCCGGAGTCGAATCATCACCCTTGGTGGGCTGCTCGGGCCGGTCGGCGACCGGATTTGCCGGCTTGCTTCCAGGTTTGCCGAAGTTCCCGGATGCCCGCCTTGCCTGCATCGCCCGCCTACACCCCCGGTCATTTCTTTGGCCGTCTCGGCCTCGGCTCCGGCGGGAAGCGCTCTTGCATTAAGCGGTGCAGGAAGCTCCCCCCCTCTCTCGCGCGAACGACGTTCACGGCCGACGATGTGCTCTTCGATGCAGGCGAACAAAGCACGCTGTCGATCGGATGTGCGGGCGCGGGCGAAGCCATCGGTGCAGAACGTCTCAGCCGCCAGCCCAAGCGCCACCGAGACCACGTAGGACAATTCCATTACGTGATCGCCGCCTTCGGGTTCCAGCTCGGCACTCAGCGCGGTGAGCAACTGCTCGACTGTTTTGTGCAGGGGCGTCGACGTCTGCGACGCGCTCTTGGAGAACTCGACAAGCTCGCGAGCGATGCGCGTTTCGGGGGTCATTCCCTCGTGCCGGCGCGCGCAGGATTTCGATCACCAGGCGCCGCAAATGATGGCGAGCTTCGATATCGAACGGGTCTTCCGGACCGTGACCGCCGCCTTCGATGACGGTTAAATTCGGCACGACGCAGACGCTCTCGTTGGAAGCCGCGCCCTACGCTAGGAACAAACAGTCCGCAGTATGCGAATCCAAAAAAGACCCCCTGTCACGAGGCGTTTCTGTCCCCATAACTGTCCCCGTAGATGAGTCGATGATAGAGAAAGCTGGTCGGAGTGGCAGGATTTGAACCTGCGACCCCCTCGTCCCGAACGAGGTGCGCTACCAGACTGCGCAACACTCCGCCTGATGGACGCATAACGTGACGCCCGCCGAAGCGGCGTTGTCGCTTCCGAAAACTCCCTCCATTTGACTCGCGATCAGCGGCGAATCAGAACAGGATCGCCGCATGATTGCAATTTCCCTCTTCTTCCTCGGAGCAATTTTTTGACCCTACGCGGGCGGGGCCAAAATCAAGGAAATTCGGACAGTACCTCCGCAGCGCATCGTTACGCTTTACGCTCAGACACCGCGGCGCGAGAACCGCCGCTTGTGGAATAGCCGGCCATGCTGATCCGGCCTATGAAAAGGCAACATGATGGAATGGCGCGACCAAGTGGCGGTGGTGACGGGCGGCGCCCGCGGCCTCGGCCGAGCAACGGCGCGGCTGCTGGCGCAACGCGGCGCCGCCGTATGCGTGAACTATGCTGTGGATGCCGATGCGGCCGAGGCGCTGATCGCTGAGATTGCGGCCGCGGGCGGGCGGGCTATCGCGGTGGCGGCGGACGTCGCGGAGGCGGCCGCGGTCGAGGCGATGGTCGCCCGCACCGAAGCAGAGCTGGGTCCGGTGACGATCCTGGTGAACAACGCTGGCATGGCTTGGCAGGGCACGCTGGACACCTACGACCGGGAGCAGGTCGCGCGCATGCGCCAGGTAAACGTGGAGGGCGTGATCCATGCCACGCGCGCGGTGATGGTGGGCATGCGGGCGCGGCGCTACGGCCGGATCGTCAACCTGAGCTCGGTCGCGGCGATCGGCACCGCGCTGCCTGGCAATGCGTTCTACGCGGCAACCAAGGCCGAGGTGGTGATTCTGACGCGGCGCTTCGCCCTGGAGCTGGGCCCGCACGGCATCACCGTGAACGCGGTGGCGCCAGGCTTCGTCCGCACCGACATGACGCAGGGCGGCCGCGGCGCAGCGGATTGGCAGGGGACGGAGGAGCGTCTCGCCGCACGAGCGATGATGGGCCGCATCGGTGAACCGGAGGACATCGCCAATGCGGTGGTGTTCCTAGTCTCACCGGAGTCAGGTTGGATCACGGCACAGATGCTGACGGTGGACGGCGGGCGGATGGACTACATCGGACACGGTTAGAATCGAGCGCTCACCAGGTGGCGACCCGATGCGTAGCCGAAGACGCGGCGGCGCACGCCTCAAGGCGATGCTGAGTTGATGGCGAAGGAACAGGTTCTCGGCTTCAAGCCGGCGCCGCGACTTGAACAAGTCGACGATAAACCATTCCGAACGAGTGCAGGACTGCGAGCATAGGCCCCAATCATGTGATGATTCTGCAACGCGAATCCCAACCCGGATGGAATTTTCGGAAAGGACAGGTTGGACAGGAATGCCCACTGGTCATCGTACGGTCGCAGTTCGTCGTCTACGAAGACACTGTTGCCCAACTGCCGGGGACCGTTCTGCAACGGCAACGCGATCAGATTGCCGAACCCACCGGCAGCCATAGTGTCCTGGCTGGGAAAGAACCGCTGGATGAAGAACAGGCGATCGCCATTCGTGAACTGGACCCGACCGCGCACCTTGCGCTGCAGCACAATCAGCTGTTGCCTCAGCGCGGCATTCTCTGCTTCAAGGCGGCTCTTGGACTTGAAGAGCGAGGCACCCAGATTCAAGAGGAGGAATATCAGCGCGCCCATCGCGGCCGACGTTGAGCGATTCTGTCAACAAATCCAACCGGACAAGGATTTCGGCACATACAGAGGCCTGTATTTTTGCATCGCCTGTTCAAAGCGCCTGGATTAGGGAGGAAGCCATGCAACGCGTGACCGTCATGGTTTTGATTGTGCTCGCGGCGATCGGCGGTGGCTTGTCGAGGCGATGACGGAACCGCATGCCATGAACAAAGAGACACGCTTTCCGCAGCTCACGATGGATCAGCTGAATGATAAGCAAAATCCGCTCGCAGGGCAAATCATGAAGGTTTCGAAGGTGGGTCTCGGCGGCCCATACAATCCGCTGCTCCGCAGCCCCGTGCTCGGACAGAAGATGTTCGATCTATTGTATTATCTGCGATGGCAAACATCGGTGCCGTTGAAGCTCAATGAGTTTGCGATCCTCATTATCGGGCGGCAGTGGCGCTCGCAAGTGGAGTGGTTCGCGCATGCGCCGCTCGCTATTGAGGCGGGGCTGTCGCCGGCGATCGTGGCCGAGCTCAAGACCAACGAGCGGCCGTCGAACATGCCGACGGAAGAGTCAGTGGTGTATGACTTCATCACCGAGCTGACGACCAAACATGCGGTCTCGGACGAGACCTTCAATCGCACCAAGGAGCTTCTCGGTGAGCAGCAGGTCGTTGATCTGACCGCGGTAGCCGGCACATACATTACGATCGCGATGATCCTGGCGATGGCGGAGGAGAGCGTTCCCTCTGGCAAGGAATTGCCATTCAAGCCCGGCGAGCCATAAAGATGGGGGCTAATACGTGAGAGCAGCGAGCATGACCCATGAAGGGCGGCTTCCCGACGGGTTCAGGAGGTCGGTGCTTGGAAAAATCATCAATATGACCCGCTTGGTTTTTCTTGGACTGCTGTTCACATGCGGACTCTCGTCATGTTCGCCGGACGGGACGCCTGTCGCAGAGGCGGAATACTCGGCAAAAATTGTGGGAGACTGGCAGGGCACGGTGGGAGACACGAAAGAGACGATATCATTCGCTGCCGACGGAGGATTTGTATCCCAGGTGCGGCCCCGGGGGTTCATCAGCAATACTCTCGGCCAGGGTGTCACGGGCACTGTTCGCGGAACATGGGCGATCAAAGGGACGGCTATAACATTGAGCATCAGCAGCGCCGAGGATGTGCGCGTCTCAAATAAGACTACTACAAGCACCATCGAAACGTTCAAGCCGAACGAGCTCGTCGTTAAAAGCGCCACCGGAGACACTTCAACGTTCGTACGGGCGCTCTAATCCTTTCGTCGCTGAGGTGGCTCGATCTTTTTTGCTCCCTGAAATAAGCGCCTGGCCGCACCAACTCCAAGCACGATGCACAGGAGCGCGCCAAGCGCGAGGTAGAGCGCGCCGGAATCGAGCAATGCCTGAAGGGCGTCACTCATATCCATTTCCTAATCGAGTCATGTGCGGACTAACGCAATCGTCACTGCTGTTGTCACGATGGTTTTCATGGCGGAGCCCCAATTTCCAGTTTTGCGGCCATCTTATTGCGAGACTGCGCCTTGCGCTGCTGCCTATTCCCCGAGAATCACAGGGGGCGGCCCTAGCCGCCGCCCGGTGCGCTCGTCTTCGTCAGGCCACCGCCGCCAATCGTCATTATGGGTAGCTTCCGCGACGCGTTTCTGTCGCCATAACTGTCGCCGTAGGGGATTTGATGATGGAGATAGGTGGTCGGAGTGGCAGGATTTGAACCTGCGACCCCCTCGTCCCGAACGAGGTGCGCTACCAGACTGCGCTACACTCCGCCTGATGACCGGTCTTATAACTACCTCCCCCCAGGGCCGCAAGCACGGTGACCTGACAGATTCCTGGCAGGTAGCCGAATGACCGGACGGGCGACAGAGATCATCGCAGCCGGCGGCGCGGCAGTCGAGCGGGCCGCGCGCACGCTCGCCGCCGGCGGCCTGGTCGCGTTCCCGACCGAGACCGTCTATGGGCTGGGCGCCGACGCTCGGAACGGCCCGGCGGTGGCGCGCCTCTATGAGGCCAAGGGCCGCCCCACGTTCAACCCGCTGATCGCGCACCTCGCCGACCCCGCCGCGGCGCGGGCGCTCGGGGACTTCGATCAGGCCGCCGAGCGGCTGGCGGCGGCGTTCTGGCCGGGGCCGCTGACCCTGGTGCTGCCGCGGCGCAAAGATTGCCCGGTCGCCGAGCTCGCCACCGCCGGCCTCGACAGCATCGCCGTGCGCGTCCCCGGCCATGGCCTCGCGCGCGAGATCCTCGCGGCCTTCGGCCACGCGGTGGTGGCGCCGTCGGCGAACCGCTCCGGCCATGTCTCGCCGACGACGGCGCAGCACGTGCTCGCCGACCTCGGCGGGCACATCGAGCTGATCGTCGACGGCGGGGCGACGCCGATGGGGCTCGAATCGACCATCGTCGCCTGCCTCGACCGGCCGCTGCTGCTGCGCCCGGGGGCGTTGCCGCGCGCCGAGATCGAGCGGGTCGTTGCGCTCGCCGTGCCGCCGCCGAGGGCCGGAGCGCCCGCCGACGACGCCGTGCCGATCGCGCCCGGGGGGCTCGCCTCCCACTACGCCCCGCGCGCGCAGCTGCGGCTCGACGCGCGCGAGATACGTGCAGGCGAGGCGCTGCTCGCCTTCGGCCCGGCATCGGTGCTGGGCGCCGGGCGCGCGGTTTCGGCGCTCAACCTGTCGCCCCGCGGCGACCTGATCGAGGCGGCGGCCAACCTCTTTTCCCACCTGCGCGCGCTCGACGCCTCCGGTGCCGCGACCATCGCGGTGATGCCGGTGCCGCAGCACGGTCTCGGCGAGGCGATCAACGACCGGCTCAGCCGGGCGGCGGCGCCGCGGGCATGAGGTAGGAATTCGCGCCTGGAGCGCGCTATATTCCGCTTATCAGACCTCTCGATCGAGCGCGGATGATGAATATCGTTCAAACGCCCGCCAAGCTCCTGCCGGCAGACCTGCTCGCCCGCTTCATTGCGATCGTCGGCGAGAGGAACGCCGTCACCGACCCGCAGGCGCAGGCGCCCTATCTCGTCGAGATGCGCGACATGTTCCACGGCCGCACCGCCGCGGTGCTGCGGCCGGGCACGGTCGGCGAGGTCGCCCGAATCCTGGCGCTCGCAAATGAGACTTCGACCGCGATCGTCCCCCAGGGCGGCAATACCGGCCTCGTCGGCGGGCAGATCCCGCGGGACGGCGAGATCGTGCTCTCGCTCAACCGGCTCGACCGCATCCGCGACGTCGACCCGGTCTCCAACACCATCACCTGCGAGGCCGGCGTGACCTTGCAGCGGGCGCGCGAGGCGGCCGCCGCCGTCGACCGGCTCTATCCGCAATTGCTGCCGTCGGAGGGGACCTGCACCATCGGCGGCAATCTCTCGACCAATGCCGGCGGCACCGCCGCCCTCGCCTACGGGATTGCGCGCTCGCACGCGCTCGGCCTCGAGGTGGTGCTGCCGGACGGCCGCGTGCTCAACGACCTCAACAAGCTCAAGAAGGACAATACCGGCTACGACCTCAAGAACCTGTTCATCGGCGCCGAAGGCACGCTCGGCGTCATCACCGCGGCGGTGCTGCGGCTCATCCCGCGGCCGCGCTCGGTCGAGACCGCCTTCGTCGGTGTGCCGTCGGCGGAGGCCGCGCTCGCGCTGCTCGGGATTGCGGCCGAGCGCACGTCCGGCGGCGTCACCAGCTTCGAGCTGATGCTGCGGATGGGGGTCGAGCTCGTGCTCGCGCACGGCGCCGGCTGCCGCGATCCGCTGCCCGCCGCGCATCCCTGGTACGTGCTGATCGAGCTCTCCTCGCAGGCGCGCTCCGGCCTGCGCGCGGTGCTGGAGGACATCCTGGCCGAGGGCCTCGAGCGCGGCCTGGTCGAGGACGCGACCATCGCCGAGAGCCTCGAGCAGGCCAAGATGTTCTGGCGCATCCGCGAGATGTTCGGCGAGGTGCAGCGCCACGAGGGCGGCTCGATCAAGCACGACGTCTCGGTGCCGGTCGCTGCCGTGCCGGCCTTCATCGCGGAGGCGACCGCGGCGGTCATGCGGCTCGTTCCGGGCGCCCGTCCCCTGCCCTTCGGTCATCTCGGCGACGGCAATATTCACTACAACGTCACCCAGCCCGTCGGTGCCGACAAGGCCGAGTTCCTCGCGCGCTGGGACGAGGTCAACGCCGCCGTGTTCGCGGTGGTCGCGAGATACGGCGGCTCGATCTCCGCCGAGCACGGCATCGGCGTGGTCAAGCGTGACCTCCTGCCCAAGGTGAAGGACAAGGTCGCGCTCGAGCTGATGCGCACGCTCAAGCGCACCCTCGATCCCAAGGGCATCCTCAATCCGGGGAAGGTGCTGTAGCCCTCGTGTCCCGGGCGAGCGTAGCGAGGCGTCTTCGCCGAGCGAGCGAGACACCGATCTCGGGTTTACCCGAGATCGGCACTTAAAGCGTGCGCAGGTCGGTTAAACCCGACCTGCGTGGACCCAGCGAGAGACGCGCGAAGCGCAATATCAAATAGTTCGAATAGGCTCGGTCCTCCCGTGCCGCCTGGGTCCCGGCTCTCGCTCGCGTGCAACCATCATGCCCAATGGCGCAACGGGGGCGCTCGCTCGGCCGGGACACGAGAGCCGTGCTCAGCGGCCATGTCGCGTGCGTCGCTCCTCGACGCGTGGGCACGGCGCTCTTGCGTTTGTCTGGCGGGCGATGCGTGGTGGCCCGCGCCTTTGCCCACCCTACTGGCGATTCGCCATTCGCTAATCGAACAACGACGGCTGGCGGTCGTCCTTCTTCTTCTCGCGCTTGCTCGGCGCCGCTGCAGCGGCTTCCCCGGCGGGCGGCGCAGGCGATCGCACCGGCGCGATCAGGTCCGGCCCGTCGTTCGCGGTGCGATTGACCGCCGGCGAAACCTCGTAGGCCTCGAGCCAGCCTTCGCGCGCGGGCGCGATCAGCGCGGCGGCGCTCTCGGCGTCGACCCGGGCGCAGTCGAGCCAGAAATCGAAGGCGTCCGGCGGCACGATCACGGGCATGCGGTCGTGCAGACGGGCGAGCTCCCGGTTGGCGGCGGTGGTGACGATGGCGGCGGTTTCCATCTCCTCGCCGTTCGGTCCGATCCAACTTTCCCACAGCCCGGCGAACGCGATCGGGCCGCCGTCCTTCGGGCGCACGCAATAGGGCCGCTTGCGCCCGCCGGCATCCTGCCAGTCGTAGAAGCCGTCGGCGGGGAACAGGCAGCGGCGCCGGCGCATGGCGTTGCGGAACGCCGGCTTGTCGTTCACCGACTCGCCGCGCGCATTGACGATGAGGCTGAATTGGCGCGGGTCCTTGACCCAGGACGGGAGCAACCCCCAGCGCACCAGCGCGAACTGCCGTTCCCCCTCGACCATGCGAACGATCGGCACCGGCTGGGTCGGCGCCACGTTGTAGCGCGGCGGGAAGTTCGGCTGCTCCCGGTAGCGGAACAGCCGCCGGAACGCCTCCGGGGCCGAGGTGATCAAGTAGCGTCCGCACATGGAGCTTCGCTTTAATCGAATATGGGCATCGACGATACCCCATCCAGGGGACGGCCCATGAACGACCGACGCCCGCAGCCCGTAGCCCGCATGAGCGTCAGCGAAATGCGGGGCGGCGCGGGAGAACCCTGGATGTCGCGGAGCCTGTCATCGGGCGGCGCGGAGCCTGTCATCGGGCCGCGCTTGGCGCGGACCCGGTGGCGCGGACCCGGTGGCGCCGCTCCGTTGGCTCATCCGGGCCACTGCTATTGAGGCGCCGCGCGGCCTGCGACGATGCTTACCGCCGCCCGGCAGCCTCGATTCGCGCGATTTATCTGCGACAATTTGTCACTGATTACTCTACGAATATTTTATTTGACTGCGTGGCGCGCCCGACATATATCTCGCCCAGCCTCGCTCATCGAGGGGCGTCTCCGGAGACGGTCCCGTTGGCGGAGCGAGGCGTGGTGTCCCGCGGCGGCGGCTCGTAACCGTCAGCCCCGGGAGGCCCGGGACCCCGTCCGCCAGGCACTACGACCTGGCCGCGAGGAGCTCGCTGCACGGATCCGGAGGAAATGCCGGAGATGGAAGCACGGGCCCCGGCCGAAAATCGCCACGGTGGAGCGCCGAGAGGCGCGCGTCCCCCCGCTGGGGGACGATAAGGCGCCTCGCAAGCGCCTGGCGTGCCGCGTCAAGGCACGCTGCGGGTGCCGCTGCACCCGAGCGCCGTCTCGGCGCTCCGCCACCCCTCGTCGGGTGGATGAAAGGGAAGGTTCAAACCCCGGGCGCCATGCGTCGCGGGAACGAGAAAGTGTGCGAGTAGCGAATGGTGAATAGCGAGTAGGCAGCCACAGCATTTCTATTCGCCACTCGCCATTCGGGGGCTATTTGACATCGTGAAACTGTGTAGGGCGGATTAGCGTCAGCGTAATCCGCCGCCCGACCCCAGGCTGGCGGGTTACGGCGCAACGCGCCTAATCTAACCCGCCCTATGGGGCTACGGTCGGATGTTTGACATCGTGAGACGGTTGCATGGAATGGACAAGAGCCTCAAAGGAGCCGCGACACCGGTGTCGGACGCCCGAGCCTATCCCCCGCGCCCGTTCCTGGCGGTGAGCGCCGCCATCGTGCGCGACGGCAACATCCTGGTGGTGCGCCGCGCCCGCCCGCCGGCGCACGGCCTCTACAGCCTGCCCGGCGGCGTGGTCGAGACCGGCGAGACGCTCGCGCAGGCGGTCGCGCGCGAGGTGCGCGAGGAGACAAGCCTCGCCATCGAGCCGGTCGGGCTTGCCGGGTTCCGCGAGACGATCGTGCGCGACGCGCAGGATCGCGTCGAGCGGCATTTCGTCATCCTGTGCTTCGCCGCGCGCTGGATCGCAGGCGAGCCGGAGCTCAACGAGGAGCTCAGCGAGGCGCGCTGGCTCGACCCCGCCGAGATCGGCAGCCTGCCGACGACGCCCGGACTGGCCGAGATCGTCGCGGCGGCATTCGATCGGCTACGGCAGGCGGGGTGATGTCTCGCCCGCTGCGCTCGCCCGGGACGTGCCTTTTTTCGGTCGCGTTGGGCCGCGATGATGCGAGGACGTCGCGCGCACTCGGGTCGATATCGGCGCAGCACCTCCATGTTACGACGCGTCCTGATCGTGGCCTCGATTGCGCTTGCGGTATCCGCTGCGCCGGCGCGGGCCGAGGTTGCGGCCGCGCCCTTCGACGGCAGCCTGCAGCGGCTCGCCGAGATTCTCGGCGCCCTGCACTATCTGCGCAACATCTGCGGCGCCAACGAAGGCCAGAAGTGGCGCAACGAGATGCAGGCCCTGGTCGATGCCGAGACGCCCGCCGGCGACCGCCGCAGCCGCATGATCGCCAGCTTCAACCGCGGCTATCGCGGCTACCAGCAGACCTACCCCGCGGCTATCGCGGCTACCAGCAGACCTACCGGACCTGCACGCCCGCCGCCGACCTGGTCATTCGCCGCTACCTCGAGGAAGGCTCCAAGATCGCCCGCGAGATGACGGCGCGCTACGCGAATTGACGGCAGTCGTCCCCGGGCACGCGCATAGGCGGCTTGGCTAGGTCGTCATGCCCGGGCTTGACCCGGGCATCCATCCTCTTCGCAAAAGACTCTTCGAAAGCGGATGGATTGCCGGGTCAAGCCCGGCATCGCGCCGCGCCGTCTGCGCCTGCGCGTCGTTGCGCGGATATTCCACCACGAACACCGGCTTGCCTTCGGCGGCGAGCATCTTCAGGTGGCGCACGGCATCGCGAATATCCTCGTTGCTGTTTCGCTTGCCTTCGCCGTCCTCGCCGTAGAACAGGTCCTCGCGGGCGAAGCCGTCGATGGCGCGGCGGAACTTGGCGTCGACGAGCAGCGGGTCGCCGTTCTGCGAGACCACCAAGAAATCGGGCCGCTGCGCCTTGGCCCGTGTCGCGATCCGCGACACGAACTCGACCATCTCGTCGCGATGACCCATGGTCTCGTACTCGTCGACCTTGTCGAGATAGACGCCGTCGAAGCCGGCGGCCAGGATGCGGTCGGTGTAGGTGAATATGATCTGCTGCCAGGCCGAATCCCAGAAGCGCACGCCGTAGTTCCCGCGCCACTGGCGATTCTCGGGGCCGAGCCAGGACGACGAGCGCTGCGACCAGTACCAGCGGTAGTTCTCGGCCTCGCCGATGCTCATGTAGGAGAGGACGATGCGGCGCGAGCCGTCCGGCTTCTGCTTCATGCGCTCGACCTGGGCCTTCGAGAACGCGCCCTCATCGCTGCTGGAATCGATCACCACGAGATCGCTCGACGAGCCGGCGATCTCGGCCGGATTGATGTTCTGGAGCTGATAGCGCCAGCTCTTGACCATCGGCAGCCCGAGCGCCGGTAACGGCGTGCTGCGCGGGACCGCGTCGGCGGGCGGGATCGCCGCTGTTACCTCGCCCGGAGGCGTGAACGTCACCGTCTTGACCCGGCGCGGAAAATTCGACGGCGGCCCGCGCTCCCCTTCCGATTCCATCGACTCCCAGCCGCGCGCCGAGCGATCGCGTGCGGGGGCAGCCCGATAAACGGTGGTCTCCGGCCGATCCGAGAGGGCGGCGGTGCGGTCGGGCTGGAGCACCGACCCACTGTCGTCGTGCCACTGCACCACGGTGACGATGGCTCCGGCGAGCGCGCTCGCCGCCAGCATGACGGCGAACCTGAAGGACGGATTGGAGCGCAGCGCCTGCGCCTGCGCCCGCATCGCTTGCGGGCGAAACGGCATGAATGGCGCACGCAATAGCGGCCGCCGCGCATGCGCAGGCGACCGATGCAAGGGCATGGCCTTACCTGCTGCGCCGATCGCTACCGCTCGACTTGCGGCCATGTGAGAAACGCCCCCTCGCCCGCCGCCGCTTTATCGCTATGGCGGCCGCGTCCCCGCCCGAATCGACCGGACCGGCGGCCCATCCCCTCGGGCCATGACGGATGTCACGTTGCCAAGTCGCAGATCGTAAAGGCGAGCATGATCCCCGATCGATTAAACTTTAGTATATTGAAAAATAAGGAAAAATCTGGGCAGCCGATCAAGGGCGGAACAACGCCGCATCCGCGGGCTCGGCGGCCTTTGCCGCGCCCGCCCGGCGCGCCACGACCGCCATGGCATAGCCCTTCAGGGGGACACTGAACGTGACCCGATCGCCGTCGACGCGGAACGGCAGGCTTGTCGGTCCCGAACCCGTCTCGGGCGAGATGAGCTCGACGGCAGTCACCGTCGCCCCGGCCGGGATTGCAAGGCCGACCCAGATGTCGCGCCGTTCCGGGGCATTCTTGTTCCACAGGCGCTCCGGATTGATCAGGTGCAGGAGCGTCTCGTCGCCCCGCTGGCGCAGCTCCACATGGACGTTCTGGCCGGCATCGGTCTCGAGCGGCGAGCGAGAGTACCGATTGATCAACTCGCCGATGGCACGGCTCGCCGCGGGCGCGCCGGACACCAGGTATGATTTCCCCAGCAATTGCGGGACGTGCACCGCCGAGCCCACCGGCGTCGACCCGGAAGGCGGCGATGACGTCGCCAGCGACCGCAAGATCGGCGCGCTGCGCCGGCCTCCAAATTCGTCGAGGGCGGCCGGCGCGGGGCCGGTGACGATGAGATGGCCGCCGTCGGCAACGTATCGGTCGAGCGTCCGAGCGGCGCCGTCGGAGATTGCCGCCAATGCGGGCGCGATCACGACCTGGTAGCGCGCGAGCTCGTCGCGATCGGCGCGTACGACGATGTCGAACGGGACATGGTTGTGCGCCAGCCATTTGATGATGCCGCGGTATTCGGCGAGGTAGGTGAGCGAATAAACGCTGTCTTCGGCGGCGTCCGACCACCAGGCCTGGTCGGCGCGCTTGACGGTCGCGTAGAGACCGGTCCCGGCGGCCTTGTCGAGATAGTCGCGGCTCTCGGGCGAGAAATAGACGGCGGCCCGGGCGGCGGAGCTCGAGGCGAACAAGCGCAGCTCCTGCTGCTTGATCCAGGAGAACATCCGCTTGCGGTAAGGCGCCCCGACCGTGGTGGTCATCTGCGGGATTTTCGTCTCGTAGGGATGATTTCCCGCCGCCAGCGCCTCGGCCATGACCAACAGGCCGTCGTCGGGCTCCTTGCCATAGGTGAACATCCAAGACGGTTTCTGCCCGGACGCCGCCTTGGCGAATTTCGACATGCCGATCAGGCTGATCCAGTCGTCGGGCCGCGCGCCGCGCATCGCCGTCTCGTCGCTGACCGCGTCGACCTCCCAGGCCTGGATGACGTCGGGGGCAGTCTTGAGCATGCTGCCGTCGAGCCCGAGCAGCGTCGCCATATCGTAGTCGAGGGTCACGGTCTCGACGATGATGCTGATGCCGCTCGACACCGCCTTCGCCGCGTCCTTGACCCGCAGGAGGAAGCTCGAGATTTCGCCGTAGCGCCAAGCGATCCATCGCCGCCAGACCGGATCGGCCCAGTCCACGCGCTTGGGCACCGGCATGCCGGAATCGGCCTTGAACTTGGCGGCCGCGGCATCGCCGGCGTCGGGCCAGACGGCACCGAGCTCGCTGTAGAGCGGAACGTCGAGCCAGATGCCGTCGACTCCCGTTGCCGCAATCTTCTGGACACGGCCGACGAAGAGGTCCGCATAGGGCGAATGCAACGACATCCAGGCGCTCTCGGTGCCCTGCTTCACCCAATGCACCTGCACCTTGGCGCGGGAACCTTTGCCGCCGTAGAAGACGTTCGGCTTGCCGTCGAGACCTCGCTGCACCCAGGTCGGGTGAGCCTGGTACATGGTCGGGCGGCCGCGCCCGGCATTGGGGCTGAGCACCTCGAGCGTCGGATAGTACCAGACGACCTTCAGCCCCAAGCGATGAGCGGCGGCGGTGTACCGCCGCATCAGGTCGAGCTCCGCCTCGAATTCCGCGTCGGTCAGGAACCGCGACAGGTCGGAATCGGCTTCCACCACCGAGACGTCCTGGGCGGCCAGGGCGGCGAGGCCGCTTTCGATCTGGGCCGCGGTCATGTTTCTGGGGAGATCGGCCCCGGCGATACGCGCACGGGCGAGCCAGTCCGCGGTGAGCGGAGCGGGCGCCTCCTGCGCGCCGGCCGGCCAAGCAAAAAAGATCATCGCGGCGATCAGAGCCGCCGCGCCTCGCAAGGGCGTCCCGCCGCGCGCCACCGTTTTTCCCTCCGCCCTACTGTCGATTCGCACGGTTACCACGATCCGCGGCCGCAGTGTCGGCGCTTTTGCATCCGGGCCGCGTGCTTGCGGCGCCCGCCCATTAACCGTTTCTAAAGGTGCCACCTAGGCCGCCGCGCGACGCGTGCTAACGTGCCGGCCCGTGCTGGACCGGGCCGTCGGGGGAGGGCCGCAAGTCGACTCGGCGCAGGAGCGACTTGGGCTGCAAAAGCGGGTTGGGTGCGACAATAGCGGGCATGACGACACACGTGATCGAGGCTCCGGGGCCGGTCCTGGACCATGAACAGAAACGGGCCGCGTTCGGCTACCTGCACGAGGCCTGGGTCGAAGCCCGCATCGACGGGATCGACGGGGATTGCCTGGCGCAGGCCTGCCTGTTCGCCGCCTTTGCCGAATTCGTCTCGACCTATGGCGAGGAGGCGGCTGCACGCTTTGCCGAGGGTCTTGCGCTGCGCATTCGCAATGGCGAGTTCTCGCTGAGCGTGGCACGGCAGTAGGCGCCGCCAAGCCGCGGCCGATGCCGCGACGGATGTGGCCACCGGATCCGCGACTCTGATAAGCTCGCGCCGATTCCGATCGGCCACATCCCATGCCGCTGCGCATTCATGTCGGCCTGCTCGCGCTGGCGCTCGTCGCCGGCGGGGGCGCCCTTGCGCAAACGACCATTCGCACCGAGACGATCAAGCCGCCCGCCGCTCCTTCGCCGCCCGGCCAGCCGGCGCCCAAGGGAACCGCGGCCGACAAAGACAAGAGTCGGTTCATCCCGTCCTCGACCCCTGCCGAGATCATCACCGATCTCACCCGGTTGCCGGCGCCGGTCGCGCGCACCCGCGAGCGCATCCTGGCCGCGGCGAGGGCCTTGATGAAAGACACGATCTTCTCGTTTACCGACGAGAAGGATCCGATCGCCTTCTGGAAGGCGAATTATCCGGATTCCGAGGGCGTCGAGGTGCTTTCCATCCTGGTCACCATCCTCGAGACCGGCTTCGTGCGCGTCGACGACGGCACCGGGCAGGAAGCCTATGTATGGCCCTATTTCGTGCGCATGTCGCTCAAGGCGCTGACCCCGCAGCAAAGGGTCGAGCTGTTCCGGATCATCACCGGCGCCGACTACAAGGACATGACCGCCTTCGGGGCCTATTCCTTCTACCGGCTCGGAATCGGCGCCGACGGCAGCTGGCAGTTCTTCGTCGCCGGGGACTGACCGCTTCGAGTCGTTCCAGAACGCCGCTCTTGTGACCGCGCGACCGTCGCCTTAGGTTTAGCGGCGATGTCCGGCAAGTCATCCGACAGCGACCACCAAGACCGATCATGAAGGCAGCGCTTCTTCCCGACCGTGGCGTGGTCAAGGTCGCCGGCGACGGCGCGCGCAAATTCCTCAACGGCCTGATCACCAGCGACATCGCCAAGGTGACGCCGGAGCACGCCTGCTTCGGCGCGCTGCTGACCCCGCAAGGCAAGATCATCGTCGATTTCATCCTGGCCGAGGCGCCGCCCGGCGACGGCGGTGGCTTCTTTCTCGATTGCCCGCGCGCGCTCGCCGTAACGCTGGTGCAACGACTCAATTTCTACAAGCTGCGCGCCCCGGTGGTCGTCGAGGACTTGTCGGAGACGCTCGGCGTGCTCGCGATCTGGAACGGCGGCGGCTTGACCGAATACGGCCTCTGCTACGGCGACCCGCGGCTGCCGGACCTGGGCGCACGCTGCATGCTGCCGCCCCACCTCGCCGACAAGGCCGCCGCCGACCTCGGCGCCGAGCTCATCGCGCCCGATGCCTACGAGGCGCACCGGATCGCGCTCGGCGTCCCGCGCGGCGGGCTCGACTTCATCTACGGCGATGCCTTCCCGCACGAGACCGACATGGATCAGCTCGGCGGCGTCGACTTCGACAAGGGCTGCTTCGTCGGCCAGGAGGTGGTCTCGCGCATCGAGCACCGCGGCACGGCGCGCACGCGGGTGGTGCCGGTGAGCTATGACGGCTTTGCCCCGGAAGCCGGCACGCCGGTGAGCGCGGGCGAAAAAGCCCTCGGCACCCTCGGCTCGACCGCGCAAGGGCGCGGGCTCGCCCTGCTCCGCCTCGACCGCACCGCCGACGCGCTCGCCGCCGGCGAGCCGCTGATCGCCGGCGACGCAAGGATGCGGCTGGTCAAGCCGGCCTGGGCGCGCTTTCCCTTCCCCGGCGAGGGCAAGGCCGCGGAATGAGTGCTTCGCTCCGCCACCCCGACGGCCTCGCCCGCTGCCCCTGGCCGAAGCAGGATCCGCTCTACGTCGCCTATCACGACGAGGAATGGGGCGTGCCGGAATACGACGATCGCGCGCTGTTCGAGAAGCTCGTCCTCGACGGCTTCCAGGCCGGGCTCTCCTGGATCACGATCCTGCGCAAGCGCGAAAACTTCCGCCGCGCCTTCGACGGCTTCGAGCCGGCGAAAATCGCGCGCTACACGCCGCGCAAGGTCGACAAGCTCATGCAGGACGCCGGCATCGTGCGCAACCGCATGAAGATCGAGGGCACGGTGCTCTCCGCGCGCGCCTATCTCGACGTCATGGAGAAGGGTCCGGGCTTCTCGCGGCTGCTCTGGGATTTCCTCGACGGCAAGCCGAAGGTGAACCGCTTCCGCTCGACCACGCAGGTGCCGGCGGAAACCGAATTGTCGCGCCGGATCTCCAAGGAGCTTACGCGTCGCGGCTTCAAGTTCTGCGGGCCGACCATCGTCTACGCCTTCATGCAGGCGACCGGCATGGTCAACGACCATGTGGTGAGCTGCCACCGGCACGCGGCCTTGGCCGGGCGCGCCGGGCACTGAGATGCCTGCCGAGCCGCGACCGCGCCCGCCGGCGTTTCGCGCCTGGCAGCGCATGCTGTCGGGGCGCCGGCTCGACCTGCTCGATCCCTCGCCGCTCGACGTCGAGATCGAGGACATCGCCCACGGTCTTGCCCGCGTCGCGCGCTGGAACGGCCAAACCGAAGGCGCGCACATCTTCTCGGTCGCCCAGCATTCGCTGCTGGTCGAGACCCTCGCCCGGCAGCGCGCGCGCCTCGACCGCCGCGGCCGCCTGGCGGTTCTCCTGCATGACGCCCCCGAATACGTCATCGGCGACATGATCTCGCCGTTCAAGGCGGTGATCGGCGAGGGCTACAAGGTGGTCGAGGCGCGGCTGCTCGCCGCCATCCACCTGCGCTTCGGCCTGCCCGCGGTCCTGCCGCCCGAGCTCGCCGCCCTGATCAAGGCCGCGGACCGCTGCGCTGCCTATCTCGAGGCAACGCGGCTCGCCGGCTTTTCCGCGAGCGAGGCGCGCCGGTTCTTCGGTTCCCCACCCAAATTCTCCGCCGCCGTCGAGCGCGACTACCTCAAGCCCTGGCCGGCCGAGACGGCCGAGCAGCGCTATCTCGACCGCTTCGCCAAGCTCGGCTGACGCTTTCGCGTCGAGATTCGCCGTCATATATATGTCGTTCAACCCCTGACCAAACCGATGATCCACGTCTGCTCCCTTTCACGCCTTTACGAGACGGTCGAAGAGACCGGCGCCGGGCACGTCGTCACCCTGCTCAAGGACACCGACCGGGTCGAGCGGCCGAGGACCGTCGATGCCGCCAATCATCTCATTCTCGGCATGGACGACATCACTGCGCCCATGGACGGCTACGTCATTCCCTGCGACGGGCACGTCGCGAGATTGATCGACTTCGTGCGCGGCTGGAACCGCGCCAAGCCGATGGTGGTGCATTGCTATGCCGGCATCAGCCGCTCGACCGCTGGCGCCTTTGTCGCGGCCTGCGCGCTCAATCCGCGCCGCGACGAGCTCGCGATCGCGCAGGCGCTGCGCTGCGCCTCGGCCACCGCCACGCCCAACATCCGCATCGTGTCGCTCGCCGACCGCATGCTGGCCCGCGACGGGCGCATGGTGAAGGCGATCGATTCGATCGGGCGCGGCATGATGGCGTTCGAAGCCGACCCGTTCCGGCTCGAGATCGATTAGCTGCGCACCGGCGCCGCCACGACTGCCGCCCGAGCCAACCGACGCGATTTCGGATAGCATCGATTCGGCTGCGCGGGGCATGCATGGAATCGCTGCTCGCTCTCATCGGATTGTTGCTGCTCGCCGTCCCGGTCCTCGCCATCGTCGCGCTGGTGCGGACGATCGGGCTCGGCGACCGATTGAGCCGGCTCGAGCTGCGGCTTGCGGTGCTCGAGCGCGGCGCGCCGGCGGCAGCCGCGCCGCCGATACCCGAACCCGCGCCCCCGGCGGCGCCCGCTGCCGCACCGCCCGAGCGCGAGCCGATCGTCCCTCCGCCCGTGCCGCCGCCCGTCGTGCCAATTCCGCCGCCCGCCGCAGCCGTGCCGCCGATTGCTGCTGCGCCGTCCACGATGAGCCTGGAGGAACGGCTGGGTACGCAATGGGCGGTCTGGGTCGGCGGAGTTGCGCTCGCGCTCGGCGGCATCTTTCTCGTGCGCTATTCGATCGAGCAGGGCCTCATCGGTCCCGCCGTGCGCGTCGCGCTCGGCGCGCTGCTCGCCGTCGCGCTCATCGTCGCCGGCGAATGGGCGCGCCGGAACGAGCGGCTGTCCGGAGTAGCCGGGCTGCCGACGGCGCATATCCCGAGCATCCTGACCGCGGCCGGCACCACTATCGCCTATGCCGATGTCTATGCCGCCTACGCGCTCTACGACTTCCTCGCGCCCGGCGCAGCCTTCGTCCTGCTCGGCGTGGTGGCGCTGGCAACGCTCGCCGCCGCGCTGCTGCACGGCCCGGCGCTCGCCGGTCTCGGCCTCGTCGGTGCCTATGTGACGCCGCTGCTGGTCGCGTCCGGCAAGGCCGATTACTGGTCGCTCTACCTCTATCTCGCGATCGTGACCGCCGCCGCCTTTGCGCTCGCGCGGGTGCGGATGTGGCGCTGGCTCGCGATCACGGCGGTCGCGTTCAGCGCGCTGTGGACGCTGCCCGGATTGGGCATCGTCAGCGTCGATGCGCTCGGGGCGCACGCCTTCTACGTGCTCGTCGACTTCGCGTTGGCCGCGCTGCTGATCGTGGCGGGCCTGCTGTTCGGGCCCGATGCCTCGCCCGGCCGCATCGACGGGGTCTCGTCGGCGGCGCTTGGGGCTTATCTCGTGGTCGCCGCCCTGCTGGTGCTGGCGAGCCGGCACGATCCGCTCGCGCTTGCAACCTTCGTCGCACTGGTGGTCGCAACGGTGATGATCGCCTGGCGGACGGAGGCGGCAGCCGCGGCGGTGCCCGCGGCGGCGGTGCTCGCCGTGCTGGTGATCGTGCGCTGGGCGCTCGCTCTCGACCTCGCGCAGCTCGTGCTGCCCTCGGGTCCGGTGGCGGGCGCGGTGCCGGAGCCGGAACGGGCCGAGCTCGGTTGGCATCTCGCGCTCGGATCAGGCTTTGCGCTCCTGTTCGGGGGCGCCGGCTACCTCGCGCAGGGCCGCTCGGAGCGGCCGATCGTCCCGATCCTGTGGAGCGCCGCCGCCGTCTTCGCGCCGATCGCCATTCTCGCCGCGCTCTACTACCGCATCGCCAGGCTCGAGCCGTCGGTACCGTTCGCGGGCCTCGCGCTGCTGCTCGCGACGCTCAATGCGCTCGCGACCGAGATGCTGGGCAGGCGCGCGCCGCGGCCGGGGCTCGCGGGCGCGGGTGCGCTGTTCGCGACTGGCGCGGTCGCCGCGCTCGCGCTCGCGCTCACCATGGCGCTGGAGAAGGGCTGGCTCACGGTCGGTCTCGCGCTGATGGTGCCGGGCATCGCCTGGGTATCGCTGCGCCGCCCGTTGCCGGCGCTGCGCGTGCTCGCCGCCGCGGTCGGCGCGCTGGTGGTGGCGCGGCTCGCCTGGGAGCCGCGCATCGTCGGTCCCGACGTCGGCACCACCCCGATCTTCAATTGGCTGCTCTACGGCTACGGCATTCCCGCCGCCGCCTTCTGGCTCGGCGCCACCCTGCTGCGCCGGCGCGCCGACGATGCGCCGGCGCGCACGGTCGATTCCGGCGCCATCCTGCTCACCGTGCTTACCGCGTTCCTTGAGATCCGCCACGTCGTCAATCAGGGCGACGTCTATCGCGCCTCCGCGAGCCTCGCCGAGGTTGCGCTGCAGGTCTGCGTCGGGCTCGCGATGACCATCGGGCTCGAGCGGCTGCGGCTGCGCACCGCGAGCGTGGTCCATGCCGGCGGTGCTGGCGGCGGCGCTCGCGCTCCTCACCCGCGGCGTGCGGCCGCAAGGCTACAGCGCGGCCGCGGCGGTGGTCGCGGTCGCGCTCGCGCTCCTCTATCTCTCGCTCGAGGTGCGCACCCTCTATCACGGCGCGGTGCTCAACCGCGGCTCGACCGGCGCTGCCGAGCAATACACCTATTCCGCGGTCTGGCTCGCGTTCGGCGTCGTGCTGCTGGCGGTCGGCGTGTGGCTGCGCTCGCAGGCGGTGCGGTTCGCGTCGGCGGCGGTGGTGATCCTCACCGTGCTCAAGGTGTTCCTGGTCGACATGCGCGATCTGACCGGCATCTACCAGGGCCTCTCCTTCATCGGGCTCGGCATCGTGCTGCTCGGAATCGGGTGGCTCTACCAGCGGCTGTTGTTTCCGCGTCGCGCGGCGACGGTCGTGGCGCCGAGCTGACGCGCTCGCGATGGCGCGCGAATTACAGGTCGAGCGGCAGTGCTGATGGTACTACTCGGCGCCCGCGACCGAGTTCGTCGGCGGCACCGGCTCATGGCGCCGCGCGCCCATGCCGGCGTAGAGCTGGCGGCGGGTGAAATCGCAATAGGCGATGCCGAAGCCCGATAGCGAGCCGCGGAAGCTCCCCTCGCCGGTGCGATCGAGATTGAAGCACGGCTCGAACGCCATGCCCTTGAGCGACGCGCAGATCGCCTGGCCCCTGACCTGCAGCGTACCCGCCGGCAGCCACACCGAGCGCACCGGGCCGGCGCCGTGAAACTGGACGGTGCCGATGACCGAGCCGTCGCCGTAGATGCGGCCGGCGCCGCGCGAGCCGTCGAAACAGTTGAACGCGAACAGCTTGCCGGCCACGAACCGCCGCGCCGCATCGGGGCTCATGGGTTCGGCCCATGCCGCGCCGGCGGCGAGCCAGCTCATCAATACAATCACGAACCGCGCAATCATACCGACCTCCCCCGATACCCCTGACGGCGCTGGTAAGCGCTCCTTAACCATGCGAATCAGGCGCGATCATGCCCGACCTTGGTCGACAAATCGTTTACCCGATCTTCACCACGATTCGACCCCGAACCCGCCCCTCGACGATGGTGCGCCCCGCCCCGATCACCTCGCCGAGCCCGATCTCGCTCGTCATCTGCGCCAGCTTGCCCCGATCAAGCTCACTCGCCAGACGACGCCACGCCAGCTCCCGATCCGCCCTCGGACGCATGACTGAATCGATGCCGTAGAGCGAAACCCCGCGCAGGATAAAGGGAGCGACCGTGGTCGGCAAATCCAAGCCGCCGGCAAGTCCACAGGCCGCGACCGCACCGCCATACCGCGTCATCGAGAGCACGTTGGCGAGCGTGGTTGAGCCGACCGCATCGATGCCCCCGGCCCAACGCTCTTTTCCCAGCGGTTTTACGGGGCCCGCGAGCTCGTTGCGCTCGACGATCTCGCTCGCGCCGAGCTTTCTCAGGTACTCGGCCTCGCCCGGGCGGCCGGTCGAGGCCGTGACCTGAAAGCCACGGTGGGCAAGAATTGCGACCGCGACCGAGCCGACACCGCCGGCGGCGCCGGTCACCACCACCGGCCCGCTTTCCGGCGTGAGGCCGTGGCGCTCGAGCGCCATCACCGCCAGCATGGCGGTGTAGCCGGCGGTTCCGATCGCCATAGCCTCGCGCGCGCTCATGCCGGCGGGCAGGCGCACCAGCCAATCCCCCTTCACGCGCGCTTTCTCGCCATAGGCGCCGAGATGGCTCTCGCCGCAGCCCCAGCCGTTGAGGATCACTTGGTCGCCCGGCTTCCATCCGGGATGGCTCGAGGCCTCGACGGTGCCGGCAAAGTCGATGCCCGGGATCATCGGGAAGCGGCGCACGACCGGGGCCTTGCCGGTGATCGCGAGGCCGTCCTTGTAGTTGAGCGTCGACCATTCGACGCGGACGGTGACGTCGCCGGCCATGAGGTTGCTCTCGTCGAAATCGGAAAGGCCGATCGTCTGCCCGGCCTCGGTCTTGTCGATGACGATCGCCTTGAAGGTCGCCACGGGTATCTCCCGAACTGAGAATGGATCGGATGTCTCGGCGTACCGAGAACGGACGACCGAGTATTCTCGTCGCCGGTCGTCTGTCCATCGTCCGCCGTCAGGCCGGCGCGAGGCGCACCACCGGCTTCTCCACGATCGGCAGATTGATCGCCGCCGAGAGAAGTCCGAACAGGATCGACAGCCACCAGACCGCGTCGTAGGACCCGGTCCGCTCGAACAGCACGCCGCCCAGCCACACGCCGAGGAAGCCGCCGACCTGGTGGCTGAAGAAGGCGAACCCGAACAGCATGGCGAGCCAGCGCGTGCCGAACATGACGACGACCAGCCCCGAGGTCGGCGGCACGGTCGATAGCCAGAGCAGGCCCAGCACGGCGCTGAAGACGAGGGTCGCGAGCGCGCTCGGCGGCAGCATGATGTAGACGAGGATCGCGACCGCGCGGGCGAAATAGATCAGCGACAGGATGTAGCGCTTGGGCATCGCGGCGGAGAGCCAGCCGGCGCCGACCGCGCCGATGATGTTGAAGAGGCCGATGACCGCGAGCGCCCAGCCGCCGGTCCAGGCCGGCAGACCGCGGTCGAGCAGGTAGGCCGGCAGGTGCACGGCGACGAAGAAGATCTGGAACCCGCAGGTGAAGAAGCCCAGCACCAGGAGCACATAGCTGCCGTGGCCGAGGGCTTCGGCGAGCGCCTGCGTCACCGATTGCTGGGCGGCAGCTCCCGCCGCCGGCGCCTCCGACCGTGCCGCCAGCGCCAGCGAGAGCGGAACGATCAGCAGCACGACCGCGGCAAAGATGACCAGCGTGTGCTGCCAGCCGAATTGATCGATCAGCGCGACCGTGAGCGGCGAGAACAGGAACTGTCCGAACGAGCCGGAGGCGGTGCCGATGCCGAACGCGATCGAGCGCCACTGCGGCGGCATCAGTCGGCCGAACGCGCCGATCACGATGGTGAACGAGGCGCCGGCGAGCCCGAAGCCGATCACCACGCCGGCGGTGAGATGAAGCATCGTGGGCGTCGCCGCGTAGGCCATCGACGCGAGACCGAGCGCGTAGAGCAGCGCTCCCGCGCTCAGCACCGGCATGGCGCCGAAGCGATCCGCGATCGCGCCGGCCAATGGCTGCGCGGCGCCCCACAGCAGCATCTGGATCGCGAGCGCCAGCGCGAACACGTCGCGGCCCCAGCCGTGCGCGCTCGACATCGGGGTGAGAAAGAACCCGAGCCCGGCGCGCGCGCCGAATCCGAGGACTCCGATCAGGCAGCCGCACAGCAGGACGACGAGGGGCGTGCGCCAAGTCGGAGGACAGACGACAGACGACGGAGGACGGATGGACTGACCCTCGGTTGCCTTTGCGTCCACTGTTGTTCGTCCTCTGTGTTCCGTCGTCTGTCGTCTGTCGTCGTCAGTCGTCAGGCAGGAACCGCGGCCGGACGGACGACCGGCTGCTCCACGATCGGCAGATTGATCACCGCCGAGAGCACGCCGAACAGGACCGCGAGCCACCAGACCGCATCGTAGGAGCCGGTGCGCACGAACACCGCCCCGCCGAGCCACACGCCGAGAAAGCCGCCGACCTGGTGGCTGAAGAACGCGAGCCCGGCGAGCGTGGCGAGCCAGCGCGTGCCGAACATCAAGGCGATGATGCCGTTGGTCGGCGCCACCGTCGACAGCCAGAAGAATCCCATGACGGCGCCGAACAGAATCGCGGACAGCGGCGTGACCGGCAGCATGATGAAAGCGAGCACCGCGAGCGCGCGGCCGAAATAGATGATCGAGAGGATGTAGCGCTTGGGCATCAAATTGCTCAGCCAGCCCGACATCAGCGAGCCGACGATGTTGAACAGCCCGATCACTCCGATGGTCCAGCCGCCGACTTCCGCCGACAGCCCGCGATCGATCAGGTAGGCGGGCATGTGGACCGTGATGAACGCGAGCTGGAAGCCGCAGGTGAAGAAGCCGAGCACGAGGAGGACATAGGAGCGATGCGCGACGGCCTCCGCCAGCGCCTGCGGCAGCGATTGCTGGGGCGCGCCGTGCCCGCCCTGCGCGGTGCCCCGCGTTGCGAGCGCGAGCGAGAGCGGCAGCACCAGCAGCATGACGAGCGCGAAGGTCGCGAGCGTCTGCTGCCAGCCGAGCGCGTCCATCAGCGACACGGTGAGCGGCGCGTAGAGGAACTGGCCGAACGAGCCCGCGGCTGCGCCGGCGCCGAAGGCGAGCGTGCGCCAACCTTCGGGCAGGAGCTTGCCGAACGCCGACAGCACGACGCTGAAGGAACAGCCGGCGAGGCCGAAGCCGATCAAGGCGCCGGCCGATAGATCGAGCAGCAGCGGCGTGGTCGCGTAGGCCATCGTCGCGAGGCCGAGCGCATAGAAGATTCCGCCGCCGCACAGCACCCGCGCGATCCCGAAGCGATCGGCCATCGCGCCGGCAAGCGGCTGACCCATGCCCCACAGAATGTTCTGGATCGCGATCGCGAGCCCGAACACGTCGCGATCCCAGCCGTTGGCCCGCGACTGTGGCGTCAGGAACAGCCCGAGCGTGGCGCGCGGACCGAAGCTGAGCATCGAGATGAGACAGCCGCACAGCACGATCACGATCGGCGTGCGCCAGCCGATCGTCGCGCCGCGAGAGATCGATGGAAGTGAAATGGCCATGTCACCTGTCTCGGAAGGAGTCCCCCCCCCCTCGGCAACGGCGAAAAGGGCGGTCGAGACGGGAGCAGGAAACCGGCTCCCGCCCGGATTGCCTTCTCGAGTGG
>WNFC01001475.1_pt1 | contig 24763 bp, 17 predicted proteins | sample 5400541 | NCBI WGS metagenome assembly WNFC01 (sample SAMN13153342, study PRJNA577476) | soil metagenome | isolation source: 120 cm saprolite under Douglas fir tree site 2 hole 2 replicate 1 | place: USA:California | collected 2015-04-18 | reverse complement strand
GCACCCTGATCTGCTCCGGTTTTTTACCCAGTAGATAAAGCAAGATCGAGATATCGTGCGGAGCGAGATCCCAAATCACATTAATATCACTACGAAATAATCCGAGATTGACTCTTTCCGCTTCGATACAGAAGATTTTTCCCAGGGCTCCGCTCTGTATGAGTTTGCGCAGTTCATTGACAGCGGGATTGTATTCAAACGTATGTCCCACCATCAAGACACGTCGTTGCTTTTCTGCCAGTGCAACTAGTTCTTCTGCCTCTGCAACATCGGCAGTGAGCGGCTTCTCGACGAGGACATGTTTGCCATGTAATAAGGCTTCTTTGGCAAGTTGATAGTGCGTTCGTACAGGCGTTGCGATGACCACCCCATCGACATCAGAACGAAATACATCCTCTGGTAGCGTCGTAGTCTTAGCCCCTGATTGGTTTACCCTCAGCGATGCCAGCCGGTAAAAGTCTGCGTCTGCTACCATGGTTACCATGGCATGGGGCAAGCTATCCAGATTCCGTGCAATCTTCGGGCCCCAGTATCCCCAACCAATGACCCCAAAACGTAGATCGGTCATTTCCATCATGTCCCCCAACATCTTTCGTATCTGGGGATCTCAAGTTATACGCCCACCGTCGGCTATTAACTTGAGACTCCCAACACGACGCTTTTCTTAACAGCATTGACAACTAACTGTCTCTGTTCAGCAGTCAGTTCTGGGTACATGGGCAAAGAGACGATCCGATCTGATAAAGTCTCAGTCACGTGAAGCATGCCACGCACATAGCCATAGTGGGCGCACGCTGGTTGTAAGTGAATAGGCGTTGGATAATGGATACCTGTTGCTATTCCTTCTTGATCCAGGACTTTACGGAAATGGTCGCGTCCTTGCACCTGAATAACATAGTAACAATAAACATGGGTTCCCCATGGTTGAACGAATGGCACTCCTATTTTTAGCTCTCGAAGTTGCTCTGTGTAGAACTGTGCATGCTCCTGGCGAGCAGTATTCCATTGATCGAGGTAGCGCAGTTTTACACGCAACACTGCTGCCTGCAGCTCATCTAAACGGGCATTGACCCCCAAGATATCATGCTGGTAGCGTATGCGTGAGCCGTGATCGCGCAGCATACGGAGGTACTCCGCAAGTGCTTCATTGTTAGTTACACAAATCCCTGCCTCACCATACGCCCCTAGGTTTTTACTGTAGTAGAGGCTAAAACAACCGATGTCTCCCAAACTCCCAACCCTCAATCCTCGATAGGTAGCACCATGTGCCTGAGAAGCATCTTCAATAACTCGGAGACCGTGCGAACGTGCAAAATCCAATACAGGCTGCATTTCGACTGGATGACCATAGAGATGGACGGGGATAATGGCACGAGTGCGAGGGGTCAGCGCAGAGTCGAGTTGCCGCCAATCCATAGTATAAGTGAGCGGATCGATATCGACAAAGACAGGGGTTGCTCCTACCAGAGCAATTGCTTCAACCGTAGCAATAAAGGTGTTGGATACAGTGATAACCTCATCACCAGGACCAATGTTGCAGGCTCGAAGAGCCAAAGCGAGCGCGTCAGTCCCCGAAGCTACTCCCACCGCGTAATGACATCCACAATAAGCTGCAAATTCGGTCTCGAAAGCTTGCAGTTGTGGGCCGAGGAAAAGCTGCATGTTCTCGAGCACTTCTTCAAAAACAGTCATAATCTCAGGTTTGATTGTCCGGTATTGTGAGCCTAAGTCTACCAAGGGAATCTTCATGAGTAACATTACTCCTCGCCAGTATAGTATTCTAGAATACCTTATAGACTGAAAGACAGGAGGAACCACTTCCTGCGAACTTCCTATCAGCAATCATACAAACTAGTGTTTTGCTATTTGCTTCCACATTTTTTATTATATACAGCCAATACGTCAAATATATATAAATTTCAGATTCGATGACGCAAATCTTTACAAGTATTTCTTCCTCTCCCGTTCACCTCTCGAAGACCTTCAAAAGGCAGTGGAACCACTTTCCTTTCAGAAAAAGGACTTCATGCTTTGCGTCGGGGAAATATAAAAAATCTGCTTCATCGAATCTAAAAATTTACATACTTATATCCATACCGGTACTTTCTGGTGATTGTGTCCGTCTTAACAATAGTGGATATAGGTAGAGTAATTGGTTATAATCAGGTTAAGAAAAAATAACAAATCATTAATTCAGGTTAAGCTTTCTTAACAGCGCTATTTTTGATACCCCCCAACATACAAGGTACGCAAAAATGAAAGCCGGGAAAGAGGACAGAGTACTATTTTTTAGATCCTCTGTAAAAACAAGCGATTTTTCCAGAAATAACCGACTTTCTATAAAATACTTTCATTTAATACACTGATAACATATAACATGTGCTGTGGCAGTATGTCAATGGTCGTGTAAAATCTCGGTGTCTGGTTGGTCGACGGAGCGGGCATCGTAAGTTTGTTGATGTGAACAATATCAGCAACACTACCTCCTTTGACACCCTTCACAGATGTGATAATATATATGCATCTTTTTCCATTTCTGATAGTTTGCTTCCTTGTATAATTGAGTTAGGATAATGCTTGCTATGCCTCTAGGAAAGGAGAGGAGTTATTATGAATAAAGACTTAGCACTTATCGGCAGGTATGAATTGCAACGGTCATTGGGGCGTGGGAGCTTAGCTGAGGTCTGGAAGGCTTTTGATACGCGGTTGAAGCGCTCTGTTGCCTTGAAGTTACTCCACTCCGATCTGCACGACCCTAACTTCATCACACGTTTTGAGCGCGAAATGCCGGTTATTTCCTCTCTCGGCCATCCCAACATTGTACAGATTCTTGATTACCAGGTCTTTCGCCCTAGAGGATCGGATAATCTGAAGGCTTACATCGTAATGAACTATGTCAAGGGGCGGACCCTTGCTGACTATATTCGTCACACAGCGCGCGCGGGACAATTTCCTTCTGCTGCCGACATGGTTCATCTCTTCATGGCCGCCGGTGTAGCTATCGACTACGCCCATCAGCACGGAGTGATTCACGCCGATATTAAGCCCAGCAATATCTTGCTGGATAGACAATACCTGCTGCGGAATCCGATGGGCGAACCCAAGCTCACCGACTTTGGTATAGCGAAAATGTTCGCGACAAATACAGGTAAGTTCAACTCCCAGTTTAGTACACCGCTCTACATCGCGCCAGAGCAAGCTCTGCACTACCCTGCTGGCAACGAACTTAGTGATATTTACTCTCTTGGTGTTATCCTCTATGAAATCTGTACTGGAAGGTTGCCTTTCGAGGGCGAGAGTAACTCTGATATCATGATGCACCTTACCAGCAGTATGCCGCCTTCACCTGCCTCGATTAACCCGAGCATCTCACAGGCCGTATCGGATGTCGTTCTGCGCAGCCTGGCTAAAGATCCGGCGGAGCGCTTCGCCAGCGCACCTGCCATGATAAGAGCGCTGGCACATGCTCTCGCTGTCCCAATCCCTGGGAACCTGGGCTGGTTCATTGCTCTGTCGGATCATAATGGTGTGTCACCTGTGCTTGATCCGTCCTCCCAGGGTGAACGAGCGGATCTCGATACGTCCGCCGCTTCGCTGGAGAGCATGGATGAACCAGCCGAGCAGAAGGCACCCTGGTCGTCGCCAGCCAACTGGTGGTCGTCTCGAAAATCCCAGCAAACGACAGTCGAACAACCTGCCCCTGTCCTTCCATCCGAGCCGCCGTCTGTCGTGCGATCAAAGACATCCCAGCAACCGGCAGTCGAACAACCTGCTCCTGTCCTTGCACTCGAGCCGCCTGCCGCGCCATCCGGAAAATCCCAGCAGCCAGCAGTCGAAGAACTCGATGTCCCAATCCCTGAGCACCTGAGCCGGTTGATCTCTCTGTTGGATCATGATGGTGCGTCACCTATGCTTCATCCCCCTACCCAGAGTGAACGAGCGGATCTCGATACGCCCACCGCTTCACTCGAGAGCATGGATGAATCAGCCGAGCAGAAGGCACCCTGGTCGCCTCCGGCCTCTCCACCTGCAACGATACCACTTTCAGATCAGGATGGTGAGTCACCTGTGCTTGATCCGTCCTCCCAGGGTGAACGAGCGGATCTCGATGCATCTACCGCTTCGCTGGAGAGCATAGATGAACCAGCCGACCAAAAGGCACCCTGGTCCTCATCAGCCAAGTGGTGGTCGCCTCGAAAATCCCAGCAGCCGACAGTCGAAGAACCTGCCCCTGTCCTTGCACTCGAGTCACCACCTGCCGCGCCATCAGGAAAATCCCAGCAGCCAGCAGTCGAAGAACCTGCAGCTGTTCTTGCACCCGAGTCGTCGCCTGCCGTGCCATCAGGAAAATCACAGCAGCCAGCAGTCGAAAAGCCTGGGCCCGCACCTAAGCTGCCGCGTGCCCCCAGCTCCTGGAAACTCGGCTCCTTCCGGTCTATTGTCCGCAAGCCAGCGGCAGAGAGGCCTGTGTCTGTGCTTCAGAAACACCGGCCCACGTCCGCCCGCTCGATGGCAGGAAAGGTGCATAACGTGCCAGTGGCGGTTGACCTGAAAGGGAAGGACAAGCAAAGGATACAAGGCAAACGGCAAAAAGCACGAAGGCCCTACTTTGTCGCTTGTGCTTTGTTCCTCTTACTTTTAGGTACGGCCGGTTCGCTATTCTCGCTCAATGAGTATCAGACCTATAATGCGAAATATCATGCTGATATGTCCTTGGCGCGAGAAGGGATACAACACTTGCAAAGAGGTGTGGCGCTTCTTGAAACGTTACAGCAAAATCCTCTCAATGCTCCTACTGTTCAAAAAGCTCAGCATGAGTTTACGGCGTCCTTGATGATCTTTAGCCAGTTGGACAGTGAGCTGAAGTCGTTGCCACAGATCAGCCTATCTCTCCCGACGTATGGTGCTCGCCTGAGCGCTGCATTACATCTCTTGCCCATCGCCATCGAGGTGTCTCAAACCGGAGTGATCGCTTGCAACACGCTGGATTTGCTCATTTCGAGGTTCCACAGTCCATTGAATACGCGAGCACAGGGCCTCATGAAGGCAGATCTCAGCGTCATAAACCAGAATTTTCAGCAGATCAAGACGATACTCAACCTGGTCATTGGCCAGGTCAATCGCTTACAACCAGGAGATTTGCAGCTCGACCCACGCCTTAACAAATTAGTGAACACGTTCCATAAAGATATACCAGCACTACAATCACAGCTCGATGTGGCTGAGCAGATCCTCCCACTTGCCCCGACAGTCCTCGGTATTGGTACGCCCACAAACTACCTCATCGAAGTGCTCGATTCGAACCAACTGAGTCCAGGCGGTGGCTTTATTGACAGCTACGGCACCGCCACTTTTTCAGGAGGGCAGTTAACGGCTGCTCACATTACGGATGTTGACTTGCTCGATCAACCGTTTGAAGCTGCCGGAGGTCAGATTCCTTTTCCAGCCGCCTACAGCTGGTTTGATCTAGCGCCAACCTGGAGTTTTCGCGATTCCAATCTCGATGCAGACTTTCCGACAGCGGCTCGCTATGCTGAGCTGACCTACAGGCAAGAAAATGGCAAAGTTCCAGTTCAGGGGGTCATCGCCGTTACACCGGCATTCATGGAGGGTGCCCTTGCCATTACCGGACCCATCGACGTCCCTGAGTATCACGAGACCATCACTGTACAGAATCTGGTTGCTCGTATCCACTATTACCACTCAGGGCCGGGCAATCAAGAAAATTTGTCACAGCCTAAAACTTTTATCCAGGCGTTGGCCGATCATTTTCTGCTCCGTCAGCGCCAGCTCTCACCGCCAACTCTCCTGAAGTTCTGGCAACTAATGATCAGTTCGTTGCACTCAAAGGACGTACAGATTTATCTCAATTCAAGTGCAGCAGAGCATCTGCTCCAAAGCTATCATGTGGATGCGGCCATTCAATCACCCGCTAATGACAGCCTCTTTGTCGTAGACACGAACATGGGCGCAAATCAAGTGAATAGCCTTATCACCAATGTGTTGAATGACCAAGTCACCATTGATGGAGAAGGCAACGCTGTTCATCACACGACCCTGCGTTATGCCTGGGTACTGCCAGGGCAGAACTACGGTTCCTCCCTCTACCAAGATTACCTGCGCGTCTATGCCCCACCTGGCAGCAAATTGCAGGTGCAGGATGGGTGGGAGTCACGAGGTACGAGTGAAGCATTCGGCCGCGAAGTGTGGGCTGGCCTTTTCACGCTCTCCTCTGGTCAGACCCGCACCATCACCCTGGTATGGATGGTCCCTGGTGCAGCAAAGAAGGGCACAGGCGGTTGGGATTACCAGTATATGATTCAACGCCAGGCAGGCGCTCAGTGGACGCTGCACCTGCAAGTAACGTTACCATCCTGTGCAGAAAGGATCACTAAGCTGGGGGGACTGGTATCCAGTAGCCCACAGGCGATGACGCTCACTCAATTACTGGACGGAGACATGAATATTGGCGTTGACTATACCTGCTAGCAGGGCAATCGCATCTAACTGGACTGGGTCAAGACGCGCTCAAGGTAGTCGGTGCTCCAAGCGGATCTGAGGCGTTTGGCTTTGACGCGCAGGCGAGCCGATTGCTCGACAACCTGTTGGGCAATCGCCGTCTGCGTTCCCATGGCATCGATGGTTACTATGCACACCGCTAGCGCCAACTGCCGCAGCAGCAACGGGTTTGTGGGCACGTGTCGTATCCACTCATTGCTGACCTGGTGGTCTTGGTGGCATCGGTATCGTGGGCCTGCTTGGCACGTGCCCATTTTGTAGCGCTGGACTTGCGGGCACATATGGAACATGACCATTTTGCTTGTTCATGCTCTGGTCCTCTTCTTCAGCCTGATAGGAATAGTAGTAGGAATAGGCGCTGTCTTTGCGACTCTGGCGCTGCTTGTTCACGACGCAGCCCAGCACGTGGCTTCCTGCCTGCGCCAGTAGTTTTTTCGCCTGCTTGAGGTTCTTCTTTTGAGCCCTTGTGATATCTACCACAACGAGAACTCCACCTACCTTGGGCGCAAGAATGTTCGCATCCGACAGGCCGAGCAGCGGGGGCGTGTCGAAGATGACCACCTCGGCTCCGCTGCTTGCAAGTGCTATGAAGAAGCGCTCCATCGCTTCCGAGTCAAACAATTCAGGTGGGTTCGGCGGCAATGGCCCCGCGGGCATGACCAGCAGATTTGGTATGTCCACTGCATACATGTACGAATTTAGAGAAAGGCTGGGAGGAAACGGCGTACTTGATTTAAGGATGGACGACGGAAGGGCAGTAAATTGAAGCTCAGCACAGGCCACGATGGCATTACTCAAGCCCATTTTGCCTGGGGGAAGATGAAATAGCTTGCTTACGCTTGGACGGCGCAGGTCCGCATCGATGAGCAGCGTTTTCTTGCCAGCCCTCGCCATAAAAATGGCGAGATTGGCGGCAATGGTGCTTTTCCCATCTTGTGGAATTGCACTTGTCACCATAATCGAACGCAGGGGCTTTTTTACCACCGAGAACCCGATATTGGTACGCAAAATCCGGAAAGACTCAACATTCGTACTGTGCGGTGGTGGGTTCACCAGAGCTTCGTTCTTGAGCTTGTCCTTCTTAGAGGAATCCTGACGCCAGACCGTCGCCAGGACTGGCCAATCGACTACCTGGGTCAGAGCCTCTTCAGTACGGATGCGCGTATCCAATTGCTCAAGCAGAATCGCAAGCAGCAGGCCATTGAGCAAGCCAATCAGTAGTCCAACGGCAGTATTGGTAAGCAGGTTGGGCCGCGTAGGGCCTGAGGCGGGGTGTGCCGACTGAGCAATGCCCAGGAAACTACCACTCTGTGCCTCTGTCAACTCAAGCTGGGCTAACAGGGCCTGCCACTGCGTATAGTGCTGCTGCAAACCAGTCAATTGTGTTTTCAGGACACTGATCTGCCCATCGTTGCCCTTCTTTGTCCGTAGTGTAGCTATCTGGGTGGTGATCGTATTAATTTGCTGTTGCGTTTGCGTGAGGTCTTGCTGAATTTTTTGCTGTGATTGTGCGTTGTGTTGCTGGGTTTGCAGGGTTTGTTGTTTGATCAATGTCGCGGCAATGTCGTTTGCCAGCGCTGCCACCCGCGTCGGGCTGGTATCCAGGACATCGATCTCAAACAGTTGTGTGTTCGGTTTAACCGTTGTACTCACATTTTTTGCGAGCTGATCGACCGAGAGCCCTGGATAGTGCGAGGCCACCTCGCGCAGCACTGGATCGCTGATCGCCAACTGTGCCTCTGTCTGCACAAGCTGGTCACTCGCTTCCCTTGAGCAGCGCTGGGCCTCGGCTGCTCAGTCGGCGCCTTCGCCCTGACGGAGCAAAAAGCTCCGTTCTTTGAGAAGTGCCATTTTAGATAGTTTTTAGACTGCATTTAAATTGCTTGTGCTTCTTTCGTTCTTCTATCTGCAATTGCTTACTTCAACAGATATAACACATGATAACGTATTATCCCGACTACACCCCAGCTATCAAATCTATCACAATTATGATGATTTGGCTTTGAAGAGGAAAGGTATACTGTGATTCGACGAGCAAGCTATATTGTTCGTCTACTCCTCCCACAAGTCGGCTCTTTTTTGATTGCCATTATCAGTTTGGGCCACCCCAATGATCTGCCTGATGAATTTCGGCATGATCCACTCCAGCGGCCACTTGAGTACTTTTATGGGTAGACATCGGTCCGGGCAGCGCTTGAAGTCCCAATCTCAAATACTGCAGGTCTACATATCCACTCATACCATCAGGAAATGCTCCTGCTTCGCTTCTTACTTAACAGTGAACGCAACAGGAACATATTCTCTACAAGTCAAGACCTCTTGCCCACCATAATTGCTAAGATCCATGTGGAAGACACCATAGACGCGCTGCAGGAAGCGAGAATGAACCTGATTGCCAGGGACCACGTATCACCGCTTGCAAATCTGTGATACTTACCTGCTCAAGAAATGATGGTGTTCTATAGCGTTTTGAGGAATAACCATCCACCCACTTATTCTTAGCTTTGTCGTACCACCTATGGTAGGCTACTCCCACCCTGTATTCATCAAAATGTACTGGGAGAACTGTCATCCCTTGCAACCAGTAATATACCTTGCCGAAATATAATGCATGCAAGTATTTTTCCCAGTAGAGAGGTGTATACCGTTCCCCTTCCTTCATATCATCAGCACACGGCGGCATCCACAGGACATGGATTCGCTTCGCAGCATATATGCGTGTGCGTCGCGCTATATGCTCCGGCGAAAGGATACTGCGCTGCATCTCAATTGCTACAAAGACATCTTGGAGGCGGAAACTCACGTCGGGCTTTATGCCTCCGAGATGGCGTTCCACCATCAACTCGGCCACTTGGGGGTGCGCTCGCAGCGCTTCGTAGATTGCAAACTTTGCAAGCCAGTGCTCAATACTTTCCCCTTTTCCAGTCATGCATGCCGATGGGGAAACATGCGCAAAGTGATGTACGACAACCGATCCCTTTTTAACAATCACCCCTTGCCTGCATTCTGGACAGGCGAACGGACCATCTTGTTTCATTGCCTCCCAGGCAACTACTTGCTTGCCAAATCTATTGTATGCGCTTAACATCGCTGTCTCGCCTTCCTTTCTGGAGTATGCTGCCTATTGCGGATCTTTCATGTTGTAGGTTTTTGTCTCTTTAATGCCAGGTAGAGCATTATCGATCGGCAAAACCTGCATCCATTCTTCTGGAGTACAAAAGAAAGTAACACGCTGAGTTCCTTCGAGAATCACCCCAACCTGTGTATCCCAATTGCGCCACAATTTCCCTTTCCCCTTAGGAGTCGAAACAAATCTGACTCCCCGGAGACGTTCCACATGCTCCGGTTTCATTGGAGGGAGATACCCTGATGCCCCGCGTGTTGGAAACCCACATGCAATGAGGTACTCATCTGTCATTTCGGGGTCGTTGTATGGCCAACTATGCGGGTCAAGGCACTTGTACTCGTCTTCCTGGAATGTCATGCCCTTCTGCTTATCTGGGGCAGAGGGAACAGACAGAAATGTGATAGGTTGAATCTGCTCAATATCTTCAGGGCCATCAAAGTAGACCAGTTCTTGCGTTGCATCCAAAATCACTCCAGCTTTATGCGGCCAGAGATGGATTACGACCCCGGTCCCTTGGCGCGTGTAGACGTAGTCGAACAATTGTAACTGGCGCCGCTGAATCCCTTGCTCACCTGTGGCACAACTTGCTCTCTGCAGAGGTGCAGGAGCATTATCAGTTGTATCCAAGGTGATTTCAGAAGGAATACTTCCTTTCGCCCTATCCTCAGGAGTTTCCTGATTCCCTGCCATAAAAGTTTCCTCTTTCTCTCAATCCGTGGCATCCTCAATATGGTACAGCTCCTGGAGAATTTGAGTTCTCGAGTGAGGAGGAATGATTACGCTTGATGCCAATCTTCGGTAGGCACGAGATGATCTGCTGGTGTCCATTGCACTTGAGCATCTCTACATAACGGGGCATGTTGCTGCGCGTGGGATAACTTCGATACAGCACCGTCATCAGTGCCATCACTGTAATCAGTAGCATCATCGGAGCAGGGAGGAAATTCTTTGACACACTCAGGAGCATGATTACTGGAGGATGCAAAGTAGAGATTCTCAATATGCTGGATCTCATGCCCCTCTTCCATTTTGCGAAGCAGCGACCGGATTGTATGATAGTTCTTGCCCAGCGTTTCAGCTACCTGCCGTGGAGACATTCCATCAGGTGCATGCTTAATGAGCAGCTCGAGAATTTCCTGACGCTCCTTGGTTCGTGCGATCTGAACTGCATTGCCGACAAGTGTCCACATGGCCGTCCTTGGGTCAAAGATGAGCGTGAGGCGTTGTTCTTGTTCGATATCCCGTCCGGTCACGTACAGGGTCGCCTCTTGCTGGCCACGCTCACGTTTGAGGATCAGGATGTCATCGACGGCACCCGAGATTCCGATTGAGCCACTGATCTCATCTAGTAGATCATCAGCACGCATCTTCCGTAGATGATGAATCACGAGGATACAGATGCGATAGGTATCAACGAGCGATTTAAGTGGGACCAGAGATGCGTAGTCATCCTCGTATTGCGAACGTGTGCTGCCTGTCGACCGCGGTGAGATCTTTGCCCATGTATCTACAATCACAAGCCGCACCGCTGGGTGTGTTTTCAGGTATTTTTCCAAATGCGTAAGTCCTCCCTGACCTAGTCGTGGCCACCGCACCTCAAATGCGATACCTGACGGAACAGTACTCATCGAGGCAAGCAGCTGCTTTGCGCGTGCCTGTAATCGGCGCTCGGTGTCCTCCAATGCCATGTACAGCACCTCACCCTGGACAACGGGTATTTTCCCAAGCGCAACTCCGCCAGCAGCAATGGCAAGCGCGATGGCGATGGCGAGCCAGCTTTTTCCTTGTTTGGGCTTACCTGCTAACAGGATTACTCCCTCTGGCAAAATGCCAGGCACGGCCCAGCGCACAGCCGGCAATTCCTTCGCAAGCAAGGCCTCTAGGCTAAAAGGCGCAGGGATATAAGCCGCCGATGAACGTGCCAATGGCAGGGCTCTAGTGGAAATAGAGAGTGTTTCAGCTTGATGAGCTGTTGTGGATGTTCTGGTAGTATTCAATTTAATTCAGTCCTCCTTGCCAGGTTCATACTCAGTCCTTGTGATGGCTTCACTAACAACTTATCCGAAAACCGATAGAAACGTGATAAAATAGAAGGAAAAAAGTGGAAAGAGGAACGAATGGCAAGAACCAAACCGTGGGAAGTGAGTGATGAAGTGTGGGAGCGAGTCCACCCGCTGATCCCACCAGCGCCGTCGCATGCCAAGGGGGGACGACGGAGAATGGATGATCGCAAGGCCTTTGAGGCCATGGTGTATATACTGCGCACAGGCATGCAGTGGAACGCGCTGCCGCGGGAAGTGGGGGCGAGCTCGACGGTGCATGATCGCTTCCAGGAATGGGAACGAGCGGGCTTCTTCAAGGCTCTGTGGCAAGCGGGCTTAAGCGAGTACGATGATCTGGCAGGCATTCAATGGGAGTGGCAGGCCGTGGATGGAGTCATGCGGCATCTGCCCCTTGCGCCGGCGCCGCGACCGGAGCCAACCCGACCGATCGCGGCAAATGTGGCACGAAGCGCAGTCTCTTGACCGATGGGGCCGGGATCCCTCTGGCTTTGGTCGTAGATGGAGCCAATCGCCATGATGTCCGTTTGCTCAGTGCCACACTGGATGGCCTGGTGATCAGCCGCCCCGAGCCCACGCCGGAGCAGCCACAGCATCTGTGCCTGGATGCTGCCTACGACTCTACTCCGGTGTACCAGGAACTGCTCGCGCGGCACTACCAGCCGCACGTCCGCAGTCGGGGGGAAGAGAAACGCGAGAAAGAGTTCATCCCTGGCTATCGTGCCCGCCGTTGGGTGGTGGAACGCACGCATTCCTGGCTCAATCGCTCCCGTCGGCTCTTGGTTCGGTGGGAGAAGAAGAGCGAGAATTATCTCGCCTTCCTTCACTTGGCCTGCGCTCAACTGATCTTTGCTAAGTTACTGGTTTTCGGATAAGCTTTTAGTTGTATTTGGCGAATCAGAGCGATCCAGCTATCTGAGAGTGAGAATACCAGAGGCAATATGACAACTTGCTGACAGTTCTTCCATTTTGTCAGCAAGTTGTCATAAAGTTGGTTCACCTGGCCTGAGTGGCATTGAACGCACCCTGTAAAGGCAGGCAAGAAGGGGTATATACTATGGTGTATTTGGGCAGAATAGACGTATATACTGAGTCCAAGTGTGCTTTGACAAAATATATATTAGATACATCTTTTCCTTCAATCAATGCAAAGAACGATTAGATAAGATGTTCGATTCATCCATCAATAGAAACTTCTGTATGAGTTCTGTTGTTTCTGGCTCTTTTTTCCAATCGATCGATACCCTGCAGATACGTTTTTTGAAGTTGCCAAGTACCTGCTGTGCAGCTTCCCGGTCATTATCGAGTATATACATATGGATGCATTTTCTGAGCGCCTTTTCGCCTTCAGCGCTATCAACAGGTTCACACGTAGCGGCATAGGCACATTCTTGGTAGAGCCTCGCTGCTCGTCTTAAGCACTGCCCGTCCCGCGACTTCTTCCACTGTTTGTGTTCACGCATTGCCCCATATTGAAGGATATACATGAATATATTTCGGCGCTTTGTAAAAATCGTTGGCGCCCACCTCTTGAATGCATCTTGGTTTAAGTAATGGCTAAGGTAGCCACCTGTATAGGTCCCTTCATCTGGACCACTTCTGAGATAGTTTCCAGAGTAGCTGTTGATCAACTGGAAACAGGCCTTTCTAAGTACTTTAATCTCTGGCTCTTCTATACCCTCAACAGCCTCACGTATCGCCTTTATCTGCTGGTACAAGGAAAGTAGAAGATCGCCCCCTCGCAGGCGGCAAGCTTCAGTGCATCGCCAGTTCCCCTGGTCATCGCTCTCAAATGGATCGATTATAGAGAGACCCGCTGTGCGAGCTTCGTCTCGTATATTTTTGCGTATTCGCGACATATCCTGATAGAGCAATCCCTGTGTTGCTTCCGAGTCTTCACCATAGATATCCTTCAGAAGGATTTCCCTTGTTATCGGTCCATCTGCCAGATATAATTTAACAAGTAGCGCTTTCCTCCTGGGGTGCTTAATTATGTCTTTTACCCGTTCTTCATCTCCCTCGGTTCCCAAGGAGGCAAAGATGTCACCCCGGTCTAATAAGATGAATAGATAGGTTTTCGATTCTACACTCTCTATTGAAGGTACCTCTTGATCTTCCTTCTGCAAGGATGATATCGTTTCTTCCTCTGGCAAAGCGCCTTGCGGAAGAGCAGGAGCACTATCCTGGCCGCTTGGCTGTGCCATCGTTACCGTAGAATCCATAATACTTCGCTCCGCCGCTTCAGATGAAGTTTCTGTACTTTTCTGCTCCTTTTCGACAAGGTGGAAAGATGACCTTGAGACGTTATAGGCGACCTCGGAAGTTGGCAATGCCAGAGGCTGAGAGAAGCGAATAATCCTCTTCGAGGAGTCCAACGAGCACACGGAGTAGAGACGAGCAAATCCATGGTGCTCGAAACACTCTTCTAGAGCTTTTCGCATCTGAGGACTCAATAGATAAACGACTGCCGCGTCGAGTAGAAGGACTGCTATGACAAGGATTGCTGGTGGTGAGAGCCGATGATGAATAAACTGATAAAAAAGCTTATCGAAGATGCCCGCAATCAACAACTGGTAATAGAACAGGATCTGCTCCACGATAACGATCGAAAAGAGGAGCGCCAGGAGAAAATGCAGTAGACCTAGCTTCATTTGTCTCATGCGCATCTCATCTGGAGAATGGGGAGGTTTTGCTGGAAAAGTCAATGTCAAAGGATTCCGAGACGACCTTTGGCTCATAGTATCTATCCTTTGTAGTGGCTAGACTTAAGCAAGAGAAAACATGCTCCCTCACTATCCCTCTTATACATTTATCGCCTTAGGCTGCAAGATGCAACTTTATGATACAGCATAACGCAAGTACTCGTCTATCGGGTCGGTAACGATCGACTTAGGGAGAGGCCTGGCAATTCACCTTGACTTGCAGTCGAAGTTTTCACTTCCTTCCAAACTCTCAGCTTATAACTGCCCTCGACCCATTGGCACGAGAATAGAGGACAATTATTAGGAATGTATACATCGACCACTTCTTCTCTTGGCAATGCCCTCGATGACCATCTGCCATCACATCCTCACCAAAGGTCGTGCTATAATTTGGCAAATAGCATGAGCGTTGTGATGCGGAGATGAGATAAATGGATAGAGAAACGATAGCTGCTCTGTGGATCATCGGGATCATTATGACAGTCGGCCTTTTTGCGTTTTCTATCAGGGCTTTCTCGGTAAGGAGAGAGGCTAAACTGTTCTACTATTCATTCGTTATCATCACACTGGTTGGCGCTCTATCACACTTTGCAATGGCGAGTGGACTCGGCAGCATGAGGCAAGGAGATCACATTGTATTCTTTGCGCGCTCTATTGATTGGGTCATTACGACACCACTTCTGCTCCTTAATGTAGCGCTTATAGCGCTCCCGCGAGTACCAGAACGTACTCAGCTGATCGTCGTCCTACTAGGCGCAGATATCCTCATGATTATCACCGGCTCGATTGGCACATTTATTCTCTCAGACGGCCGTTGGGGATGGTTTGGCGCCAGTACTATGGGTTTCGTGATTATTTTCTATATCATTGCGCAATTTACGCGCGAAGCGCACCTGCGAGGCTCTGAAGTGTCAAGGCTCTATAGTTATTATCAAAATGGCTCATCGCATTATTGGTATGCTATCCCATTGTGCTGATACTAGGCAACGAAGGATTAGAAATTTTCAGTCTCTTTATAGAAGCTGTCCTGCTCGGCATTCTCGATATTTGCGCCAAGATCGGCTCAGCTTACATCCTATTAAGTCACTGCAATGCACTTATGCAAGCAGAAGCGGCTGGTTCCTCCTCCACAGGCTCGTAAGGCTATCATAAAAGTCATTCCGTTCTATGCATATCCTATGATACCTGCACCTGTGGAGCCTGGTACCGCATGAGCCGATCTATCCGGCTCTCGATGTAGGGCGTCTCACGGAGCCAACGACCTCCCCTGGTTGCTGTGCCTCCATCCATCGTCCATTTCAGGTCATCAAGGGCACGAATCAGCTGGTAGCGTTGCCCCAGGCGCGCTGCGTACTCATCAGCTGCATAGACCCGATCCCGCCAGTACTTCATCCACACCGGGTAGAACAGAATTTTGCCGCATGCGTTGGGGAGGCCGACCAGCGTCAAGACCGCCCAGCGGAAAGGAGGAAACAGGTCGAACAAGGTGCGTGTGAACCGGTCAAGACTGTTAGTGCGCGCCAGGGCATGGGCCAGCAGCGCCGGGAAGTGTTTGCTCGCCAGCAACCCTTCGTCGATGACCAGGACCCACCCGATCCAGCGTATCTGCATCCCACGTCCATCCCGCACCTTCCAAAAGCGGGGCTTTTTGAGAGGTGGCGTGTCCTGGTTGGGCAGTCGTCCTCGCAGGAGTTGGGCAAAGGCGTGTTCAAACCGGTCGATTTCGCGTGCACTCGGTTGCATGCGCACTCCCAGTTTGGTGCGCTCTCGTGCAGGTTGACTCAATCCGTGTATAGCAGCCGCCAAGTGCAATGCCACGAACACCAGGAGAAAGAACGATGCTACCTGCTCTTGCGTGAGCAGGGATGGGTGCTGATGGAGATGTTCGGCGTAATACAAGTTCAACACCGCGTGATTGTAGACCCACACGATCACATACCCTGGCCCATACATCGTCGTATAGTCCACACCTTGCCATTTCTCAATCATCCAGAAGGTGTAGACACACCATCCCCTCCTACCAATTCTACCCCCCATGACAAAAGCAACAGAGTTATTCCCATCTCTCTGACCCTCCTCTTTCTGAACAGCCAGTGTGAACACGCTTGAGTAAACATCGTACTAGTTTTCGCGCACACGAACGCCATCGGGCATGGCCTAGAAATCGACCGGGCTATCATCTTCCTCCTCGCCGGGAACCGCCGCACGGGGAAAGCCTGCCGGGCCAAACGTTTGCGGTGACGCCATCGGAGGTTGCAAGGGAGTCACAACCTCCGATGGCGCCGACTCGGCTCCAGACGATCGCGCTTGCTTGCGGGGAGGGCCCCAGGGTCTCGATGAGACAGGTGATGGCGCTCCCTGACCTGTATTACCCTGCTGCATGTCTGGTCCTCTATCCTGGTCGCCGCGCTCTGCTCGTCCCAGCTTGGCTGCTTCTGCCACCTGGGTGGCAGAGCTGGAGGCCTTTCTTCTTCTCGGCATGGATGCAGCAGGCTGCGGTTCTGACGCTGGCACGGACAGTGGCGCCGCGTCCTGTGTTGAAAGCGAGACGAACGCATCTCGGAGCGACTCATCAGGGATCACGAGCGGATAGATCTGGCACCAAGCTCCCAATCCGCCGGTGATCAGCGCAATCGTGCCCTGCGGGAGTTGCTGCACGTCTTCTACGGGGATCGCATATTGCTTGCGCATATGCACTGTTGTGCGTTGTTTCGGCGTCCGCTCAGATGCGACCAGCGGGAATGCTGTCTCTTCCTCTTCTTCAAGCAGTTGAGAAAACGCCGGGACCTCGCGTTCCCCCGCATAGCGCACGATCTCCGCAGGATCACCACAGCGGTGCAGGATCTTGATCGAAGAAGCTGTCACGACTTGTTTGCGCTGCGGACCCAGGCCCTCGTAGGATTGAGCCGAGGCGCACACGCTCATCCCTGGCTCACGCGCCCGCTCATAGAGGTCAATGGCGTTGGTCGAGTCCAACACACCAAATTCATCCAGCACGAGCAAAGCATGGCGTGGCCCTTTGCGATACTTCGCATAGTGCGCGCAGTCCTCCAGCAGGTAGCTCGCCATGAGTGCAGCTTGCTCTTTCTGCGCATCACCATCGAGTCCAATATAGACAGCATCAGCATCTTCCATAGCCCATATCCCATCCAAGGCGCCGGCAATGCCATCAAAAAACCCCTCAAAGGTCAGTGAGAGGTCATCCAGATGCGGCACCAGCCTGGCGATTTTGCGGCGAGCGAAAGCGTGCTCGATGGTCTTGCCTGCATAGGCGCGGTAAAGCCAGTTCCTGTCCAGGCGCCGGAGCAAATCCTTGCTGCTGGTGGGTGGCCCGCAGGGGGCGTGCACCGCGAGGGAGACCAACGAGGAGGTCAGGCGGCGGTAAAACGGATGAGTGCCGCTATCCACCATCTGCATCAGGCGATTGTACAGGGTCTTGGCATCCCCACGCCAGCCATCATAGGGCTCCTGCGGATAGACCTTGATCCGTTGCACCCCGAGCAGGCGCATCACGGCGACAAACTGCGCAGCGGTTTTCATGCTCCCTTTCAGATCCAGGTAGATCACCTGCATCCCGTAGTGGACTGCCATCACCGCCAAGCGCAACAGCGTAACTGTCTTGCCAAAGCCAGGCTCGCCCAGGACGACGATGTGGCGCATCAACTCCTCTAGAGGAATGCACACCTGGTTCCCGAAGACCCACTCATAGAGATCACCCCCCAGAAAAGTGCCCAGGGGTTCGACAGGCGGGATCTTGGCGCGAGGAAGGACAGGGGTGGCAGGCACAGACGAGGGCACTATCCTCAGAGAGGATGACGTGAAAGACGCCTGGGCCGACGCGGGAGTGGGAGGAACCGCTCGTGCCTCCATAGTGGCTGTTTGGAGTGGTCTGAGCGGACGACAGGGCGCAAGACGCGCATATCGCGACAGGGGGTGGAGGGCTTCAAGGATGAGCGCGCAGGCGGGTGTAAGCAGGAGATTGACCTCCCACATCTGCTCAAGCGCTCCGAGGCTTTGAGACAGCGCCCGGTGATGGAACAGTCCAAAGGCAAGGCGCTCGAGCAGGACTGGCAGGGGATGCCCAACAAAGGGGAGCCCGCCATAGATCCCACTGCACACAACGGCGAGTAACCACGTACCACTCCAGCGCTCGCGTGCGTCCCAGGTCTTACTCGCACGCCACCACAACAGGAGTGCAAGCACGAGCGCGGGGCAGGCGAAGAGCGCCGCCAGCAGGAGAAACAGCCAGAAGAGGATGCGGCGCAGCACACGAAGCACCTCCAGGCAAAGGCGTGGGGGCACGATGCATGAGAAGAAGAAGCGCATGGAGTTAACCCTCCTGCTCAAAGGGCCGCAGCGTCTCAAGCGAGTACAGTTTGACGCGGTGGCGGTATGCTTCCGGCAACCTGCTCCGAGCCGCAGTGACCGCGCTCTGTGTCTTGGACCAGACAAAATACCAGATGGTGTTATACACAAGGGGTGCCTCGCCACTCACAGCGGGCACCCCAACGATGAGGAGTTCGGTCAGAATCGCGTCCAGTTCCCTAGGAGATTTTGGTGAACGCTCGACCTCCACTGCGACCAGCTTGGGCGTTCGCACTTGCGCGTCAGGCAGGTGCGGCACTGTAACGCCTTCCGTTCGCCTGGGCAGGGCGGCCCGCAGGGTACGTTCGCTGATCCACTGGCAGGTGGGATGGCGGCGCTCGAGATCGAGGCGGACACGGTTGATGTGATAGAGATGAGAGTAGGAACCCTCAGCAGGAGCAAGGGGAGCATAGGGCAGACCCAGTTTCCGTAACCCCAGGGATGTCAGGTGCACCCATCCTGGCTCATCGGCAGTGCCACGCTCGTACACTACGAGCCCAAGCTCAGCCCATCGTGCGACGACCTGGAGCACGGCAGAGAGCGTGAGTCCGGTGGGAGAGACAGGCCGTCCGCCTTTGCCCGGCATGCGGGAGAGCAATGCCTGGACCTGGTCCAGGCGCGCGGCATATTGCTGCGCGATCCACAGCAGGACAATGCAGTCGCGTGCCGTCATCAATTTCTTGCCCTTATCTCGGCGAGCTTTGGTATTCTTGCGGGTTCGCTTCTTCGCCGGTTGGCCATCCTGTCGCTGCTCTGCTGGTGCGACCTGATTTCCTTTCGGTTGACTCTCGTCGTTGAACATAGATGCCATCTCCATCAAGATGTTGCTGCGAGTGGTAGCGCACATGTTGCTACACAGATCAATACATGCTCTCCCAATCAACTCTTCTTTTTTCGGGGAAACAAAACGGAAAAGATGAGGCTGAAAAGTTTGTTAACCTGAAAAGGAGTACGGCTTGAGTAGCGTATGCTTATTCTCCCTTCCAGGTAGAGTGCATATCCTGCTTCTCAAGGGCAAGGAGAGGCAGACTGAGGAAGAAAGCAAAATCGAAAAGCAGTCTAAATAGGGACGAAAAAGCACCGTTATCAGTTGTAGAACGCTATCGCAGTCTAAATGCTTCCAGGGTCTGTAATGAACTTCTGATAAACTGAAGACATAGAAAGACAAACCTATCCCAGTGAAGAGGAGTCGGGGTTTGTAGTTCCTATCTGTCGCTGATGGCGGAAGATGGCCCGCAATGAGTATTATGAGCTGTGCGAGGTATTCAATGGACTGCGCTAGATTGTGCGGGCAGGAGCCCGTGGCGCATGATGTACAATGACACGAGCATTTGCACGTTACCCAAGATGTTTCACCTCGTTATAGTAGGTGAGGGCAACCGAGCCCTTCACTACCGAATTGCGTCCCGCCCATGTGCAGGGTGAGGATCAGAAGCAATGTAGGATGAAATCTGTAGCGCAGGTTTCGTAGCGAGTTGATTATTTTCGGGAGAGGCAGGAGTATCCTACCTCTCCCATTTTTGTATGTTCATCATAAGTCCTCTGAAAACTCTAGTGAAGCCACGAAGCCCATGCTTTTGTGGTATACTGTACATCGAATTGATGCGAGCATATATAGTTCGCATTTCCGGTTTGACCGGGCGATAACAATATAGATAGACAGAAGATAGGCGAAAGGGGTCATAAACAAATGCCTAAAAAGGGCGAGCTTTCAAAGACGGCGCGCGCATCACTCGCGAATCGTGAAGAGGTCAATCACCTCACAGGGCGCATTTGCGCAAAATGCGGTGAGCCAATTATGCTGAAGGAACTCCAACCGGTAAAGGTGGTTGGAAAAGGGATGGTTTACTACCATAAGTCCCACTATAGCATGCAGTAATTCGGATACACAACGAGCCTGACGCTAGAAGCCTCCGAAAATTTCGGGGGCAGAAAATAAACTCACAAAATATGGACATTTCACCCCTTTTGTGGTAGTTTTTCTCCATGAAATTGAGCGTCTACGCCCGACAGATAGGCGTCACCTACAAGACCGCATAGCGTTGGTGGAAGGCGGGGAGGCTAGATGCCTATCAATTGGATACGGGAGCGGTCATCGTTCGTGATCCCCTCCCAAAGAGTGCCACTGGCGTTGCTCTGTATGCACGTGTCTCTTCGGTGGATCAGAAAAATGATCTGGACCGGCAAATGGAACAGCTGAAGGATTACGCCGCCGCGCACGGCTATCATGTCATGGGCATGGTGCAAGAAATTGGCTCTGGCCTTTATGACCGCCGCCCCAAGTTCTTGAGGCTGCTCGACTTCCCTGACCATTGGCGTCATCGTCCTGGAATACCGGGACCGGGGCACGCGCTTCGGTTTCACATATATTGAACAGCTTTTAGTTTTGCAAGGACGAAGGCTAGAGGTGGTTTTTCCCAAAGATACGGATGATGACCTCGTGAATGATTTCGTGAGCATCATTACGAGTATGGCGGCACGGATCTATGGCGGGCGCAACAGCCGAAGAAAAGCGGAACAGATGAAGCAGTGCGTGGAACAGGTGATGCAACAGAAGGTCTCACGTGAGCGAATTTAACCCAGAGCAAGCGCTTGCTCGCTATATCGAACTGGAGGAGAGACGAGATGCTGAGTTCAGGCAACTTCCTGATTTTGAGCGTCGAGTCGCACGTGGTGACTATGAATTCTTTTCGAGTGTTGACATCGAATTACGGGAACTTGAGCAGGAAGCGCAATGGAACGGATTTGTCCTTGAAGGGAAGTGGGATGGGCAGCACCTCGCGTACACCATAGAGCAGATGTCACCAAAGGATCATGCAGCTTTTTTGGCAGAGGAGCAGGAAATTCTGCTGGAAGATCTGAAATGGAAGTACTCGGAGGGCTTTATAGAGCCATGAGAGAGCGAGTGAGGCTGACAAGCTGGAACAGAATCGAACACCTCAAGCAGTGTGATGGGTGAAGCAGATGATACGACAAGAAGAGAAACAGCCCTGAGTGAAGAGTACTTAGGGCTGTCGCGGATTCGAAGTCGTTTCACGGATGGCAGCAAGAACCTCTTGAGGACTGACATGAAATGCCTTGGCTAGTTTCTGAATATTGGAAGCCCTGGGACGCTCACTCACGTTTTCCCAGTGAGAAATCGTGCGCCGGTTTTCTGCTCGGCTGGATGGCTGCCCAATTCCTTCCACTTCCTGCTCATATAGAAAGAACGGTTTTCTAGAGCACGCTTAGCGAAGAGAGGATAGCGTGCAGATCACGCGAGGCTATCGCACCGAACTTGACTTGAATAACCACCAGATCACCGCCTGCAAGAAGCATGCTGGGGCGGCGCGCTGGGCCTGGAACTGGGGTCTCGCACGCAAGCAAGCGGTGTATCAGGAGTCAAAGCGTTGGATTGGGGCAATGGAGCTGCATCGGGAACTCAACAAGCTCAAACAAACCGAGATCCCATGGATGTACGAAATCAGCAAGGCAGCCCCGCAGGAGGCCCTGCGTGATCTGGATCAGGCGTACCGAAATTTCTTCCGCCGGGTCCGCCTCAACAAGGAAGGGAAGTGGAAAGGCACACTCGGGTTTCCCAAGTTTAAAAGCAAGCGCTGTGGCCTCTTGAGTTTCCGGTTGACCGGTGCAATCCATGTGTACGAGAAAGCCATTGAACTGCCTCGCCTGGGTCGTCTGCGTCTCAAAGAGTGCGGCTATCTCCCTACCAGTGGCGTGCATATCCTCTCAGCCACCGTCTCCGAAGAGGCAGGGCGCTGGTATGTCTCGGTGCAGGTCGAAGAAGAGGTCGCCTTACCCCCACCGGCTACCGGTTTCCCTCTCGGCGTGGATCTGGGCAGTAAAACGCTGGCGCAGTGCTCTGATGGCCGAGCGGTCGCTAACCCCAAGGCGCTGCGCTCTGAACTGGGGCGCCTCAAACGCTTGCATCGGCGTCTTTCCCGCAAACAGAAGGACAGTAAAAATCGTGCGAAGGCACGAGTGATTCTTGCTCGCACATATGCCCGCCTCGCCCATATCCGGCGCGATGCTCTGCACAAGGGAACCAGCTTGCTCACCCGCGCGGTGCTTTCCCCCGAAGAACGCGGCTCTCGCCTTGCGGAAATCGCTGCCTCCTTGCCAGAACCGAAAGCCAAGGTCAAAGCACGGACAGGCAAGCGAACACAACCTGCGGAGCCGCCTCTCCTGCCAGAACAGATCGCCCGCAAGGTGAAACAGAAGCAAATCAAGCAGGTGCTCCGGCAGGCGAGGACGGTGGATGCTCCTTTGCGGCCAAGCATGACCATACTGGAAGACCTCAATGTAGATGGGATGAGGCGCAACCGTAAGCTGGCACTCTCGATCAGCGATGTGGGTTTTGGTGAATTCAGACGGCAAATGACTTACAAGGCTGTGTGGCAGGGAGGAAGCTTGCTCCTGGCTGATCGGTGGTTTCCTTCGACCAAATTGTGTTCAGGCTGTGGTCACGTCAAAGCAGAGATGGATCTCTCTGAACGGGTCTATGCGTGCGACAACTGCCATCTTGTGATCGACAGGGATCTGAATGCCGCGCTGAACCTGGCAGCGCTCGCGCATGAAGTACTCAAGCTTGCCGAACAGAACCCTGACCGCAGCTTGCAAGCCCTCTTTCACGAGGTGATGGCGAAAACGATGCAAGCAGACCAGCCAGGTCCCTACCGGGAGTTCCTCGGGAAGGGTGAAACGCCTGTGGAGAGGGAAGCTCTGGCTGATCTGTCGTAAGATGGGTCAGTGAAACTTCCCTCAACGAAGCAGGAACCGAAGCGGATGACTGTGGCTTGTCCATAAAAGTCCACATTTCGGAGAACGGCTTATTTCATTTCTCACTTGACAAGCGCTATACAAGCTGGCACAATCGGCATAATCATTTGTACTGGGAGAAGTCATACTATGTCGATAGAGCAAGGCACAGAACACACATCATCTATGGATCAGCTTGCAAGCGTCAGCATTGCTTTCCAGGGTGAACGAGGAGCTTTTGGCGATGAGGCCGCGAGGGTCTATTTCGGCCGCAGGGGCAGCGCTAGCGATCACCAGGTCAAAGCAGAGCCGATTGCCTACCGCAGTTTTGCTGATGTCTTCCATGCAGTTGCCGCAGGCGAGACAGACTATGGGCTGGTGCCCGTAGAAAATTCGCAGGCAGGCAGCATCAACGAAGTCTACGATTTACTGCGCCAGCATGACTTGTTTGTTATAGGAGAGATCAGCCACCCTGTCAACCATTGCTTACTGTGCCTGCCTGGACAGCAACTGAGCGAAATCAAACGTGTCATTTCACATCCACAGGCACTGGCACAATGCGATGCCTACTTGCGCGAACTCGGTCTAGAGATTGTTGCGACCTATGACACGGCGGGCAGCGCTAAAATGGTGCGCGAGGAGAACCTGCAGGGGGTAGCAGCGGTCGCCGGAGCCGGGGCAGCAGAGCTGTATCAACTGGATATCCTGGCACACGGTATTCAGACCATCAAGGATAATTACACCCGTTTCATCGCGCTGGGCAGAGAGCCGATACCTCGTCGCGAAGGAGAGGCAAAGACGATGCTGGTCATGGCCACTGCCCATCAACCCGGCTCACTTCACAAGTGCCTGGGCGTTCTCGCTGCTAACAACATCAACCTGCTCAAGCTCGAATCGCGTCCATCGCGACAGCGCATCTGGGAGTATGTCTTCTACCTTGATTTTGCAGGGCACCGCGATGATCCACCGGTACGCCGCGCGCTGGCAGATCTTGCAGGCCATACGACATTCTGCAAGGTTCTAGGCTCGTTTGCGAGCACAAGCTAGCACTGCATGCTTTAGTTTACTTAGAAGAGGCGTTCCTTTCTTTCCTCCCAGGAGTTGTTTTTTGCCAGAACATATGTTATTATTACCATATGAATTGTCATAATTTGATAATGATGATGGCAATATATGCTATCGTTTCTGGTGTACAAAGGAGGACTCCGAATGAGCGAAGAACGGGTGCAGGTGCT
>WNFC01001471.1_pt1 | contig 24781 bp, 23 predicted proteins | sample 5400541 | NCBI WGS metagenome assembly WNFC01 (sample SAMN13153342, study PRJNA577476) | soil metagenome | isolation source: 120 cm saprolite under Douglas fir tree site 2 hole 2 replicate 1 | place: USA:California | collected 2015-04-18 | reverse complement strand
CGACGGCTCGCTGGGTGAGGTCGCCGCCGGAGATCCCAGTCGGAAACCCGAGGTAGTTCTCGATGCGCGAGCTGGTCCCTGCCTGGCCCCCGACGGCGGCCATCTCGACGACCAGGGTTCGCAGTCCCTCGGAGGCGCCGTAGACAGCCGCCGCTAGACCGGCTGGCCCCGCACCGACCACGACGAGGTCGAAACAGCGCTCGGGAAGGCTGTTGATGGTCAAACCGAGGTACTCCGCCAGCCCTCCGGGGGTCGGACGGCGCAAGACCGAGCCGGAGGCGATCACGACCGGCAGTTCGCCCGGGGTGACGGCGAACTCGCGCAGGAGGCGTTCGACGGCAGCGTCGCGGTCGGGGTCCAGCCACTCATGGGGTATGCGGTTGCGGGCCAAGAACTCCCGGACCCGGAGCGACTCGGGCGAGAACCGGGAACCGACGACGCGGATGGCAGCTGATGCGCCGCTCAGCAGCCTGGACCGGCGGGCAAGAAAGGCGACGAGGATCGTGTCGCTGAGGCCAGGGTTCGTCGCGATCAGATATCGTAGCGCCGCCCTCGGCACCACGATGACCTCGCCGGGCTGGGCGACGCGGGCCGACAGATACACCCGCTGGCCGGTCAGCAGGTTCAGCTCGCCCAGGAATCGCCCAGGACCGTGGCGAGTGATGATCCGCTCCTCGCCGTCGGAACGGACCACGATCTCGGCTGCTCCCGAGAGAATCACATAGAAGTCGTAGGTGGTGTCCCCCTCCCGATAGAGATACTCGCCCACGGCCACCGAACGTCGGCTCCCGAGCGCCTCGAGAACGGCAAGCTCGGAGTCATCAAGTGTGGGAAACGCGACGGCGTCGTCAGCCATGGGGAGGGCTGGCCAGCCCTCCGCTCGTTCCCCGTGCTGTGTGTTGCTTGTGTTTTCCATGGGTTGCTCCAACTGATGGTCTCTCTGCTCTATTGACTTCTCACCTCGAGGGCTTCACGATGTTCGGCTCGCTGCCTGGAGTGCAGCCAGCAAGGCCTCCTGTTCCCAGGAACCGCGATACAAGACTTCATTGATGAAGAACGTGGGGGTGCCTTGCACTCCACTGCGTTCGCCACCTTCCACATCCTCCTCGATGCGGGCGAGCGCGCGTTGGTCGGCCAGAGCGCGTGCGTACTGCTGCAGATCGAGACCAACCGCCTCGGCAAACTGAGCCAGATCGGCATCCTCCAGGGTATGCTGGTGGTGGAAGATGTAGTCATGCATCTGCCAGAACATGCCCTGCATTGCGGCGGCCTCGGCTGCCAGAGCCGCGTGCAGCGCGTGGGGATGGATCTCGGTGAGCGGGAAGTTGCGATAGACAAAGCGTAACTGCTCCCCGAGTTGCTGCTGGATCGCTCGCACGACGGTCGTCGATTGGCGGGTATACGGGCATTCGTAGTCGCCGTACTGCACCAGGATGATAGCGGCGGTGGCAGGCCCTTGACTGTGGTCTCTTTCACTGACAGGAACCGCAAGACGTGTTTGTTGTGCCATGCTCTTTTTTCCTTTGCCAGGTATCTTCTTCAGATACACCTGTGATGCCTAAAGAATCACGAATCGATCAAGCAAACTCGAGTAATATCTGGTCGATGTAACACCAACCCCAGTCTTCATCAGGCTCGAAAGACTGGATAATCGGGTGGTTGGTCGCGTGAAAATGCCTGGTGGCGTGCTTATTCTTCGACGAATCGCAACAGCCGACATGCCCGCATTCGAGACAGAGGCGCAGGTGTACCCACGTATCCCCGATTCTCAAACAATCCTCACAGCCATTCGCGCTGGGTGTACCTTGTCGTATTTGGTCTAGATGGGTACATTGTGTAGCCAAGATCGTTTCCTTTCCGATGTTCTCCGATGCTTTTTGTCAAGTTGTTGCTTCTTGCCTTGATGGACGTGCTAGCCAGGCACGTCCTCTCACCGATCGATTTGATCGAGGTCTGTCAGAGCGGGCCAGAACATCAACTCATCGGTGCCGGTGTCGGCAAAGGCTGCCTGGACAAAGTAGTTTACATGTAAACTACTGTGGCAAAAAAATTTATGTGGGTCCCAGAGCACGGTCAAGCGTGTGTACCAACTGATGGAGCGTGCGTTGCTCCTCAGGGGCGATCACCGCCATACACGCCGCCACCAGCTCCTCATGCTCCGGGACCACTCGTGCGGCTAGCGCTGCGCCTTGGTGCGTCAGAGAGACCATATGCGTGCGACCATCCTGCGGGTCGGACCGCCGCTCGACTAACCCGCGATCCTCCAGGCGGTTCAGCAACCCGACGATGTTCCCTTTCGTCACAAACAGCCAGTCAGCTAACGTCTGCTGTGAGATGTGAGGAGCAGCCTGAAGATGGGCCAGCACCCCGAACTGAGCAAGGGTGAGGTCATAGCGTTCCAGGTGTGCCGAGAGACGCCGTTGCACCGTATGCGTGATACGGTTCAGATGCAGCCAGGTCCGGACACCGAGCTCCAGTTCATGCTTCATGCCCTCACTCCCTGTACTTGATAGTTTAAGTGTAAACTACTTTCGCGGTCGTGTCAACCTGCCAGGGGTTGCCTCGGGGGTGCATCACTATGGAGCATAGCTGGCTCGTGAGTGGCGCGCAGCTCATCGATCCCACCCTGGTCCTGAGCCTGACATTCGACCTGGCCGTGTTCTTTTCTCCTGGGCATTGCCTCACCAAAAATCGGTTCACCCCACAGGATGCGCAACGAGCTGTACGACTCAAATGAAGTGGCTCGAGAGAGTCCTTCATGGCATTGGTGTGTTCTTTGAAGAGCGCACGGAAGGCTTCCAAATATGGGAGATCGACATCGGCCAGGAAGCGACTCAAGCTCGATCGATGGGGCAAACATCTGCGTTCAAACAGAGCCATGAAGGCCGTTTCGAACGGCTCTACGCGCTGGTCCCAACGTTTCTAGCCACCTTCCGTTGGGGTCCCGGGGTAAACCAGTCAGGACTAGGATTGACGCAGTGTAGCGTTCGCCATACACGCCTTGCGACTCGCCACTCACAGGACTGGTGACTTCCTCCTACGTGGCCGTCTCCACATGCTCTGGTCGCCTTCCCCTTTCGGGGTTCGGGTAAGTGGAGTGTGCAGAGAACCTTCCATCACTTCTCACCACATCAGTTGCACTCACCATCTGCCGCTGAAGCGGCGCACCGGGTAGCCCGGTTGTTTTCCGTTCTGCACGCGCCGGAAGAAGCCATCAAAGGCGTATTTGAGCCGTAAGATCACATCTTGCAGCACATGAGAAGCGATCTCTTGATACTCTGGTCGAAGTTCTTTGATATCTACTAACTCGCGCTTCTGCTCGTAGTAGCCAATAGCGTGCTCACGGGTCAACTGCTTGCGTGCCTCGTCATCGAAGTAGTTGGGATGACGCTTGACAGCCAGCTCGTCGGCGTCGCGGCGTTCTTGCAGACCTGCGTTATACACTCCCTGCACAGGTCAAGCACCCAGTGCAGTTTTTCGGTTGTGTGCTTGTTCGCGTAGATTCGATATTTGAAAGCTTTGATGCTCATGAACGTTCTTTTGAGAGGCATAGGCTAGCTGCTCATCCCTCTTCCTTCTTTCTCGTCACGCTCTAGCAAGCTATTCTTATGGTGCTTGTCGCTTCCGGTAGCATCACTACACGCTCCCGGCGTTCCTCACGCTCTTGTGGGCTTTCAGCCATGATAGGGCCACTCATAATTCCCCAGGAAGCAGCCCAGGATGTCGAACGGGTCTTTGAACGCCATGCGATCAAAGTGGTAGCCGCCCTTGCCGTTTTCGTCGAGGACCGACCCCACCGCATCGAGCATACTCATTCGGTGGGCAATGCGGGGGAAGTCGTACTGCTGTCGTCCTCCATACACATCAGTATCACAGATGTTCTACTCCTTGTGAAGTTCCTGATGGGGCCGCCTTACCCCTACTTCTTAAAAAGATAGGGGAATGCGGCGGCTCTATCCCTCAAACGGTTTTGCTGTCAGCGGGCAACGGCGGAGGTGTAGCATTGGCAAAGAGCGAGGAATAGAGCCAGTTCAGCCGATACGAGGTGTCGAATCTCGCCGAGTCCCCCCTTCGGCACCCAACCACCTCTCAATCCCCTTCTGTGTTACTGGAACCATAAAAATTGCAGCTACCGCAATTTTATGCCTCCAAGAAATAGCGGTAAAAATAACCCCCCTTTAAGATTCCTTACTCTCCAGTGTATGAATCTCCGTCATCGTGACTTGTTAGGAGCACGTTCATCGTAGCCTGACAACCGAAGAGCGAGAGAGAAAAACACCGGCTTTCTGCTTTGTACCAGTGCTTCGTCTCATTCGTTGTTGGTACTCAGCTTCGTCGAATCCGTCCAGGACCTCCGGGACTTTTAACGAACTGAACTGTCCTGGCTCAACCACTGGCGAGCCAGGATAAGCGACACTACCACACAACAAGGGGTAAAGCAACAGCTGTCAACAAGTGTATGGATTCTGGTGCAAAAATTGAGTAATTGTCTTCTATGTAGCCATATGTGTGAGCAAATGCACGACGTTCTCGTGGGCTTTGTAGCTCTCAATGAAAAAGCGGAAGCGATCCGTGCGATACAATACGCGGGCGTATTCAACAGGCAATTGATCGGCATCGTAGGAGACACCTGTAATGATCAGGGTCGGGCTATTTACACGGATACTGAGTAATACCGCATCTTCCGCCGTACACGGAATAACTTCCAGGTAATTCTCAGCGCGTGATAGCTTCACCTGGTAATCTCGCTCCAACACGCGGTACAGGGACTGACCAATGAAATTCACCTGCAGCAAGCTGGGAAAGCGAGACTGCGAGAGAAATGACGTAATGATGGTAGAAGGCTGACCATTGAGCAAGAAAAGGCGTTTCAGCATGATCACTGGCTCATGCTCGCTGAGGCGCAGTTGCAAGGCGACCTCCGGTGGAGGGCTTACGCTGGCCAGATCGATAACCCTCGTTTCGGGTTGCATGCCTTTACGACGCATACTCTCGGTGAAGCTCGTGAGAATGTTTATTGTCTCCTCGATTTTAGGGCTTCGCACAAAAGTTCCTTTACCCTTGGATCGCTGCACATAGCCCTCGCGTGCCAATTCCAGGATCGCCTGCTTCACAGGAGCTTGGCTGATGCCTAGCGATTCGGCCAGTTCTTTTTCTGCCGGCAATTTATCTCCCGGTTGCAATATGCCTGATTCAAGCTGTCGCAGGATCGCTGCTTTAATCTGGTGGTGCAGTGGCACGGGACTCTCGCGATATATCACAATGTTTTTTGCATTATACGCTTCGCCTACCCCTAGTTCTTTCAGGGCAGGCGGGTCCACAGAAACATAGATAAGATGTTCACCTTCTAGCATGCCTTTCCTTCTCCAAGTTTGTTCCACACGTCATTTGAACCGGAACACAACGTGTTGTAATGGGTACATGATTTGACCTGATACTCAGCCACGGATCAGTTGACAAGCCTGCACCCCTCTATGAGTAAGCGTCACCAAGGCACCATCGAGGCTGCCATCACCATAGGTGCTGCCGGGATTGACGCACGTTGTGCGGCCTATGTGTACCATACCACGTGATTCATGAATATGACCATGGAACGCAAGCAAGGGTTGCACTCGCTCGATCAGTGTGCGGACCGCATGGCTGCCCACCGGTATCAGACGTGGCTGCCCGCCCTCCATCACGACTGAAAGGTCTGATCGCAGCTCGGGAGCGGTGTCAAGCTTTGAGCGATACGGCGGACAATGAAGATTAAAGATAATTTCGCGCTGCGGGTTCACCTGATCGAGAAGATGCTCGATCCGTGCCTGTAATTCTTCCTCTGAACACTCACGGGGCGAATGCCAGGGCGTAAAAGGCACGTAACTGGTGCTGACCATCTGAAAATCGCCTACATCGACTACGACATCATCCGGGTTGCACACAGATCGGCTACGGGCGAGCACCTCGTCCACGAAAAATCCATCGTCGTTACCCGCCATTATATAACATCGGACATTGGTCCCACTCAGCCGCTCCTGGGCAAGGGCGAGCCAGTCCTCGAGTGTCTGTGCCATTAGACGCTCAAAGAGAGCCTCGAAGTAATCCTTGTCGCTGGCAATGCGCTCGAGTTCGTCCTGGTCACAGCGGTAGGGGTAAAAACCGTTGAAGCGGATGCGTTTCTCTATTTCATCCAGCTCACTGGCACCGATCACCTGGCTGGCGCCAAGGTAGGTGAATTCGTACATGTTGTTTGGTCGGGAGACAAGCGGCACCATCGCTTTGCCCGTGATATCGCCACCCATGATCAGCACTTGCGCGTCATAAAATTTGGCTGCATTGAGAAACTTGCGAAAACATTTCTCGGATCCATGAATATCGCTGCTGAAAAATATTTTCAGTTTTTCTGTCATGGCTTACTGCCTCTCTAATCCGGCACTGCTAAGAAGACGGTAAAGGCGTTGATCACGCTCTTGATGAAATGGGCGCAGCGCATGCATCGCGCCAAAGTCCTCGATGACCAGTGAAGCTGAGACCGTGCCACATGCTGCTGCCAGTAACGGCGAGCTATAGAGGATCATGCCTGCGAGGAAGCCGCCGCAGAAGGCATCGCCAGCCCCGGTTGGATCCACAACTCGTGATGGGAGAGCTGGCAGGCGATAGAGGCGTTCATCGTTGGCCAGGCGGGTGAGCGAGCCCATTGCACCGAGCTTGATGCTCACCAGTTGGCATCCCTGCTCGCAAAACCAGGCAGCAGCTTCAAAAGGATCTCGTCGACTATCTGCATTTCCCAGAGCATCCTCAATCAAACCGACCTCTAACTCGCTGGGCAAAAACGTTATACCTTGATGAAACATACCCAGCAGAGCATCGATGTATTCCGCTACATCTTCCTCATAAGGATCCAGCGAAACGGTTGCTCCATGCTGTATGAAGTCTGCGAACAGCGCTGTCTGTAACAGCGTGGGCATGGCCGCCACATGATAGACTGCCGCGCTCCGATAAGTCGGCGGCAGATCAGCGCTCTCTGGCGAGAGTTCCGCCAGGCGACCTGGTGGTGTGATATGGATAAACTGCCTGTCGTTGGCACTCTCATAAAGGATACGGTAGTGTACTGTTGGTCCTGTACAGCGGCGAATCCCGCTGATATCGATACCGACTTGCTGGATCTCCTCCAGGTGCAATTCAGGGTAGTCTTCACCGACACGACTGAAGATGCCGACACGTATACCCCACAGGCGAGCACCGATGGCGGCATAGAGCGCATCGCCACCTGGGGCATTCTCAATGCATCTTACCCCCGGCAAGATGGTATCATCCAGTGTAATATTACCGGCAACCACGAGATCAAGATATCTGGCACTGTCGCTCATAGTAGTTCCGTCACTAATGCATTTTGTCTGGCTGCCGCCGAGAACACAACCGGTGGGATCAGCCCGATTTCCGTCACGTAAGCATGCAGGCACTCAGCTGGTGTTATATCGAACAGAGGGGTGTATGTCTCCTGAGAGTTTTCCACGGGTAAGGCTGGCAGTGGCTGTCCGTAGACAGAGGGAATAGAAAGTTTCATCAGCTCGGCTGGGCAGTAAACCGGAATGCGAAAGTAACGGGCTGTAATAGACAGGGGCAGCGTACCCGTTGTGTTGATCAATTCGCCGCCGGCCAGCACGGCATCAGCTCCGACAAGGAATGCATCAACTTCACCGCGAGCCAGAATGGTGCCCGCTGCCAGATCATCGACCACCCAGGACTGGTGACCATAGCTGGTTGCCTCACGGGCCACTCGTTTCCCATCCGAGCGGGCGATGTGGCAAGCTGTGGCGTAAATACGAAGTTTCTGTCCACGCTCCGCGCAGTGCCGCAGGACTGCTAACACCGTGCTGCTGTAATCATGTACCAGTACAGCATCAGCCCCGCCGAGGACGTTAGCTAGAAAAGTCACAATGCGTTGTATTGCCTGGTCGTTGCTTTCCAGCAGGCGGGAACAACGCTGAGCCAGCACCATGCGCACCAGCGCAATATCAGGTTCTTCTTGTGCGGGAATAGATATAGCCAATAGCCATGCTGTTCCGTTCAGGAGCGCAGCCTGGTAGGACCAATCGCTGGTCAGCAACTGTCGCACCTGGTGTAGCAGGTCCAGTAACGCTGCGCCGCTCGTTGCATGTACTTGCGCGGCGAACTGTGTTAAGAAGGTCGCAGTGGTGCGCAGACGCACCCTTGATCCTAGTGCCTCCTTACTCCAGAGTTGGTCGAATGTCTCCCGTAGTGGAGGCAGCATCCCAGCGCGCAAACGGGCCGCAGCATCTTCCCGTTCGCGATCAGAGGTCATCATCCGCATCTCCCTTGCAATGGAACAACGATTGGAAGGAATGCCTCTTGACAAATAGCTCCCTACTGTGTACAATCTTAATAATATTATAACATTATGGTTTATTTCTGTCAAGGAAAATGTTCGAGGTCCACTCATAACTAGGGGTGCAGGGGACTTCGTCCCTTGCCGGAGCACAAGGTGTCCTCGCTCTCTCCCCTGCTCTCAAAGTGGACCGAAGACCCACCGGAGTAATTATGAGTAGAAGAAATGTTCTTGTCGGTGTCGCTTTGAGCCCCAGTTTCCAGAGGAAAGGAGGTAGATTCAGCCGCAGTTCCTTCGTATGACGCATCTTGCTCAACATCGTCAGTGCTGCCTAGCTATTTAGCGGAGGATACCTCAATGAAAATTGCAAGTACCGGACCGGGCGTATTTGTACGCCAGGCCACAGGGCTGGTCCGCAACGCCACAATGTGGGATGCCTTCTGGATGAATTCAATCGGCATGGCCCTGGGCATCGGGGTTGGGCTGATGTTCTTCCAGGGGCCCTATCTCTTCCCAGGTGGCGATGCGGTTATCGCCACGCTGGTCACAACAGTAGTGACAGCGTTCACCTTCATCTACGTATACTCGAAGTTCTCTGCAGCAATGCCACGCTCTGGAGGAGACTATGTCTTTGTTTCCCGCGCGCTTCACCCGTTCCTTGGCTGGCTTCTTGCCTGGAGCCAGGGTGTCTGGCTGATATTCTTCTGGGTAGGATTCGGTGGCTGGTTTATGGCTGTAGGTATCCTGCCTGTCGCGCTCAACACGCTGAGTGTGAGTTTGAATCTTCCCATACTGGCACAGTGGGCAAGCACCGTCGGGACTCCTCCCTGGACCATCGCAATTGGCGTGGTGGTCATTGCAGCATTCTGCGCAATACTGATTCCCGGGGGGCGCTTCTATTGGCGCTATCAAAAAGGCCTGGTCTTCCTGATGTATTTGAGCCTTCTACTGGCCGGAATCCTGCTCGCCATCCACGTCGGTGACTACGCTAGCCAGTGGAATGCGTTCGTCGCCCGATCGCACCAGGGTATCCCCTATAACGGCATCATTACCAGGGCGCGCAGTTTGGGTTTCCATTACAGCAGCGGCTTCAATCTCATCAATACGATTAGTCTTGTGCCCTTAGTTTTCTTTGTCGTCGGCTATGCCCAGGGCTCGGCGCAGATCGGAGCCGAGGTCAGGCAGCCAGCTCGCAGTCAGTTCATTGCTATGGTAATTGCCTGCCTGGTTAATGGTGCAGCTCTGGCATTGCTTGGATGGCTGCTCATTAACGCGACCAGTAACGAGTGGCTGGCATCCCTCGGATTTTTAGCTTTCCAGCACCCGGGTGTACTGGCACTTGCCAATCAGCCCTACTACCAGTTCCTTACTGGTATTCTCACTGCCAGCCCGATCATCCTGATCCTGATGGCACTAGGTTACATTGCCTGGGGCGTTGGTGGTCTGCCACTGAGCATGATGCAGGCAACCCGCTATATGCTAGCCTGGTCCCTCGATGGCCTGGTACCCAATAAGCTCGGTGAGGTGAGCGATCGCTGGCATACCCCGGTGCCGGCCATCATCCTGTGCTTCTTCACAGGCGTTGCTACACTCATCCTGTTGACCTTTAACTCTACTGCTTCATTATTGGGATCGCTGATGGCCCAGGTGATCGCCTATATTCTTGTGAGCCTGGCTGGCATAGTCTTCCCATACAGACTGCGTGACGTGTATCAAAGCTCCGGCCCACGTAGCGTATTCGGGGTCCCACTGGTGACCTGGGCCGGGCTGGGTGGCCTGATCTTCTTGCTGATAGTGCTCGCGACGTTCATCATTTTCCCGGTCTTTGGGGCAACCGGTACGCTCTCGCTGATCGTGACCTTTGGTATCTTTCTCATCGGCGCGATCTGGTACTTCGCGGCAAGGTATATCCAGCGCGGGCGAGGTATCGACATCGGCCTGGCGATGAAAGAGATTCCGCCCGAGTAGCGGGTAGATGGATACGCGGCTTTTCTGGACCGATCAGTTGTAGGGGCACCGCCTGTGAAACAGGCGCCAGCGATGGGCTGCCCCTACAGCCGTGAGCTTGAAGGAGGAGGGGCTTGCCAACCACGAGGAATTGGTCGCCACCTGATCTACGACCACTCTTTGCGCCGCGATCGATCGCTATCATTGGTGCCAGCGACAAGCCTGGAAAGCGCGGACGCGAGGTGCTGGACAACCTGCGCCAGGTAGGATTTCGCGGAGCTATCTATCCAGTGAACCCCCACTATGAGCAGGTGGGAGGGCTGCTCTGTTATGCCACAGTTGGCGACATTCCGGCCGAGGTCGAAGCTGCTGCCATCGCTCTACCGGCAGGGGCTGCAGTCGAAACTGTACGGCAGTGCGCGCAGAAGGGCGTACGTGCAGCAGTGGTGGTTGCCGCTGGCTTTGCAGAATCCGTCTCCAATGGGGTACATGTAAAACCAGCGGGAGACTTGAACGGCGAGAAGAGTTCAAGGTATGAGGGTGTCAGATTGCAAGCAGAACTCGTTGCTTATGCCCGGGAGAGCGGCATGCTGCTTGGGGGGCCAAATTGCCTGGGAGTCTGGAGTCTGCCGGATCACAGCGCTTACTGGGTGTGCAGCCCTCGACTGGATGGCACTTCACGGCTGGCAGCCGTGCTCCAAAGTGGGGCGCTCGTCGCTTCCCTAACCGACCCGGCAGCAGAACGAGGATTGCTCTTTAACGCGCTGGCGACCGTGGGCAATGAAGCTGTACTCACGGCTGGAGATTACCTGGCATATTTAGTCGAAAGCCCACATATAAGTGCGGTAGCCGTGGTGATCGAAGGTGTGCGCAATCCGGGGATGTTCCTGCAAGCGCTGCGGCGTGCCGCTGCACTTGGCAAACCGGTAGTCATCTTGAAGTTGGGACGCACCGAGGCGGGACGAAGGGCAGCGTTGGCGCATACGGCTTCGCTGGCCGGAGAGCAGGTGGTAATTGAAGCGGTGCTACGCCAATATGGGGCTTTGCTGGTGCATGACCTTGATGAGTTAATGGAGGTACTCGTCCTGATCGATGGCGGCCGGATACCGAAAGGTGAGCGCTTCGTCGCGGTCACAGTATCGGGAGCAGGCTCGGGTCTGGTGGCTGACCTGGCGGGCGATGCTGGCCTGGTGCTGGCCCCGGTGAGCGAACAGAGTCAGGCTGCGATAACGGAACTTCTGCCGGGCCAGGCCATCAACAACCCGGTCGATGTCGCGCAGGCTGGCGACCAACCGGGAATTTACCGGCGCTGCTTTGCTACCCTGGCAGCGGACCCAGAGGTTGATGTACTGGCCGTAGCACAAAATACACCCTGGGGGCGATCGTCAGACGCTACTGCCTTCTATGCAGACCATGCCAGTGCCGCTATAGCTGCTGCCGCGAGCACCGATAAACTGATTTTCGCCTTCTCACTCACCTCTGGCGCGCTGGACCCGGAGGTGGCGGCAATCCTGCGCGCAGGTCACGTCCCATTGCTGCAGGGAGCGAGAGAGAGCTTGAATGCGGCGTCCTTGCTGATACGCTATGCCAACTGGCGGCGAGTGCTGCTTGCACAAGGTGTGCAGAAGAGCTCTGGTACGGAACAGTTAAGAAGTGAGCGGCAGGCACGGGCGCGGGCTTTATTGAGGCAAGCAACGCAGGTGGCGTCCCTGAATGCGGTGCTGTCTTATCGTACTACCAGCGAATTGCTGTCGCTTTATGAAATCCCCCTGGCTCGTAGTATAGTAGTCCATTCAGGCGAGGAAGCGGCAGAGGTAGCAGCCCAATGGCAACTGCCTGTAGCCTTGAAGGTACTTTCACCCCAGGTGCCGCATAAGACCGAGTACCGGCTCGTTGCCCTGGATATTGACTCACCGGCGCGGGCAGCGTTGGCTGGGCAGCAGCTCCTGGCTCAGGCCGCAGTGTTAGCAGGCGAGGGGCCCTTGCAGATCGAGGGGCTGCTGGTGCAAGAAATGGCTATGGGTGGTCCCGAACTGATTGCGGGTCTGGCGCATGATGAACAGTTCGGGCTGCTCGTAGTTCTGGGGTGCGGTGGCATGCTGGTGGAGGCACAGCGCGTTTTTACACTGCGTTTGCCGCCATTGACAGACGAGCAGGCCCATCAGATGATCGCCGAGTTGCCGTACCAAGAGGTGCTACTTGGCTACCGGGGAATGCCGCCGCTGGATACTACAGCAGTAGCTTCCCTTTTGCTTAAGCTGGCCGATATGGCGCAAGAGTTGGAGGGAGAGATCGACTCTATCGATCTCAATCCCGTAATCAACCGTGGCCCTGGACGAGGAGTCGTAGCCGTCGATGCACTTATCACAGGCAGGAGGCCGGAATGCAGTGGAGTATAGGAGACACACAGGTAACGCTCATCAGCGCGGGGGCATTTGTGGATGAAGCCAGCCTGCTCTTCGGGACTGTATATCCTGCTCAAAGGATAACGCTGGCGCTGAATTGCCTGTTTATCCACTCTGGCGGAAAACTCTTGCTTGTTGATACCGGTTTTGGTAACAAGCCAGGGAGTTGTGATGATGTTGAATTTGTTGCAGGTGCGCGCAATCTTTTGCAAGAACTGCACGATCTGGGTGTAGCAGCCGAAGAGATCGATGTGGTCATCAATACCCATCTCCATAGCGATCATTGTGGCGGCAATACCATCGCGCTGCAAGGTGCACTGGTGCCAGCTTTTGTGAATGCCGAGTACTGGATTCAGCAAGACGAATGGACGGAGGGCCTGAGTGTCGAGGGGTGGCAGCGTACACTTTACCGGCCGGATAACGTTGTCCCGCTAGAGTCACGCGACAGAATCAGGTGGTTGCAAGGTGATACGCAAGTGACGCCTGAGGTACGCTGCCTGGTGGCGCCGGGACATACTTCCTGGCACCAATGCGTGGAGGTGAACAGTTCCGGCCGGTCGCTGCTGTTTTTGGGTGACCTGGCGCCAACCCATTATCACCTGGAACGCCCGTCTCTGCACTCAGAGGTGGATCTCCATCCGCAGGTATCGACACGGAGCCGACGTCGATTCTGCCAGAAAGCTGTAACCGAGGAAAGCATTGTAATCTTGTCCCATGAACCTGGGGCCGGGCGGCTAGTGCGTGGCGGCAACCTGGAGGAGGAGTTTAGCTTTGTACCCTTCACAGCATGAGCCTCGGCCAGGTGGCGATGGCGAGACTCTTAAAACGCCTCCGGTGAACGGAGAAGCTGCAACAATCGCGTACGAAACCGTGCTGTACCGGCGCAGGGGGCCGGTGGCGGAGATCGTACTCAACCGCCCGCATGTGCTCAATGCGTTGAACCGGCAGATGGACCTGGACCTGATGGATGCACTTGCTGTTGCTGGTGCCGACGAGGAGGTTCGAGCCGTGCTGCTTGCCGGGGAGGGACGGGCGTTCTGTGCTGGCGCTGATCTCAAAGAACGGGCCAATAGTGCGCCGCCTCGTGCCGAAGATATCATAGAAGAGGTAAGGCAGGGGCTGGTATTTTCGCGTCTCTGGCAGATAGATAAGCCCACTATTGTCGCCGTGCAGGGATACTGCCTGGCAGGTGGCTATCACCTGGCTGCGATGTGTGATGTGATTGTGGCCGCAGACAGCGCGCGCTTCGGCGAACCCGAGGTGCGCTTTGCTAATCCGCTGCTGGTTCCTGTTGCCCCGTTTCAGCTTGGACATAAACGAGCGCGCGAGTTGCTCTATAGTGGTGATTTCATTCCGGCGGAGCGAGCTCGCAAGCTGGGCCTGGTGAGCCAGGTAGTACCAGAAGTAAACTTGATGGCGGCTGCACGGCACATGGCACTGGCACTGGCACACTTGCCACCTGGCGCGGTCCAGGCGCAGAAACGGGCACTGCGGTTTTCCGACGAGCGACGCGGCTTCAGCAAGGCGCTGCGCGCAAATGCTGAGATCCTGGCTCTCACGCTCAGTCTACAACCGCACCTCAAGGGTGAGGAAGCTGAAACTTTTCTGCAGACAGCGCGCGAACAAGGGCTCAAGACTGCAGTGCGACGGAGAGACGCCCCGCTGCAGGGAATGGTTGAGGCAGGTGCCCAATGGCCTATACGGAACAGCATAGCGGAGGTATCTGAGATGGTGACCCCCAACGAAATCGCGAGGGAGACAGGTAAGGAGATGGAGACCTATCGAACATTGGAGTACCAACAGACAGATGATGGTATTGTGAAGATCACCCTCAAGCGGCCAGCAGTTCTCAATGCTCTGAATCGCGAACTCTGCCGGGAATTAGACGCGGCCCTGGCTCGTGCCGCAGCGGTACCCAATCTGCGGTCGGTGATCCTGGCGGGCGCGGGCCGGGCATTCTCGGCAGGGATCGATCTGAAGGAGCCCGATGATGAACCGCTGTCTGAGTCCAGGGAGCGACGCCATCTCAGGAGCCTGGTGGAGCGTTGTCTCACCATTTGGAATTTCCCGGTGCCGGTGATCGCCGCTGTGCAGGGCTATGCTCTCGGCCACGCCTGCGACCTGGCGCTGGCATGCGACTTCACCATTGCGGCCGAGGGCGCAAAACTTGGGGTACCAGAGATACGGCATGGAGGGGGCGTCGCGGCGCTGTTTTATCCCTACACTATCAGCATGCGAGCGGCAAGGCGCCTCCTGCTCACTGGAGAAATGATCGAAGCCAGGCAGGCGCTAGAGATCGGCATGGTAAATCAAGTCGTTCCTGTTGAGCGACTACAGGAGGAAGTACAGCGACTGGCGCAGCGCCTGGCACTGATCCCCCCGAATGCAATACGCCAGATGAAGCGGGCTATCAACCGTGCCTATGAGATGATGGGCCTGCATGACTCGCTTGAGTACAACCTGGAGGCCTTGATTCTCTCCGAGGTCGCGCAGCCCGCAGCTTTCTGGGAAGAGCAACAGGAGCGCATTGCCAGCCAGGGATTGGCGGCTTTCTTGCGGCAACGTGATCGGTCTTTTGAAGATCCTGGCGAGCCAGGAATTGAAAGTTCGACGTAGCATACGGGGCGGAGACTATGTCCATCCGTTTTCTCATAGCAGGCGGGATTACTATCGACACGCTGATCGGCCTGGGCAGCGACAGAGAGAACACAAGGGAGCAAGCGTCACGAGGGCAAAACATGGTGGGGGAAAGCAGGCAAAGTGGAACGGTCGTTTGCGGCGGGAACGCAGTTTATGCGGGCATCGGCGCCGCCATCTGGGCCGACCAGCCAGGCGATATCGGCCTCGTTGCATGCCTGGGCGCCGGCTATCCAGGTAGCTGGATCGATGAGCTGCGGGCGACAAGGCTGGATCTTGCGGGAGTGAGAGTACTGGATGAGCCACACGCTTTGACCTTCCAGGCCGTTTACGACCGCTTAGGTCGGCGCAGGGAGCAACTGGTTGTCCATGAGACGGGTGGAACAGCAGATGCAGCAGGAGCTGCCCAAGACAACACGAGTGAGGTGCGTGCTCGCTTCCTTCCCGTGGTCGATGATCGGTTGCCGCAGGGATATTTGGAGGCGGAGGCAGCGTTATGCAGCCAGTACGGGTTGGATAAGCAGCACGAGGCCTGCACGTACCTTCATGAGCGTGGTATACGGATCTTTCTGGATCCCGACGAAGCTCAGAGTGCCCGGCTCTCCCCTGGCCAGCTGCGTAGATTCTTAGAGCCAGTCGATGTGTTCCTGCCTTCGGAGAAGGAGATACCTGTGTTTATGCGTCGGCACACGCCGTTCCGGCCGGAACACATTGTGCGCCGACTGGGGCGGTACGGGCCAGCTGTAGTAGCTCTCAAGCTTGGTCGGCACGGCAGTATGGTGTACGATCGCGTGCCCCGGTCCACCTGGCGCTTTCCAGCACCAGCAGACCGGGTTCTGGATCCGACAGGAGCTGGTGACGCCTACTGTGGGGGTTTTATGGTTGGCTATGTACAAACCGGAGATGCCTGCGAGGCAGCATTACGGGCGACGGTCTCAGCTTCATTTGTAATCGAAAGCGTGGGTGCCTTACCCGCTCTAGAAGCATTGCCAGTCCTACGCCAGGAAGCGCCAACGAGATTGGAACAGTTAAGGAGGTTACTACATGGAAGACTATCCGGCGGAAGTTTGGGAACGACAGCTTGATGGCCTGGGTATTGTGGCGGCGCAAGCCTCCCTGGCGCCGCTTATCATCGATGCTGTTGTGCCACAGATGACCCAGCTCTTCACGCGGGAAGCGGTACAGAGGATTCCCCGCATCTACCTTGTCGGTTGTGGGGACTCACTCTACGCGGCCATGGCGGCCCGCCTTATGTTCGAGCGCTACACTGGCGTTGCTACCGAAGCTGTAGCGGCCCTGGAATTTTCGCGTTACCTGGTAGACTATATGCCTCCCGGCTCCCTGGTCATCGCTATTTCGGTATCCGGCGGTGTCAGCCGCACCGTCGAGGCGGCTGAGTGGGCGACACGGAGGGGAGGCTGGGTTGTAGCACTTACGGGACGGGCCGACAGCAAAATCACTCAAATTGCGCAAGATAGTATTATCCACTACGCAGTGCTACATAATGATGCCCAGCGGCTGAGCACACGCGGACTGGCCAATTTTGAAGCAAGCTTGATATCGCTCTATCTTGGTGCTGTGCAGATCGGGATTACCCTGGGAAGGGTCGATGCAGCGGAAGGAGTTCGCGTCCAACAAGAATTGCGCGCCGTAGCCGCTGATATGGATCATACGATACAGGCAAATACAGAGGTCACACGGCGTTATGCCGAAGAGGCTCGTGAATGCAAGACATTCTTCCTCCTGGGCGCAGGCCCAAACTATGCCACGGCCTACTTTGGCGCCGCCAAACTACTAGAGGGTCCCAATCTGAACGGCGTACCCCAGGAGCTCGAAGAATGGGCGCATGAACAGTACTTCCTCACCGGTCAGGGCACGCAGGTGATTATACTTGCCGCACCCGGCCAGAGTATTGACCGGGCTCGCGAGATCGTGAGGACAGTAAGGGCAGTAGGTGGCCGGGCGGTGGTGATTACTTCCCCGGTGGAAGTGGCGAATTTCGGTGAGGTTGATTTTATCTTTCCAATTATGGGTGAAATACGCGAGATATACACGCCATTGGCTTATGCGCTGCCGCTGGAACAACTGGCCATCCACCTACAAAATATTCGAGGTTCTCTACCTGTGGCCAATGATGCGGAGGAAAACAATCGGCGGCAGGTGGTGCGACAATCCATTCAGCAGAGTACCATGCGCATGCAATAGGGGAGGCGGCGGGATGACAAGTCCAGATTTTTGTACTTTCATTGACAGCTTGATCCCGGGCCACCAGGCCTGGCTATCAGTCAACCTCATTCCAACGGGCAGGCAGTTTTTTGACCACTACGTCGGCGACGACCTTCACACTGGTGGGCTGCTCCGGCAGTACGAAGCCTGGCGCATGGAGCACGGGTACACACAAGTCCGTCCCTGGAACGGAACAGAGGCCCTCGGCCGCGTGCCGGACGCGAATATCCCATCCCCTGGCCGGGCGCTCCCCTGGCTTTCAGGTGCAGGAGCAGGTCCGTACCTGGACCTCCGCCTATCTGAGGTGAGCACCGCCGATAGCCTCCAGGCGGCCTTTGGAGCAGGAAACGTTGCTGCATTAGGCGCAGCGATTAGAGCGCACTGGGATGCTGTACGTAATTTTCCAACTCCGGGTGCAAGCGAAATTCATGATGATGCCACTGCACCATACAGCATCCGCTTCTGGGGGTTCATGAAGTGGGCCAGTATGCTGCGCGACCGCCTTCTAGTGGTCACGGAGCAAGTCGCTCCTATCGTCTACGATGCAGATGGTGTGCCGCTTTCCGATATCGAATTTATGGACGTGGCCAATCGCTGGCATATGATCTGGCATGAGGGAGAGATTGCCTGTAGCGGGGCAACTTCAGAGACTGCCAACAATCCTTTCGCTCCCTCGGATAGCTCCTTTGGGCAATTTTGTGGCCGGTCCGGCCTGCCTGCAGAGTCTTTGCGCTTCCACCGCGATCTCCTGAACACGTATGATGCCTGGAGACAACGTGCGGGCATGCCTGTGGTCAAGCGCTGGAATCCGACCTCACTCGATCATTTTCACGAGGTTGTTGCTTATGAGGAGAGCGCCTTCCGGCAAGTTCTGCCTGAGCAGCCGATCAGCAATGATCCTCTCACCCAGTACCAGATCATTAAGGAAAGGGTTGGGCATTTCGATACCCTCGAGGCGCTGGACGAATACCTGCAGATTGGTCTTCACACCGTAGAACACGACGTACCAGAGAGCACTGTCACGGACATTTTTGATATCAATACCAACATCTACAGTCCGCGTCTCATCGCCTGGCATCGCTGGATTGACTACCTCTGGGAGGTTCGCCAGCCCCGATTGGACAGTTTGCGCGTCGTGACGAGTGACGGAACCGACTATCCAGGTGTCCTGACTATCGTTCAGCCCATGTCCCATCCTGGCCAAGTCCAACCCGATAAGGCCCTGACCGCCCTCACTGTCGACAATAGAGGCTCTCTCAGCATCATATACAACGTCTGGCCTGAGACATGGGGGCGCCTCATCAAGCTGATAATTAGCGCACAAGTATACCGCAACAGCATGGACACCACTCCTGTTGTGGGCCTCGACGCAACGACCTTGACGATCGATGCCGTCCCACAAGGCGTGGACTCTGCGCCAGTCGAAATCCCGTTCAGCGGCGTGGACGAGGATGGTGATGGTGCCTTTGCCTGGCGTAACCTACCGGGCGATGTGATCGGCTTCAAAAACAACCGTATCCGTATCACGGCACGCTTAGTTGCGGTTGGCAATATCCCTGGCAGTATGGGCATTGACTTCCAGGGCGGCCGGTTCGTTGTGAACGGCCACAATGATCGATTCGATTACCTGGAGCACATAGACATCGTATTGGTCCACGAGAGCCATCCGCCCCAGGTCTCAGCGGTCCTGAACAAAAGCACATTCTTGCTTGAAGAGGTTATAGCTAATGCCCGCGAAGAAGAGGAAAGTTTGTTCAGCAGCGCGTTCTTTGTGATGCTCCAGGACGCTCCTGAGAAACCCGCAGAATACAGTTCCTTTTGCATCTTTGCCGATCCCGCGCGTACAGCTGTATCGGGCATCTTTGCCGACAACGCTTTTGCGCCGCAAGTGGTGGTGGTGGATGAGAGTGGGGCCAACGACGTCGACTGGTTCACAGTTTCGCTGACGGACGTATGGAGGGCAAACCCATCATTGCCCGATCACCTCGCCCAGCAGGTAGTGTTCTGCTACTCGGCGATTTTTAACGTTGCGAGTCTGGGAACCCTCCTATCTAATCCAGGTCATATTCGACACGCGTACCTGAGAATCAGTGCATGGGACCGCGCGGGCAACATGATAACGAATGTGCTTAGCTCTCCCATCAAGCTGTTCTGCAATGCGAATCTGTAAATAGTAGACGTTCACAACCAGAACGCCTGTTAGGGTTGTGTTGCAAAAATTGGGTAGGAGCTACAACTTCCAGCATGCTTATGCATCCATTTTCGACTTTCTGAAATGTTATGAGTCCAAACTACCAAAAAGCTCATCTTTTAGCTCTCTAACTTTGAGCGTGAGGATAGCGCTTTACTGCAATTTTATGCGTCCAGTGAGGTGCAAAGAATTAGGAATAGTGACAGGGCAAGGTGGCAGAATCGTAGTAGAGAATCAAGTTGGGGAACCTGCACGCCTTTCACCCAGTCCCTAATGGTTCTCCTCGATACGTGCAGCTTACGAGCAAGAGCAGATACATTGCCTCCAAAAGTATTCATCAATTGCTTGGTTACAGCTTCGACAAATATTTCACATCGCGGAGACTTTGAAAGGGATGGTGCAGCAGCAAGCAGTTCACCTACTGTTTCTACTACCCATTTCTGCCACTTTCGTTCCTCCTCTGTCGGTACTCCACCGCTAATCTGTTCTAATTGCTCACCCAGCCAGCAACCGCAGTGGTCACAATAACCTGGCCTGGCTCGGGGCGCAAGCACAAAAAGATGCCGCTTACATTTCTGGTTCACGCACTGAGCGTTAAGGTAGCAGTTGTGACGTGTGCAAACAGTGACCACCTCTAGCATCCAAACGAGCGGTTCATATATCTGAGTGCCACTTTCATACCATTCTCTATAACAGAAAGAACACCAGGCTTTGTTGTGACGCAGTAGATATCGAGGAGATAGTACATCAGACCAGGTTAACATCGTCAAAGAGCGCAGATCAGTGCGTGCGGTCCGTTTCTCCAGGGCCTGCACCCAATCTCGTGTGGAGAGATTGGTACTATTTAATGTGGCAGAGTCCGCATCGCCAAATTCACCAGTGCAACCTTACAGACCGTCATGACCTGATCTTTGCGGTGTCCAACTCAAACATCTCCCGTTCCTTGGAGGCCAGGTCCTCTAGTGCCCGCAGCACCTCACGCTGTTCGCGAGAGTCTCGCTCCTGCTTGCGCCAATCCTGATCTTGCCTGGCCTCGACCTGGTAGATGCGTTGCCACAGCCCTTGCAATTCGACATCAATCGTGGCCTTGCGCTCGCTTCCTCTCTCTGCGCACGAGATGATCGGCCATTCCTTGTTTCTCCAAAGCAAACATGCGCTCATTGAGGCCATGGTAGAGGGTTTCCCCACGCGCCTTCGCCTGTTTCCTGAGCCGATCAGAGAGCGTCGTTGCACGCTGGTAGCGTCCTCGTGCCGACGTTGTCCAGCGCCGGAGGGTTGCCAGTCGCTGCTCCAGAGCGGTTCGTCGCTTCGCTACCTCCGAATTGACGACTGCTGTCTTCGCATACCCGTGGTTCGTGTCCAGGCCCAAGGCCAGCAAGTAATCGCGGATGATATTTTCTTGGGCGGGCCACCGTCGAGCATACAACTGTGCGAGCGTGACCACATCTGCCGTGGCGGCCGTCGTCACGATGGGGATCAACTTCGCAGTGGTGGGAGCAACCGGTGTAGGGGAGGCTTGCCAATCGTCTTCCCACCACGCCTGTTTCAGCAGATTCAAGTCAGCATCCCACCGGCGTGGGGGCTCTTCCGCCTGCTGCAAAGGAACCTGACGACGTAGATCACGTACGAGAGCCACCCGCAGCGGGAGGAATGCTCCAGGTCGATCTGGAAGCGGTAAGGCAAAGCAGGCCGCTGCTACCTCACGTACGAGATTGCCCTGCCGATCGTGTTCCAATGGGATGAACGCTCCCACCTCAGTGAAGGACGAGAGCCCCTCATATTGATCCGCGCGCAACACCGTCACCACCGTTCGACCCGCGGCGACGAGGTCCGCCAGGAACTGGGCTGCCATCCCTTCACGATACACAATGATCCACGTCTGTACTGCTTTTCCCGTCGTCTGTTCATAGCGGGCCAGGATCTCAGGCAGCCCCATCGTCAAGTGCTGGTCACCTCGATGGGTGGTGGCGAGCGGGGGATGACCCTGCTCATCGTGCAAGAGGACCAGGGCACGACAGCCCAGGATCTTGCCTGAGTTCCCAATCAGCCCGCGTGGGATCAACGCGTCAGCATAGACAGGCTTCCGGTGCCCATCGACATAATAGAGAGGATCGACCTCCTGCTTTGTAGCGGTTGGTGGCTTCCACAAGCGTGCTGTCCACTGTGCCAGCCCATCCGTGAAGGTTTCCGCTCCGTCAGCCTGTGCGACCTGTGAAAGGAAGCGTTCGGTGTGGAAGTATCCATAGGCCCGAGGTCTGCCGGTGAGCATGTCAGATTTGCATGTCTGAAGCTCGCCTGTCTGAGGTCGGCTCCCAACAGGAGGACCTCTCGGAGATTGGCCTTAGTCAGGTCGGCCTCTCGGAGATTGGCCTCGTTCAGACTCGCCTCGCTCAGATAGGAACCGCTCAGGTTGGCCCGCATGAGGTTGGCGTGCCTCAAGTCGGCTCCACTCAGATCGGGGTGGATCTCAGGATACTGTCTTCTCCACGCATTCCACGCCGCGACTCCTTGCTGGAGAACAGCGAGGTGCTGCTGATCTGCCATCGTGTTTTCCTCCTCTTTGGATGTTGCTCTCATTCTATGGCGCTGGGAGAACACCTTCAAGGACATCGTGCTCACTCCCTGACAAAAACCGTCTGGTGGTGGCAGTTTGGGAGCGGTCCCGCGCTCATTTCAACAGCACCGACGCAACAGGGATTGCTCGCAGTTTCCACATGTGCGTCCTTATCATATACTATTGCTAGCTCTTTCGGTTCTTCCAATGAGCGAGTTGAACCATTTTTCAGCATTCCTGGCCAGAGCCTGATGAGACATCGCCTGGTTGGAAGCATGCGTGGTCAGCTGGTCACCCGAAGAAGCGCAAAGCAATGACGAAACGGTCGATGAACTTGAGAGTGAAGGGGCACCATGATTAACGGAGCACATGTTATTCTCTACAGCACCGACGCGGAGGCCGACCGGGTCTTCATCCGCGACGTGCTCGGATTTGCCGGGGTCGACGCCGGTGATGGTTGGCTGATCTTCAAGCTGCCGCCAGCCGAGATCGCCGTCCACCCCACTGACGGGCTGGGGAAGCACGAGTTCTACTTGATGTGCGACGACCTCGAGCAGACGCTGGCGGACCTGACCGCCAGGGGTGTCACGGTCTCCCAGCCGCTGAGCCGCGAAAGCTGGGGTCTGCTCGCCTCGATCAAGCTGCCGGGCGGCTCTGATCTGTCGATCTATCAGCCACGCCACCCCACTGCATACGACCTGGCGGGCTAATTCACCGCGCATTCATCCCGACGTGGAAGCGCACCTTTCTGCGGGAACAGACTCCCCATGAGGAGCAAAGGGCAACTCCTGCGATCTCACACGCGAATGGGGAGAAAGAAGTGCGTTTCATGCGCCTTGCGCACACCTCAACAAGGCGCACTTCCTGGCAGTCGAAACACGCACAAAGTTGTACACTGACCGCAATCGACAGTGGTCCGTGGTCCGATCGTATTGCCAAGCTTAGCTCACTTCAGATGCGCCGGTTTGCAACAAGGCGCACTTCCTGCTCGGGTGTTTGGGAAACGTGGCTATCTCATTCTAGAGCTGTATCAGTGCCTGTGGCCTGACACCCTGAGACGGTATCTCCCTGTACTAGCTCCCTCGAATCGAGGAAGCGGGATCTGCCAGCAGGAAAACTGCCTTCACGTTGTTTTGTACTGTCAAGCTGATGGCTAGACAAACAGGCGAAACGCATGCTATATTTCCTTTGTAGCTCACCATAGAATATCCATTCTGTGGTAAATTCCTCAAAAATCAGCTATAGGTTCATGATGTTTCGAGCGCGAAGTGGTTGACCGTCTTGCTACAATGAGCGCGTATAACTCACCACAGAATCATTGCAGTCAACGCACGAAGGAGGAGCGCAGTGTCACAGGGAACCCCGACCATCATCCACTTGCCCGATCAGGGGAGCTACGACTGGGTGGAGGCATACCTGACGGACGTCCTGGCCACCAAAGATCCGCAGACGCTGGATGCCTATGCACGCATCCTGCTGGATTTTGCGCGCTGGCTGCCCAGGCAAGCTGGCCGCGACCAGTTCCACCCGGCTGACATGACGCGCACCGCTCTGAAGACCTACTTCGATGCCAAGAAGGCCGAGAAAAAGCCGCTCTCGAGGGCGGAACAGGAGGGCAAGGTGACGCCCTTGCGGGGATCCGAGCGTCCCCTGCGCTACGCGCCGACCACCCTCTCCCGCATGAAAGTGTCCCTCTCCGGCTTCGCGGACTGGTTGATCGAACAGGGCGCGCTGGCCGTAAACCCGGTGCGGGGCATCGCCATCCCGCGCATGGCGGCACGCCCGCCCAGGCAGCTGTCGCCGAAGCAGCGCCTCGCGCTCAGGAACGTCGTTGAGCGTGCCACCAACCCCACCGTCAGGCGCGGTCAGGTCATCCCTGGCGACCTGCGCGGGGCGGCCATTTTCGCGCTGGGCTACTATGCGGGCCTGCGCGTTTCGGATGTGTCGCATCTGCGCGTGCGTAATACGCATGTGGGGCCGAAGGTTGGCTGGATCCGTGCGGGACACAAGCGCGAGACCTACCGCGACCTCGATCTTTTAAACGAGGCGCGTGGCCCACTGTATGCCTACCTGGAAAAAAGCGAGCGCAAAGGCGGGTCAGCCTACGTGTTCACCTCGCAGCGGGTCAAGCAGACGCTGCCTGTGGGAGACGAGGATGGCTGGCGGCTGACCGAGGACGGTATCCACCAGTGGTTCCAGGAGGTACGCCTGAAAGCCTCGGTCAAGGAAGCCGAATTGATCGACGACATTACCTTCCATGACCTGCGCCACGATTTCGGGCACCGCCTGCGCGGTCAGGGCTGGTCACTGGAAGAGGTGGCCTACTACCTGGGGCACGTCAATGCCGATGGCACGGCCTCGATCCAAACCACCGCACGCTATACCCAGGTCGGGCGTGAGCACATCAAGGTGAAGCTCCGCCAGATCCGCGATATCGAAGGGAGCGAGCAACATGGCGATGATTGAGGCGAGCGTTGCTACATCGCCCGTCG
>WNFC01001469.1_pt1 | contig 24789 bp, 28 predicted proteins | sample 5400541 | NCBI WGS metagenome assembly WNFC01 (sample SAMN13153342, study PRJNA577476) | soil metagenome | isolation source: 120 cm saprolite under Douglas fir tree site 2 hole 2 replicate 1 | place: USA:California | collected 2015-04-18 | reverse complement strand
AGGATATGAGGGGGTGTTATGGGAGGTGTATCTTTGTCACTGGCCGGGGGTTGTGTTACAGCGAGGTCGATTGCGCCACGTAGAACCTCGAAAAGGGAGCGGACATCTCCTGTTTGTGCAGCAATTTTCCTGGAAAGAAAAGTGAGGGTTGACACGGGGAGAAATTGTTGGACGACCGCCTCGGAGGAGATTGGGCTTTCGAGAGAAGTGAGCGGTCTGAGGCGCGACTGTAGGATGGAAAGGAGCTGCTGGTGGCCATAAGGGGAAAAATGAAGTGTCGAAACGCCAATTACACCATCGAGGGAAAGTGTGGAAATAGAGGACGTAAGGGTGTGAGTATTGGCAATTCCAATAATGCGCAAAGCTGGGGAATGTTTTCGAGCAAGGGCAAAAAGAGACGCGAGTGTCTGCGATGAAGAAGCTACATGGTCGATCTCATCAAGAACAAGAATGCTACCAGGGAGATGTTAGCCGAGGCCCATACGACATTTTGCCAAGACTGACCATTTGGAAGCTCGGTTGGAAAACAATTTTTCCGCGATCTCGTAGTTGCGAGTTTTGCCTCTTCGCTTATCTTGTGATCCTAGTTCGTCGACTAGTCGTTCCCACACGGCCTCAAGGCCGTTCAGTGCCATGCAATTGATAGACACGAGATTGATATTACTCTCGATGAGTTCAACCTCTAACGTTGCCAATATGGAGTTTACCAGGGCAGTCTTACCACAACCAGGGGAGCCGGACATGTACAAGATGGGTTCCGTCACTTGGGAGACAGTACTGGGGTTGATGAATTCGGTGATGAAATTTCTGATGAATTGCCGCTCGGGGATACGACCAGCTATCTCGGCAGAGCTGTTACAAGTGGCACGAAGGAGCGCGCGGGTCTGAATGTAGAGAGGTAAGGAGGTGGACGGAGTTGGAGGTGGCGTTTGCAACCCCAGATATGGCATCGACTTTTTTGGTGTGTCCTGTGGTATAACACTCGACGTCGAGGCATGACGGCGTAGAGCTGATCAAATTCCTAAGATTACAGGACATGCATGGGGAGCAATAGAAAATGCATACTCGTTCTGGACCGTGTTGGGGTGACAATCTCTGTACTTGACCGCCTGAGAGCCCGAGAAGATTCGTTGAGAACGTCGACACGTAATGGGGGTATATTCTCCTTGTTTCCATTGCGGTCTGTGGGCGCGAGGGATGTTCGAGGACGTTTAGCACAAGGGCTCATATCGACGGTAGATGCGTCGTCATCGTCATCGTCATTGTCATCGTCGTGAGGGTCGCGGGAACGAGACTTGATAAGTGTCGGGGATGGCGCAGCGTCAAGCTGAGACTGATGGGAACGCTTGCCGAGAACTGAGGCCCTCGAAGAGCGACGTTGTAAGGTGGAGGAGGACATCTGAAGTCAGAGTGAGCCTACAAGAAAGCATAACGCCTGAATTTCGCGCATTTTACCCTCGGGGCACATTCAAACTCAGCCAGGCTGCCACAAACCAATCAATTAATCAAGCTCAATCAAGTCGCGTCGCGCCAATCACGTGCGTTGACCGCGTCGCGAAGTATTTCCTAATCTTGCTTACTACATCACGAACTACAACACCAAAGAATAGCCCTGCGCCACCGCCACAATTCACCAATCGTTTTCGGAGCATAGTGCCGGTTCCATGGCTAGGGTCTGTCGAAAATGGCTTCGTCCTCTCTATCCTTTGTTTGCAGTGCAGGTTCGGATACCAGGGCACGCACGAGGATAGCCTCCCCAATTCTGAGCCCTAAGTACCTTACTAGCGGGTGAGGCTCGTCTGGGTTACGCGGCATGCTAGACAAGATCTCTGTTTCTGCCTTGCGTCGCGTGAAGAGCATGTGCATCAATTCTCTCTTCCAACGCCGAGGGAGCTCGCGGCGTAACATCGTGCGTGCCTGAAAAGATAACCTGTCATCTCAATCCGCATGATGCCTTACTGGAACGCACCTTCTTCTCGTCTGCACGTGAGATCGGTATTAGAGTGTCCTTGTCGATTCCGAACCTGGTTTTTGTGAGTACATCTATGACCCGTGGAAGGGCGAGGAACTTGCGATGCCAGCTCGCTCGCCCAGACGCCGATACATTCAACGCGCGAGGCCGCTAGTTTGGACGCTTCGTGGCGAAGTGCTACACTCCCAAATTTATATACAGACGCGATGTCTAGGCCATACGCGTCGCCGTCGACAAGCGCAACGAGTGGAACACTGATGAAGTGAGTCGTAGTGAGTTAGAAACGTTCGGTCCGTGATAAGGCATACGTTGGTGGAAGGTTGTCTGATAAGACCTTGACCAATTGTCGTGTAGCGATGTCAGGATAGCCTTTGCCCTACACACAAGGATTAGCAGAAGGGACGAGAAGGGCAATGGACTGTACGGTTATCATAATTCCGCTTCCTAGTCGCCAGGCGGGGTCCTGCGTGAAGTATAATTGACGGAGCGTTTGAAATACGGCCTAATCGCGAATGAAGTGTTGTGTAATCGGGATAAAGAATAGTAGATTGTGTACCTCTTTCTCGACGATGAGCACCCACATGACGCTATTCGGAAAGTGGATGGACAATATATCCTCTGCAACAGGAATGAGAGTTCCCTGCCCATGATAAGGGGGATAAATATACGACGTGCATGGAAGGTGCAGATCCTTACTTCGGACTCCGTTACGTGTATAACATCACCGCTAACAGTGTGGATAGATAATCCGGCACCGCAAATTAGACCTTTTTGCGAGGCACGCTTCGGGCGAAGTAATGTGTCAACAAGTTTGACGGAAAACAAAGAACACGCATATTTACGACATTCAACTGTGCCCTCCCAGTGTCGATAGTTGCAGCGAGGTCATCGACAAGCTAGTAAGGTAAATAGTCTTATATCGTGATCGAGCCAGTGTTGAGGGTAACGTGACAAACTTTGTCCACGATGCTTTGTCTCTTGAATAGCGGGACGTCCTTATAAAACAAGTCTCTATAGAGATAACTTAACTTTGGGTTTCACACGAACCGCATATCATACCTTTTTGTAGTCGGGAGACCATCCAGTATTGCCTCGTGAGCCAGATCTGCGACACGGAAGAATTGTGCTGGAAAATTAGTATCAGCTTAAAGGATAGTTCATGGTCTCTACCAAAAGGTAGGATGCTTGCACCCATTCCCCTCGGGAAAATTTGTGCGCGAGTACCGAAACCCCTGCAGTCAAGAGGTAGTTGATATAGACAAATGAACAAACGACACGCAAAGCACACCTATCATTAGACGGTTTCGTTCGATCGGTCAATCTGAGCTCAAGTTTTCTAAGAGGTTTCGTCTTTTTGCGTAACACATCCTCAATCTCTCCTTCTGTGGATGGAATGGCCGCGCAGAGCTGTTCTAAGAAATTTACCACCATTGCTTCGATACGCTGAACTGACGGGTGCCTTCTTGGCAGTCAGTGGATATATGCGTCAAAAAAAATCGCGCACCAAACAGGCTTAGTACCTTGCCTATCAACTGGCATATGCGGTATGATATCCCTGTCATGAGCGCCGTTGATGCGAATTTGCGTCGCATTCGATGATCCCGAGTCGCATTGGCCATCAAACTGGGAAAGATGTATATCAGGGTTATAGTCACGCCATCCATCGACGTCATCGTTCATAATCGGCTGCTCGGGTCTGTCTTCTGATTCATTTGGCGCAGGAGGCGAGTTTGATTTTTCGGAATTCCCTGACGGCAAATTGAAGTCGCCCTCATCGGCAAGCAAATCTGAGAAGGTGTCATAGGCATCCCCTGTGGTCTCTGATAATAAGGGAAACATTTAGATGGCCAAGAGAAGGAGGATCTGATGATGAAGTAGCTGCACACAGATTGCGTTCTGAACCGTCACCACGTCACCACTGACTGGTCGTACGTGATAAATTTGGGTCAATGGCTTCCCATTTAGGTCAACGGAAATTCCTCGACGTGAGTCATGTGACGAGGAGAGCAAGGCACTGCAAGAGCGTACGATGAGCTGTCTACATTGACTCTGATGCCGTGGTCGAGCGTAAGAATGGTATCGGAATAGGCGGGGTTACAGCAACGTTGACTACAATATCTTGTGTGTTGTGTGAGACGCACAAGCGAGGCCCACTTGAGAACGCGCTAATCAATCAAGTAGTCGCGACGCGTTTGTTTGGCCGCTTGTTTGTCAAGAGCAAGCCAGGCAGCGACTGGAATGAACGCGGTTCTCCATTCGTCTAGTGACCCGGTGACGGTGAGCACACGCACGCCTGCTCGCTTAAGGCATCGTCGAGTCGTTTCTTGACCATCCTTCTTGCTTTCCTTGTCCAGACTCTGATCTATTTTGCCTTCTTGACACACACCGACCATGGCTACCCTCACCCGTCGTCCTCTCGAAGGAAAACGTTCCCTCCCACAGTTGATGTCGACAGGTTCTCCTCTTGCTCGTCTGTCAACACGCTCTCTTTCATCGGCTGCAAAGCGCCCTCGTTCCCCAGACGCTCTTCTTGACACTCAGCAATTTCTCAACGCAAAGCGACCCAAGCCAATTGCTCCATCCCCCTCCGTCATCCTAGCCCCGCAGGAAGATGAATCAAAACTCAAGGAGAGGAAGCGCACGGAACGTGAAGCTCAGAAGGAGGAGTTCCGGATCAAGTACACGCGTGCTTTCCCGAAGTTTTCCTTCTACCTTCATTGGGACGTGTCCGACGGGGATCCGGATGCAAGAGAGAGGCTACATGCTAGGATTAACTATATGGATGCTGTGTGTCTCGATTTTCATTTTTCATACGTCGACACTGACACTGAGTCGTCTGTAACAGCGGGTCGAAGACTTCTTTTCCAAGGACAACATAACCCATTTCATCACAAACCTCCCTATACCGCAGGATGACATTATTGCCAGCAATAACAAAGAGAACATGTTGGCCTCGACGTCTCGGGCACCCAATATGTTAAAGAGTCCTATCAGACTCAAGGGTCGGTATGTCTGGTCTATTCGTGTGGCCGTTGTCCAGCTGTGCTATATGAACTTTCTATCATTAGTCACATTGAAGACCTACCCCCTGCTAATGATGATCGACTCTTGCTTAAGGCCGTCGAGTGGAAGATGAAGATATGGAGTGTCGCGAAACTTGAAAGTGTCTTAGATCGATGTCAGGCCCCGGTGAATACGGAGCTCTCCGGAACGGGTCCTACAGCTGCCGTGCCACAGACTTTATCTCGCCTCCTTCAGTCAGAGCGCTTGCACGGGACCACCGAGCGAGATCCCAATGAAAAGCGACTTGGCCTCCACTACTTCTCTAAGAACTCCTATTTCCTTCTTGTGGAGGATCTAAATGATGAGGTCGCAACTGCCCACGCATCGGAATATCCAATCAAGAAGGAGCGCGACGGTAAAGAATCTGGCGACTGGCCTGTATTGTATTGTCATCCACGAGCACGCGGGCCATTCATCGAATTCGACAGAAACGAGGCACGGCGAGCAGAACGCGCTGAACGACAAGAATGGGCACGTGAACAGCGCATGACGAAGCTACGCGAACAAGAGATGAAAAAGAAGATGCATGCAGACCGCTTGCTGGCGAAAAAGGCGGGAGACCTGCGACGCTCTGTTTCCATGGTCAGCCTACACCGTCGCATGTCGATTGGCGAAGATGGACGGCCACCGCAGGATATCATTAATCTCGACGTAGAGACGGGAGACATACCTGAGTCCGCTAACGCATCAGGTTATCTAGCCTCGGGCTACATGGCTGCATCGGGTAATAGCATAACAATCACATCCGCAGCAGGGACTACGTCAACATCCGGCCTTTCGACGCGTGGTACCATGCAAATGCCCCTTGCGTTGCGCGAGCGGTTGCAGCAGCAAATCGTGACATCGCGCAAAGTCGGTTTGGGCAATAATGCAGGACAGAAGGAGGGCGTAAATGATAATAAAGGCAAAATGGGACCGCCCTCCGCCATCCCCGAACGCAGATTGCTACGAAAAAGCAAGAGTACGAATACGATGAAGTTGCCCAAGCGCGAAGAGACTACCAAACCAGGATATTGTGAATGCTGCCGTATGAAGTTTGATGACTTCCAAGAGGTGCGCATTTATGATCCATGCGGTGGAGAAACCGCGATGACGCTCAATCTGACGCTTGATGCAGCACATTGTACAACGCAAACATCGGAAATATGCCACGAACCCTGACAACTTCATCCAACTGGACTACTTGCTCCAGCGAGTACGACGACAGCACCTGACAAAGGTCGACACAAGCATATTCCATTCTTTGGATGCACAGCCCCCCGATTCTCGTGACATCCCGTCCGACGATGGCACGAGAAATTTTATTACGGTTCCCGAAGGCGGCGCGCAGGGCTTCTCCTCGAGTCAAGAAGTATCTGACTACCTGCCACAGCCCTACAAAAGCACACCGTGGGATGACGACTTGGATGATCCTGCTGCTATAGACGTAGAAAAAAATGCCGACTCCACGGATATGTGAAGCACGCGGCACAGATGACTTTTTGAATCGCACTCACCCCATTTGGTCCAGAACATTGCATTATTACCTCACTTGTATACTACCAATCACTTACTTTCATTGTAATACGCGAATACATTTTGCTCATCCGACGAACAATACAGCGCGGGCGTATGCTCAGTCGGTTTTCCTGCCAAGAGTGTGAGTTATGGTGGCGACGGAAATCGGACTGCCAGTACCGCACCTTGGGTGGTGGTATCAGGAAGTGCAGCGCTATCGCCACCGTGACGGTATCATTACGAAACCTGCCAGGAAGAATACAAACAGCTGTTGCCAACCGCATGCCGAAACACTGTGGGCATTTTACAATGTATCCCAATTCAGTCGGCTATTTCCTGCAATCTGATTGGTCAGTTTTTGTGAACTGAATAGGAGAACATTGTAAAATGCCCACAGTGAAAATGAATCTCCGTTATGTTATGACCAAGCTTCGAAATCTGGCAGCAGTCTGACAGCGGCTTTTCACATCCCTTCGCTCTCGACCTCCAAGGCAAACCTCGTGTAAAGGCCCGCGGACGGTCTGCGTCGAACGAAGACACGGCAAAACGGACTTAAGACATGTTCTGGATACTATCCACTCTCAGATCTCAGGTCTTGAAAAGTGCCTCACGTCAAAAAATTGACAGTCCCCAACAACTCCGAATTCCCGATGCGCGTCCCGGACCGATGTTCTAGCACTGACAAATATTCCAAACCATCCCTAGGTCTTGCAAACGGCATAGACTTGGACGCGACACGATGCGGATTCCCAGCTTATACTCCAGTTCTCACTCACCCTTGTTATTTTGCCCCCAACATACACTCGTAGCTGGGTTGCAGTAGTGGTGTGACAGCTAACTTCAGAGGGCGATTTCCCTCGTTCCTATCCTCAACTGACATTACATATACGTTACATGCCAGTGCGTCCTGGAACTGTATCGTATCGACATTATTTTAGAACCTAAAGACGTTCGAGATGGAGACGACTGATTTATTCAGTGTGGGGAAGCCGTGCCCTTCATACCTCTGGTATACATGGCGTGTACTAAGAATCACATGTCAATGCTATGATCTCGTCAACGTGTTACGTATACGTGCATCGTGTGTTCTGTCATTGAATTGTGACTGTGAGGAGGTAGATATTACCGTCAATAGCAGTCGCTATCATGAATGATGAGGCCTCGATGAGGTGGAACCTAGGAAAGGTGAGGTGAGACGAGTATTCAGGGGCGAGCCCAAGCTGTCGGACCATGAACCACCGCCCTGTGTTGGATCAACGAAGTCGCCATCGGAAAAACGCTTCGATAATCTAACGCCGAGCGTAGCACGGATGCACAAAGGAGCAACGAGAGCAAAACGAGCCATGGAGAACAGCATGAACGAGACGTAGTGAGGATGGGATCGCAGAGATTGCAAGCATATTCATGCGGGCTAAGGCGTGAGTCGGACTTCACTGGCATACGCCACGATTGGCATGAAGAGTCGATGCAAGACCTTGAACATCAAGAAAATGAGGATCAATGAAACTCTACCACGTCTGTCATACCAAAACCGGTCTTGCCGCTCTTGCGACGCACCGTGCCAGTGGGTGAGACGGTGGAAGCGTTTCTGCAATATCGGACCTCTGATGGAATCGCTTGTGTACTACGCGACTGGCAAGTGCAACTCTAGGCCTATGCCTATCCGAGTCCGCCACACGCTGTTCTATCATAAAATGTCAAAGGCACAGATGAATTCCACTCAGCTCATTGGTCCAGAACATTGCATTGCTCGTTTGACTACCAACCACTTCTTTCAAGTTCATTACAGTACGCGAATACACATTGCTCATCCGCACGAACAACATGAATACAGCACGTGCCAGTGCGTGTGCTCAGTTGATTTCCCTGCCGAGAGTGTGGGTCTATTGGTGGTGACAGAAATCACACACGATCTGATAGAAACCCAAGCACTGCACCTTGAATCGTGGTATCAGGAAGTGCAGCGTTATCGCATCATTACGAAACCCTCCAGGAATACAGACAGTTCTCGTAGGCGAAAGGCGGTGCTAGCACGCCAACTGCAATTTGCGCATGCCGAAAACCGAAAAAATCCGTTATGACAAGCTTCGACATTTGGCAACACTTCTGGCAGTCGGGCCGCGGCTTTTCCCACCCACTCGCGCGTGTCTAGAATGTGTCTTGCAACGGAATAGATGCGACATTGCGGATCCCCGTCCATCTCGAGTTCTCGCAGACCCCTGCCAGTGCTGCTTGAGCACAACATACTTTGTAGCACCTCGTAGTCGGGTCGCAATGGTGTGTAGTTTTTCGGGGACGGGGCGACGACGTACTAGTAGCGCGAGAACAATTTATTGCGGTACAAACGCGCGCGTTGCCCCGTTGTATCTACGACGTTTTTATATACAAAATGTCCGTGGTGTTAAAGAAGGACAAATGAGAAAGTGGAGAGAAAATCAAAAAATATCAATCTTATATTTCTGCGCTCCACGCGCGCGTGTGCCGTGCGAGCTCGGTTTCCAACATGGTGTCACGGTTAAGCTAGAGGTTGAGGGTGATTTCTCTCATTCCCGTATGGCTTATTCTCAATTGATGGTATATACCAGTCCCTCCTGGCGTTATATCGTATCGGTGTTGTCTCACTGAATCGTGACTGTGAGAAGTTTGACGACACCGTCAATAGCAATCCCTGTTACATAAACGATGAGGTGGAACCTAGGAAAGGAGAGACAAGTGTCTTCTTACCATGGTTTATTCCTTGAGAGCCAGACTGGAGGTAACCAGTGAGATCTTGCTCTACGACGGAGTACGACACGCCTCCGTTACTTGGATTGTTCAAAGCGGCTTGCACAAGTTGGTCACTGAGATGGGGATCAACCTTTAACAAGCGAATCGAGCCAGTCTTCACTTACCGGCCACCATCATAGCCGTTGGAAGTGATGTCGTGATTCTGGGAGGCGCCCTGGAAGCTATAGGTAAATTATATATATGCTGTGGAGAAAGCCGAGAACTACCTCTTCCAAGGAAACCCTACAAGATATTCGATAAGAGACGAGAAACAGTAGGGGAAATAAACCACGTACGCCAAAAACAACGCCCCAGTGGGATGATTGGTCCCATTTTGGCGATACATTCGGAGATGATTGCCACCAAGGAGACTTTCCAGGCATGTAGTTCCGTCAACTACCTCCCGAAGCTCCATATTCTGGGCAACGGCCCCGTTGCCATCACCTAGATTTGCTGTCTGTGGGGTCCCTATGTGTATGCCAAGGCACTCTGTCGAGCTGCATGTAACTCCTGTCAGTGGCCTATGCACGACCGAGTTGTTTACAGACCCACAATCCAAGTGCCTGTGCAAAGTTAAGAAAGCCATCGTCCGTAAGCACCTGAGGGGAGCTGAGGCCGGAGATGACCACCTGATATCCCTGTTACTCGTGTGGATAGCCACTAGATGAACGTCTTACATTCAGGGGCTCTCCCAATGTACCATCTCGGCTGTCGAGCCATGAACCACCGCCTTGTGCTGGATCAAAGAAGTCGCCATCGGAAATACACAGGCCAAGCGTAGCACGGATGAACAAGAGGGCAACTAGAGCAAAATGAGTCATGAAGAACAGCATGGACAAGACGTGGCGAGAATGGGATTGCAGAGATTGCAAGTATATTCATCATGCGGGCTGAGGTGTGACTTTATACACCGCGGCTGGCCTGAGGTGGTGACGCAACTGTAATTACCTTGAACATGGGAAAAGCCTCTGACAGTAGCTGGTAATGGTGAGATAATTTAGAGTGAAATAACACCGTCGCTATGTTTCGTTAGGGAGCATAGGTCATACTTGCTACGGAGATGATCAAAATATGGTTTTCCTGTTGTCAAGGGACGAGAAAACTTGAATGAGGACCAAGGAAATTCCGCCACATCTGCCATACCAATATCGGCACGATTGATCGCATGGCTGGGACGGTGGAAGTGATTCCGCACCATCGGTACTTCGATGGAATCGCTTGGTTACGCAACTGATGCACATATGAAGAAGGAAGAGGCTGAGTCTCGATCCCGAGGAGAAACACCCTGATGCCCGAAAACCCCCCCTTTCTCCCTCCCCCGCCACAAGGCCATACGAATAAAAGTTGTCGCAGTTGGTACCAGTCCTACAATCAGTCACATTCTGGGAAGAAATAGCCAATGATTATTGGGACCTGGTGCCAGTTGCCTAATTGGGGTCACGTGTTGGGAGTATATCTCCGCTTTGAGCGGGCGCTCTTCATGTTTCACTTCTGAGACCTCGTAACTGCTGGGATTTACTCTGAACGCGGACGCGGCCACGCACGGCCACCACTCAGCCGGATGGGTGCGCTGTTAGCGCGCTTCGTTCTGTAACGTTCTGATTAATTAATCTTGATTACGAGTACGTTTTTGTTCTGTCTTGTCTGGTTTTATCATATGGATTTGTCATTTTGTTTTTCCGCTCTTGTTTGCGCGCGTGTACATTGGGGACGGCTTGAATCAAAAATCGGAAAGCAATTATTTCCTCCTAACTCTGAATCAAGCCCGACGTAATGCGTTCTCATCCCACTGCCGACCTCTAGTCTGTGAGGTTCGAACCCCGAATTTAGGGTTTATGTTCTTCGGGCCTATGAACCGGGGCCGGGCCGTAGCGCGCGGAAGTGTCGTTAGTGTCGTTGTTGTGCGCTTCTTGTGTTGACTTTGTTTAGAAGGAGGTACGTAAGTAAGAAAGGTCACCAGATTGGTCAAGTTACACGCCTGATCGAGGCGCCTAGGTGTAGATACAGAGAGTCGACGTTGTGCTTCCCTCGTTGCTCCCGTCGGGCCCTGCATAACCTCTGAGAGGCCCTGGTTGGGAAGCCAGCGAAAATCATGTCGTTATGCGTTATGCTCAAATAGATAATAAACTTCGGTCCATTGTTTTTCATAGTCCCCACGATTCTATGAAATCGACGAACACAGGGGCGTAACGTGGGTCACGTCACGCCTAGAATGAACAACTAAGTTCCCAAGTTCAGCGAACGTTTCGCCAACGTCTTTCCTGTCTGTCCATCATCCAGCGCCCATAGCTAATCTCTTCGCAAGGCTTTAGAACTACACGTTTCCCTTTGGATAAATCTGCTCCGATCACGCTTCGATACGGGTGCTCCTTTGAGGTTTTCCTGATATCGTGGTGCCGGCGCCCCTTTTGTCAGCTCGACGGGCGCAAAGCCCCCGGTATTACACGTTGTTGACCAAGGAAATCTGTATGTCCCCTCATATCCACTCCGTTTGAATACTAATGAATTTATGACACGGACATGGGATTATTCCTATCTTTGTTAGCGTACTACGATGACAGAACCTCGGGCAAGATCTGAGTCCCTTGGAGACTCAACGGAAGATAATCCGCTAACTATTCGGCTCCCCAATCCGAGGTCTTTTTTGGCCCGTCAGTCTCAATGGAAGGGACGTAGAGGAAAACCGAGATGCGACCACTGTCGCCTCAATAATCTCAAAGTGAGTCGTGAGCCTAGAAACCATCTCCCTGGTGCTGATTTAGAACAGTGCGACAGAGTATTGCCGACCTGTAATCACTGCTCCTGGGCAAATAGAGAGTGTAAATACACACCCTTACCAACTCCTGCTCACCGCGGGATCCCACGGTGTGATCGGTGCCGTTTTCATAATCTCAAAGTTTGTGGTTCCCTCTCTACAATACTATTTCTCTAATGTCATGATTCATAGTGCGACAGGAACCTGCCAGTCTGCAACCACTGTACAGAAGACGATGGGGCAGAGTGCAATTATACTCCAAAGAAGCGACACAAGGTACCAACGGACCATGCCCTCCCTGTCAAAGATCGAACGCCAGTTCCTTACGCCACTAAGAGCGCATCGTTTTTGGTCTCTGAATTACCTGAAGAGGAGAAATATTCTACCGGAAATTGGATCGCGGAGCATCCAGAAGGCCCGAGGGGGATTTTATCTGCTACTATCCACGAAATCGATTCCACTGGTTCCCAGAATTCAGAGAATGAAGATGACCGCGCCGACGGGGACATTTCTTCAGAGAAACCGGGAGCGCCCTCTAGGAATGATCAGGCCAAGTCGGGTGCCGATCCTCTGGGATCCCGATATCAGTATGACGGTGCGCGCATCGCTATTCGCCACGTAGAGCCATGGTACCATTCGGACTTCGCCCCTCTCCCTCGTACTGTACTGCAAGGAATTCGGACGGCCAATCCGTCTGAAATGCCAACTCGACACGACTACGACAAGGCGCTTTGGAAGTTTCTCAGCGACCTACCTCCAGAGCTTCGTGAGGTCTCCGCCTTTTCCCCAGACATATACGCCGGACTCGCGCAAGCCATCGAAAAGGGCGATACGTCCACACTTTCGGAGCGTGTTAGGTCTTGGGTGGTACATCACCATGTGCGCACAGGATCGCGAAAGTATCACCTGCTCCTGATTCCACGAGAGCAATACTTTGTCATCCGACCCGAAAGGGAGGAGAAGCTTAGGAATGAATTCATGGCGGAGGTTGACGGGGATGTTTTCCTGAGCAAGCCTTCGTCCGCAAACAGCCAAGGCAAGCAAGCCCTTCGAGAGGGCGCCACTGCCTTCATTCGGGTGCCGGTATCGCCGCAAATCTATGACGCCCTGGTTTATGCCCATAAGAACCACTCGACTCCTTCGACCACACTTACTCAGATAAGACAAGCGGGTATCGTAAGTCATATACTACTTTGTGCTCTCTTGATCGGATGATCGAGTTTCCTTGATAGGGTTGCATTACTTGGCCGATGATCGAATTGTTCCATCGCCTTTGCCCGGTATGCACTTCCCGATCAAAAGTCGTTACACATTGAGTGGCCTTGGGTTTCCTTTGGGTAAAGTCTCTCACAGCTGTCATCATTAATTTATCGGTTCCCACAGGCACTTGTACAGTATAGTGGATACCATTTATTTCTCACAGGGCACGGCATCGATAGGCATGTTCATTTTTCCCCTTCTGGGCGATTTGGCCCTCTGTACGTATATGTCTGCGACTGATTGCGAATACGAACTTTCGAATACGAGGAATCAAATGTCGTTTTGGTTTTCGAAAGCAAAGAGAATCGATCAACTCTAAAGTCGTTGTACAATTATCGTGACATCGTCCATCCACTTGTCCTCCATCTCTACCGTCAACTTTTGGGAGACGAGGCGTACGTCGCCCCCTCCCAAGCCATCGCGAAGGAGGGATAGTGCCAGATTTCCTCGCGTCTTATTCTCGACGCTTCGGCCAACAACCGTCACCCACCGCTGGATCATATCTGGACGAGTCTGTCCGCCGTACAAATCCGCTAGTCCATCAGAGCACGATATCAAGAATAAGTCCCTCTGTTGTCCCGGCAAGCCTTTCGGAAGCGGAAAGTGGTGGACGTCGGGAACATTGGAAACGTATGGAGGACTTTTCACGCGGGCGACGTAAGTCTCAGGTCGCTGCACATTCCATTCTCGACGAAAATCGAGAAGAACGCGCTGAGAAAAGACGGGTGGCAGTTTGAGCCAGGCATCGCCGAGAGCTGGGGCATGCGGGTCAACAAACTTGAATACGAAAATACTCGAATGCCCCCCCCCCAACGTAATGCTCACAGCGCGTAGGGCCCAAGAAGCCCACGATCCTGTTGTCCTTTACGCATTCGAGCTCCCCCGGGTGCTGATTTCGTATTCTGAGTACTTCAGACGGATTCTCGCAGTCGTGAGGCACGGTCACGAGGGCTGCAGACCAGTCCCCTGGGTGTGTGCGAGAACCGAGAACTAAAATGGTGTTAGGAAGCACGAGACGACGAGGACGGCGGGGTGAGGACTGCGTCGAAGCTGGCTCACCTGCTTGGCAGTCGCCGAGGTTGGCAATCCAGAGGTTATGTCTGGAAGGGTCCGTAAGTGTCAGGATCACGGTGCTCCCCTGCAGACAACGCGTCACGGCAGTCAAGTTCCTCGGTCCCGACGCACGGTCTTGGAATAGATGCCGGATCTGCGTGCTGGACATGCCCTGCAAGGCGGCAGGGCCGCCTGGAAACATGCGCGTAAAGTCGGCCGTGATGGAGTGGTCGAACCTGGTGATGCAGTCGGATAGAACGCCGGAGACGGCAGCGGGGAACATATGCCCCCGGAACGAACGGACGAGCGACTCGAGCGCTTGCTTGATCATGGGGGGGAGCGTCCGGGACGCGTGCTCCACGGTGGCGTGTCCCGCATGGCCTGAACACTGCACACATTACCCTTCCGATCGAGTTTTTCCCCGGCCCCACTGGCGCGTGCGCGTGCGCGCGCAGCAGCAGCAGCAGAGCAGGGTGACAAAATAAATAAATAATGGTTACTGACCGTCGAAAATGGCCGTGAAGACCCATGTTCCGCCCGAGGGCATCGGCCAGTGCTCTACGCACTTGCGGTCCTGGGTTCGAAATTCGTGCAGCTGGCACGGCTGGAAGTCTATCGCGTCGATTCCACCGGCGATCGACTGCGGATTCGCGAGACGCTGGAGCTCCGTGGAGAGGCCGGGCTCTTGAAGGATTTTGTAAGTCCACCGTTCAGGCCCTCCGAGGCCCATGTCTGTCGTGGCAAATTCTCTGACTTCGTTGAGGGCCCGTAGATTTTCTACGGATGTGGCGGCGGTCAGAGATACGACCGGGTTGGCGGACATGTTCGTTCAGGGTGGGCTGCTGCTGCCAAGATGAAGATCACGAGTTTTCCCCCCCCCCTCTTTTTTAAATACTAAAGGAAGGGGGAGGGGTGTGTTTGGGGTGTGTGTGGAGGGGGGCGGCCGGGAGCAGTATTTCGAATCAGATGGAATAGGCTGGCTGTTGATCCATCCGCAAATCAAGAAGGGTGGAAGCTCCACGCCGGCGACTGAAGAATGTCGGCATTATAATTTGGAAATCTTGAGACAGGTGGCATTTTGTTTACGGTATGCGCCTCGGTTTGAGGGCATTTCCGCCGAAGGGGGAGCCGGGCTGTGTCCACTGGACGTATGGAGACTCAGGTTGGGTAGACCGCAATCCAAAGCAGTGCGCGACGGATGGGGAGGGGTTGGACAAAGCTTCACGTGGACAAGACTGGGAGAGTATCACCAAGCGAGCTGGCCAAGCTGAGGGCGTCTAAGGAAGGTTGGACGTTGATGGTCATCATATAGGAGATCATGGCAGCGTTTTCTTGAGTTTCCGGCCATGTCATCCTTGTCACCTTCCCTTCAACGGCATTCCCCGTCCGTTCTGTCTGTGGCGCAGATCGAGGCACTGCAGCGGCAGCGGTCAGGTCAGGTAGATTATTCCAACGATGCATATGCACATCCTCGGTACCCGGGCCCCGCCGTGTCATATAAGCTGTCTCTGTCTCTCCTCGTGCTTGCAATGCAGCCAACGGCCTCTTGCTTGCGTAGATGCGCCCCGCGCGCAGAAAGTATTTCGCCGTCCCATACTCATACTTCAGGTCGAAGTTGAATGAACCAAGAACATATCGTGGGAAACTCGATACGACAAACACAGGCTTATCGTAATGCCGGGGGTAATCAAACACACAAGCCTCGTTCCATCACGCGCGCAACTCTTTGCTGCGCAGTATTACATATGACAGCTTGGCTCCAAGAAGAGCGAGACACTGGTAGGAGTGGCGTCATAGATTGACACAAATTCACCATCGTAATTACAGGGAATCGCCGGATCCCATTTGCTTTTCCATCTGCTTTCCTTTACGTTTCTATTTTCCTACGGAAACTGGCATCGATAAAGCGCGCAGCGCGCAAAATACGCGCCGCTCTATTTAGATAGGGGTCATGAAGCGGCCAACTCGAAACTGGCAAAGGCCAGGTCGTAATCTCCAAAGTCGTAATTGATCTTGTCCGTCCGGGTGTAGACGCCGTCATACCCGTTGTCCGCGTTTCCGAGGAACGGCGAGTTGCCCGCGAGAGCCGTCTTGAAAGCGCGCTGCGCTGCCTCGATAGCACTTTCCCCCGTCTCCTCTTCGGCCTCGTCCTCGTCGTTTCCGGAACTCGAGATGAAAAGGGTGAGGGTGAGCCGCGCCGGGCGAAAGATACCCACAACACGGCGCACCAGCGTCCCAAGATCTGGCATGTGGCGGGAATGAGGCGCAGGGACGGGTGACAAAGGAATGTTACATTCGAAGCTTGCATACGACCAACCGTCCTCGGGCGTCACATGGATAGTATAGTATCCTTCCGCCCCGTGGCCGGCTTCATGGTCCTCCGCGAGAGGGGACGAATCAACGTCGCCCCACTTGATCAGGGCGTTCGCGGAGTACCCGCACGGTGAAAATGCGTACGAGTCTAACGTGGTGAGCTGTGGGGGGAAGAGATCTGTGATTCCAAGGTCCGAGGAAAGTTGGCGAGCCCTGTCGAATGGCGTGCTGCTGTGGCTCGGTTCCTCGGGAAAATGGAAGGCCCGACTGACCACAGGGGGCAGGTTGGTCATGAGGATTTCGATGGTGGTGTCGATTTCAGGGGGTTTTGGGGTGACAGTCGTCTCATCGGAGGTACTATGGACCTTTGCGCCGTTGAGTTGGGCACCATGAAGCGGGCAAATGATGGAGGTAGGGGTGTTTGAGATGTATTCAAGGGGCCTGGCGATATAGACCAGCCAGTGGTCGCCGCCATTCATCTTGCCGACGGAGTACGCAGCACCGTTGTGAAAGATATTATCGAGGTATTCAACTTCGTCTTTCCATTCGCGGTGGGGGCCCTTTTGACGTTCTGGGAAAAAGAAAGATTTGCGAGTGTAGAAACAGCGGTGGACATCGGGTAGGGAAGCGTGGTCGCGTGCGATTTCGAGGATGCGTGGAAGGCCTAGTAAGTTCAGCGTTGTTCCGCACGTTTTGAGTATAAGGCGGTGTGGGGAGACAAATAGGGAAGATTCACTGTATTAGTTTGGATAAGCAGCCAGGAACGGGGGGGAGGACGAGACAAGAGGACTGATATCCATGAAAGGGAACGGAGGGGACGCTCCGAGGGGGTCGCCGAGGGACCACACCCGCAGGCAAATCGCAGTAACCCTTTTTGCACCAACAGTGTGCGCAGCGATAACATTAAAAATCGGAAAAGCCCGCTGATCCTACAAGTCCATGGGGCTAACCAAGAACGCTCACCTTAGCAGATAGGCATCCGTTTCTATACCCTCTATGACGCTGAGGATCTGGCATTTCACAATGGCAAGCATGTCCTCCCAAACCGACCGCTCTACCTTGCGGAGTCCATGCTTCCCGTTAGTCGTAGAAGATGCGCCTGGCACGTCTGCGGGCGATGGCGCAAACCATATTTCTAGCAGTTTTTCTGGGCCTTCAAATGGAGCAGAGCTCGCAACGATCTCCGCCATTTGCTTTATGAATGGTGGTGAGATGATCAAATGATTAAGTGGTGAGAGGAGAGGAACCAGTGTCGGCACTAGCAAGAAAGACGGCGACAAGTAGGCGATGTTGGGTACATGTACCGGCTAGAGAGATGCTCCCGACGGGGTAGCATGCGTTGTGGGACAGAGGGGGTCGATCAAAATCAGATCAGGATCAGAAAAATTGCCGTCTTCGGCCCCGGCAGGTTCCCGCGTTGGACCGTGACTATTCCTAGATGGGCCTCGATCGTCCATTTAGGCCTGTTGCTCGGACAACCTGTACAACCGACATTTGCCCACGTTTTAATCGACTACTTCGCTTTCGCCTTAGTTCAGTCTATATCAATCCTAGTCCGAGTGTTCCGACAAACACATGACCGCTCACCTGCCCCACATCACCCTTCTTCTGATACTGATACCACATCATTCCCCAGAAGAGTCGTCCCGTATGCGATAATAAACGCCATGCACAGAGGACGGTCTCACATTTTTTGAGCAACCTCTTGAGTGAAGTACGCCCCTCCTCTTACTCGTTCAGTTAAGTCTTTAGTCCTGGCCATGGTTCCTGAGGTTGTCAGTCGGGATTATTGGGAGGGTGCAAGTAACACAAGCATGCAACAAATGCTTGCAAATAGGTCCGCCACGCCAATCATGGCCTTGGATGTAATTGGCATGTACATCATCATCTGCCATCCAACTTACAACTAACTGCCTTGTGGATGTTGTCAGTCATGCAAAACTTGATTCCTCGCTGAAGATCGCTCAGATCAGATGAGGTGCTGTTCAGGCTGTGTGCAAGCCGTTTGAAGCCAAAGTACGAACCCTTGGCGCAAGTACAGCAAGGTAGAAAGTCGGATTAAACCTGCGCCCAACTGTGCGCCCAACTGAGCACGTGCTATACGTCCGAGTCCGACGTCGCGGGCCCGGGGGCTGTATTTCTGCTATACAAGTCAAGGTCACGAACCGAACCTTGATCCCAACAGTTTCTACGATATCAGGCACAGTAATTTACACAAATTCGTGCTATGGGTCATCTCGTGGCCAGTAAAAACGGTATGATTTAGGCAGAGCTGGGTCACTGCCAATTAGTTCGTCACGGATTGCATTATCACCGTGACTGAGTTTTCGGCGATTATGCGGCACCCAAGCCACTAACAGAAAGGAATGCACAACAGCCCTCCCCGACAACTCTCCTCTTTCCCCGGTGGGTACGGGTCAGAATCGATCCTGGCATTTGTGCGAATTCGTGCTGAACATGCATCTAGGCTGACGGGTGGGAGGTCGCAGATTAGTTCCTTCGGCAGCCGGAAGGCCAATGTCCGACTGCGATATTTACCTGTGAGCAACACACTCTGATAGTGGGTACCACATGAATGCCTCCCGAACCAACGTTGTCTCCCCGGATCGCTGTTTACGATGTCACCCAGTTTGAGGGTTCAAGTTGTATTCACCTCAAAGCCGACTCCTGTCTCCGGCGACAACTCCTGCCAGTGGAGGCGTATCCACTGGTACTCTCCGATCGAGCCTGGCACTGGTCTCCACCCGCACGCACCCTTGTTCGCGAGCTCGTCGCTGTTACCTCCCCGGGATTGATGACTCACGGTCGGTGTCATCGGATTCTCCGACGCACGTCCGGTTTCGCCACGGGCCAGAGAAGGACTACGGGACAAACGCCCAACCGATAAACCGAGCGATTCAAGACATTATCATCTCCTTCCGTACATATCTTACAACTCTCCCTGTAACGTAGTATGCGCGCGCAAGTCCAGCAAGAGTGAAGGCCTCAATAAGGACGACATGCAGGAAACCGTTGGCGAGCACGCCATCACTCTACTCTCACGAACGCGCACCCATCACTATCAAGGCGCTGGTCGACCGTAGTCCTACCGTATATCATACGCGTCGAACGCCTAACACTCCTCGTGTATCGCAGGATATCTAGTGATCACATTTTTAGTGAGCAGGATGTCAGTCCTACCTGACAGATGCTGAGCGCTGAGTGGTCGACCGTCTGATCGTATCCGTACCACAGGAGATAGCGTCATTCGCATCGTAAACGTGAGCAGAATACAGTAATGAGAAGCATAGCCGTTATGTTGTCGTTGTCGTGTCAAACGTCAACACGCATGATTTTCGGACCATCTAATCTGAAGGGATGGGATGACACCGGCTAAATGCGGTAAACGGCCGGTTGCTGACGAGTGCGCGCTGGACCCACTCGTTACGTTCCGCTCACCAATCCAGAGCCTGGCTGGACACACCCTTCCGCTTTACCGTCACCCCTAACACTCAGACCACGCGACCAATAAAAAATAAAAAAATAACAACCATTGGTGATTCACCACTGTCACGATGAGGCGGATGCTCCCCCGCTTTCCTCTCTTCCGGGCGATCGTTCCCCGGGTCTCAAGACCCATACTCCCTTTCACCTCTCCCTCTCCCATGTCGGCCGCCAAAACGCGCACCCTCACCGGCGCACTGCGCATAGCCCCCTTCCGCGCGATGCACGCCACGCCCGGCCGCTCCTCACTATCCTCATCCTCGTCCTCGTCCTCGTCCTCATCGTCCCACCGTCCTCCCGACGACGGAAGAGAGCCGCCGGGCTCGCTCTCGCAGCGCCTAAGAACGCTCATGAAGGCGTACGGGTGGTACGCCGTGGGCGTGTACGTGGCGATATCGACCGTCGATTTCGCCGTCGCGTTTGTGGGGATCAATCTGCTCGGCGCGGAGTACGTCTCGTCGGCGGTGGCGTCGGCCAAGGCGTGGCTGCTCAGCTTGGTGTATTCGCGGCCGCCGGAGCCCGGGCGCGAGGAGATGGAGGTGACGAGGGGCGCGGGCGCGGGTGCTGGGGGGCAAGAAGGGCTGTATGCTATGCTCGTGCTGGCGTACATCGTGCACAAGACGTTCCTGCCGATTCGGATGGGCCTCACCGCCGTCTGCACGCCTAGACTTGTGAACTGGTTGCGCGCGAGGGGGTGGGTCGGTGGGGAGGGGACGCGGAGGGCCGTGCAGGAGATGAGGGACCGGTTGAGGGACCGCGATTGAGCGCGTTGTGGAGCTCCAGGGGAGAACTTTTTACACATCATCCCACCTCACTGATACAAATGATACAATATTATGATACATCGCCATTTTGTTAATTCGACTTCGTTAGACTGCAACCTACAGAAGATACAACGTAGTACAGATAAAAAACCGAGTTGCTATTTGGGCCAGGTTTGACACGACTTGACACGCCTGATGATCAAGCGTTGGTAGGAGCTTCATCCGCTGTAAAGGGTAGAGTAAGATGATCAGTCCTCGTGGAATCAGTGACACTAGGATGTATTTACGCTTCAGAATGCCGCTCTTTACAAGCTCCTCGGGCTTGGGCCTTTGTAGAAGTTTCTGATCCAGCTTGTCCTTGTAAAGCGATCGCTACCCTTGAGTAATCGACGCTTTCTTGCGGGGTCGTAACACGTACCTCGAGCTGTGACCTCTGCAATTGGTCTCTCGCGGCCTGCAGTGCCGGAGCAACGTTCCCCTCTTTACCCAACCAATGACCGCACTTGTACGCATGAGTACACCGGGGGGTCACACGGGAACTGGCCCACCTTTGAGGATGTTACGGTCTTGCAGCTCCTGTCTGTCAGGACGCTCGGAAAGGCGCTTCTCCAGAGCCTGGAGCGTTTCCGCGCTCAGAGAATTCTGACGGGCTGGACGAGTGGCGGGGATGGTCCCCTCGGCGGCAGTGGTGGTGGCGTCGGTGGAAGCTATGCGATGTTCACGATGTTAAGCCGAGCAAGGACCAGAGGGTTAGTAGACAGTACGCACACATGACAGATCAAGGGTGATTTGGGGGAGGGAGAAGTGGTGACCTTTTATGTCGGGCTCCGGATTCTAGCAACGGGGGGCCGAGAGGATTCCAGCCACTCGTGACCGATGATTGATGATTACATGTGCTTATTCTCAGGCGGGGAACCCACAGCTCTCTCAAATCATGGTTGCAAGGCATTGCTATGGGTCATTACAAGTAAGTTATGTCCGTATGTCCGCAAATCAATGGCGCCACGACGAAACGCGGGGTGATCAGATACCAAGCCAGAAATCGCTATCCAGCTCCTTGGTCTCCCTTCTCTCGCGTTCCCTCCTCTTCGACAACTGCACCTGTCGAGCATTTCGCTCCTCCTGCCATTCTTCGACGTACTCTCGCGCCTCTCTGATGCTCTCCTTGACGTGCTCGATCTCGGCTGCCATATCGCGGTCGATCTTCTCGAGAAAGTCGATAAACTCGACGAGCTTTTTCGATGCGGCGGCAGACAGGCCGTGCCTCAGACGCGGGGAGTCACAAGGAGGAGGTGAAATCGGGCGTTCGTTGTGGAGGGAGGATGCAGAGGGCGAGCTGGTGATCGTGATTTCTGGAACGGGATGCGAGGGGCGGAACGTGAGGGACGAGCTCGAGGAACAAGAGACATAGTGCGCCATGTCTGGAAAGGGTATCATCTCGGATGATAACTTTGAACGCGGAGAGGCGGTTGAGCCGCTGGCACGGAGAAGAGAGTTGGCATCCGGCGATAGTGACAAAAGAAGGGGAGAGCTAGGGATGTTGAGCTCGATAAAGAGCGGTTTCTCCAAGGGGGCCATCATCGATTCGGGTCTCTGGGATCTTGACGGTCGAAGTCTCCGGATCTGAGTGATACGTTGCTGCAGGAGGGGTACCGTTAACTTGCAGAATCTCGTCCCGATACCGAGAAGTACAAGAGATGCCACGAGCAGTAGGATTAAGGTGCCTGCACCGACACCAGTAATTATAGCCTTTATTGTGAATTATAGAAGAGGGGTATAATATAGGATAGATGGGCGTGTCGTCGTCCGAGTCCGTGACGACGTTCGGGTAAAAACTTGGAAAATGGATTGAGATCGCGGCCCCCGCTCGGGCCCGATTGCTTATGACCGACGTGACACCTAACACGTGACCGCGTGACCCCCCCAAACCGCCCAGCCGTGGTCGGAGAACTGAGAACTACACAATACTGTACTGGTTTCCCCGGACATGTCTTTGGCGAAGACAGTGCTCTTCGCTTCCCGCCCACCGGTGGCATGTCTTGCGCGCATTCAGCGCAGAAGTTTATCATCCGATTCGCACGGCCATGAGGAGCACCACGGCGCAGAGGATACGACGACGTATCCGAAAGAGGGTAATGTTCCGCTCACCACTTTGTTTATGTATAGCCCTCTCTGATATTGGTGTTGTCGTGCAGGATTCACTTCTGCTGGCTGGACATACACGATCATCGCAGCATTGGGTGTCGTTGGCTTCTATAAATTCGCACCGAGTCCAGGCGAGGACAACTATGTGACCCGCTACATCTCGCACTACTTTACGCCAAGTAGCTCTTGGGCCGCCACGAATGATCGTCACCTCGAGATGACAACCAGTTTACAAGAGGCGATTCAGATCAGCCAGAGTGGCCAGCGGCCACATATACATAGATATCGCTACCCACAGTGCGTCTGCGCTCTCGTTTTCTCACCTTTTCTTGCACGCTTAATGTCGTTGGTTGGTAGTTCGTTGCAGGTGGCATCACCATTCTCGGTCCCTGTGGGAGGAGATCCGGACGTATCTGGCGTAAGAGTTAAGGGTGATAATGATTTTTAGAGCCCTAGATTCAATAATAAATTTCCTATATGCTGTGCTCGGCATTGAAACACGTGTAGGGTGGATCATTCGTTTGTGATGATAAAGCATCCGATGTGGTTGGACTCGACCCGATTAGGAAAGTGTGGGAGAAAGAAACGAGGCGGTCGCGAGGCAGTTTTTGCTACATATCGTCCTCTCCTTCAACGCGCGTCCAAAATTCAGCTCCGGGCATAATCAGGTCGTCCACGACTCTGCCCTCCGCTCTTCACCTCGAGTCTAATCTCCTCTCCTTTCGTCCCATTTTCTCTTCTCTCCTCTTTCCCCCATATGTCAAGCTGTACAACTCGACGATGACAGCATACCCCCCTTGGCGCCTCATCGTCCTCCTTGCACTCCTCAATGTCGCTCGCGCAGATTTCCCTCTCATCGACTTTGACCGCATGGGCACCGTCGGCCTCGTCGGTGCCTTTGCCGGTTTCGACTTTTTCAACAGTTCCTCCGCCACCGCCTCGTTCGATCCCTCCACCTCAACTTTGCTCTCGCGCTCTGCCGAGGGCTCATTAACTCGCATCGCCTCAACCGACACCGGCGGCACCGTCTCTGCGGGTTGTTCCATTGACAATATTTATTACGTCGCTGGCAATTTTTCTTCAATCGGTAATACCCCTGCGTCCAACGTCGCATCCTATAACCCCGCATCTGGAGCATTCTCCGCTCTGGGAACTGGAGGACCCAACGGCCCCGTTAATACCCTTTTCTGCGACTCTACTCATAATAAGCTTTGGGCTGGCGGCCAGTTTACCTCTCCAGCGTCCGCCGTGGCGGTGTGGGACACGAAAGCGTCCTCATGGTCAGCCGCACCGTTCGGTGGTCTCGCAGGAGCTGCCGCCGAGGTCTCGTCCATTACTACAAATTCTTCCCAAGCTAGTCTCTTCTTTTCCGGGTCCTTTATTACCACCTTCCAGGGTAACGCGACGGCCCTAAATACTACCAACAACCCGAATGTTCCCTTTTCTCAAGGCGCCACTCCATTCTCTTCCTCCCTTGTTCCCATTCCCCTCCAGGGTGCGCAGATCCAGGGTTCTCCCTCATCTCTGGACCCCAACTTCAGCAATATCGGGAATATTCTCTGTCCCGCAGGCAATGATGGCCCCGGCCAGACGTGGTTCGCTGCGGATGCCAATGGTGCTCAGATTACCGTGAGGACATTTCAATCTATCAGCGCAAACGGCGTTCGTCTCGGAAACACGTTCCTTGATGGCAGGGGAACGACAGCATTCACGTATGT
>WNFC01001468.1_pt1 | contig 24789 bp, 20 predicted proteins | sample 5400541 | NCBI WGS metagenome assembly WNFC01 (sample SAMN13153342, study PRJNA577476) | soil metagenome | isolation source: 120 cm saprolite under Douglas fir tree site 2 hole 2 replicate 1 | place: USA:California | collected 2015-04-18 | reverse complement strand
GGCGGATGGCGGGGATGACACCGACGTTCCCCTGGCGTGCAATGGTGCAACGCATGGAGTGAATTCAATCTCAGCAGGGCGGGCCAGTGAACGCCGCGCCACGTCGTATCGCCCTGCGCGCCCGTCCTACGCTTCGAGGAGCCGACGTGGAGCAGATCACACTCGCCGTGGTGCAGCGCGCGGTCGCGGGCAATGACGGCGGCGTTCTCTGCCGGCAGGTGCAACGAAGAAGCGACGAAGCGTTACCGCGTCGGCCGATCGCAAACAGGCGCCGGAACCAGAATCTCGATGCGACCGTGGTGCTGCCGGCGAGGTACCGCGAAGCACGGTCGGCGATATTGAAGCGACCGCTGGGCGCACGCACCGTCAAGAATCTCGCGAGGTTATTGGTGCCCAGGGGCGGAATCGAACCACCGACACGGGGATTTTCAGTCCCCTGCTCTACCGACTGAGCTACCTGGGCAAATCCTGCGGCGGGGGCGCGCTTGTATGCCCTGCCCTGCCGGACGAGTCAAGCCGCGGATCCCTCCTCAGTGGATGAGCGGCGCGACCCGGATTACGTTGTGACGGTGGACCAGCGGACTGACACACCGGGCATGGTCCGGACCGGGATCTTGCTGCTCGTGGTCGCCCTCCTGGCGCTGGTCGGGCTGCTCAACTACGTGACCGGGCCGTGGCTGTCGTTCGCGCTCTTCTACGTCTCGCCGGTGCTGCTGGCGGCGTGGTGGCTGGGGCGTGGGCCGGCGCTGGTGGCGGGGGTCACGGCGGGCATCGCCTGGTTTGCGGCGGAGGCCTGGGGACACCGCGGGGAGCCGGGCCGGGTGCTTTTGTGGAACTCCGCCTCGCGGCTAGGGATGCTGCTGGTGATGGCGGCCATGGTGGTGCGCATCCGCGAGGACCGGCGGCGCCTGAAGGACGTCAACGCCCGCCTCGGCGAGCTGCTCACCGGGGCGGAAAAGCTGGCCCGCACCGATCCGCTCACCGGCCTGCCCAACCGGCGCGCCTTCCTCGAGCGGCTGAGCGACGAGGTGGCGCGCGCCCGCCGCGCGAACAGCCCGGTGTGCATCGCTTATCTCGACGTCGACAACTTCAAGAACCTCAACGATCAGAAGGGCCACCTCGAGGGCGACGAATTCCTCCGCCACATCGCGCGGGCCATCAAGGACACGGTGCGCGCCAGCGACGTCGCGGCGCGCCTCGGTGGCGACGAGTTCGCGGTGCTCTTCACCGACGCGAAACGCATCGCGGTCGAGCCGTTGGCGCACCGGCTGCTCGCTCGCGTCACTGCCCTGGGCGAGCGCTATCCCGGGCTCGACCTCGGCGCGTCGGTGGGCATGGCGTGGTATGCCGCGCCGCCCGACGACCCGGAAGAGCTTCTGCATCGCGCCGACGCCGCCATGTACCAGGCGAAGACCGCCGGCAAGCACCGCTTCGCCCTCTGGCCGGCGACTCCGACCGGCCCGAGCTGCAGGGCTGAAGCTGTTCTTGCAATGTAGAGAGTGTCGGCTATCTTGCGCGCGCCCTCGTACCCCCAAGGCGGAGGAATCCGCATGTTGCTCCCGCTCCTCGCCGCGCTCATGGCGGCGCCCGCCGCTGCCGGCGGCGCGCCTTCCTCGAAGGCCTTCCCCTTTCCCACCGAACTGCACGCGCTGCCCAACGGGCTGCGCGTGGTGTTCGTGCCCTACGACTCGCCGGGGCTCGTCGCCTACTACACGCTGATGCGCGTCGGCAGCCGCAACGAGGTGGAGAAAGGCCGCTCGGGCTTCGCCCACTTCTTCGAGCACATGATGTTCCGCGGCACCAAGGCGCATCCCTCCGACGAGTACAACGCCACGGTGACCCGGCTGGGGTTGAACACCAACGCCTTCACCAGCGAGGACATGACCATCTACCATCTGTACGGCCCCGCCAAAGCGCTGCCGACCATCATCGACTACGAAGCCGACCGCTTCCAGAGCCTCGACTACGACGAGGCGGGCTTCCGCACCGAGGCGGGCGCCATCATGGGCGAGTACCAGAAGAGCGCCTCCATCCCCGAGCAGAAGCTCGAGGAGAAGATGCTCGAGACGGCCTACACCAGGCACACGTACGGCCACACCGTCATCGGCTACCTCGAGGACATCAAGAACATGCCCTCGGGCTACGACTACTCGCGCAAATTCTTCCGGCGCTTCTACACGCCCGACAACGGCGTGCTGGTGGTGGTGGGCGATTTCGACAAGGCGCAGACGCTGGCCCACATCGAGAAGGCGTACGGCGGGTGGAAGGGCAAGGTGCAGGAGCCGGCCGTGCCCGTCGAGCCGAGGCAGCGCAAGTCGCGCCGCGCCGAGGTGCCGTGGAACACGCCCACGCTGCCGCGGCTCTGGATCGCCTGGCACGCCCCCAGCTCCAAAGACCTGCACACCGCGGCGACGGAGAACCTGCTCAACGCGTACCTTTTCGGGCCCACCAGCCCGCTCTACCAGAGCCTCGTGCTCGGGAAGCAACTGGTCGACTCGATGGAGCCGACCTACAACGACCATCGCGACCCGTATCTCTTCGGCGTGCTTCTCCGCGTAAAGGATGGGAAGGACCTCAAGGCGGTGGAGAAGGCCGTGCTCAAGGACGTGGGCGCGCTGGCGTCGGGCCGGGTGGACGCGAAGCGCGTCGAGGCGGTGCGCTCGAACCTCAAGTACTCGGCCATCATGGCGCTCGACAAGGCCGACAGCGTGGCGGTGACGATGGCGGTGACCACCGCGCAGACGGGGGACACCGAGTTCTTCAACAAGGAGTACGCCATCATCGAGCAGCTCAAGCCGGCGGACCTGTCGGACTTTGCCAAGAAGAACATGCTCGACATCAACCGCACTACCACCACGCTGGCCACCGCGAAGGGAGGTGCGCGGTGAGGCGGATCTTCGTCGCGGGCTTCGCCGTCGCGCTGGCCGTCTCATGCGCGCAGCATGAGGGCGTGCGCAAGGCCTCCGACGTGTCGGCTGGGGCGATGCAGCGCGGTGGAGCGGCCGACGGCGGAGTGGCGGCCGCCGACGAGCAAGTCACGCAGACCAGCCCGGGATTGAGGCCCCCCGCGGAACAGCCCGCGCCCCCGTCAGCTCCGACGGTCACGCGCACTGCCGCCGGCCTGGGCTTGCTCGAGTTGCCCGTCACCCAGAAGGTGATCGTCAACGTTCAGCTTCGCTTCCGCAGCGGCGCGGTCGACGACCCGCCCCGCAAGGCCGGCCTCACGTATCTGACTGCGCGCGTGATGACCGAGGGCGGCACCAAAGCCCTCGACGCCAAGGCGCTGATCAACGCGCTCTTCCCTCTCGCGGCCGAGCTGGAGGTGCGCGTCGACAAGGAGCAGACCACCTTCTCCGCGCGGGTCCACAAGGACAACCTCTCCAAGCTGCTCCCCATCCTCACCGACGTGGTGTTGCACCCGCGCTGGGATCCGGCCGAGTTCAAGCGCTTGCGCGAGGCGGCCATCAACGACGTGGAGAAGCGGCTGCGCCAGGGTGACGACGAGAACCTGGGCAAGGAATCGCTCTACGAGCTGATGTACCGCAACCATCCCTACGGGCGGCTGACGCTCGGGCACCTGTCGGACCTCAAGTCGCTGCAGCTTGCCGACTTGCAGGCGCAGGCGGGGCGCGTGTTCACGGCCGACCGGCTCGTCGTCGGCGTGTCGGGCGGATATCCGCCGGGCCTGGGCGAGTCGCTGGCGCAATCCCTCGGCAAAGGGGCGCCGCCGAAGTCCGGGCCGCCCGCGCCGGTGCCCGCCGCTGATGCGAAGGGACCACGCTTCTTGCTGGTCGAGAAGCAGTCGGACTCGACGGCCATCTCGATGGGCATGCCCTGGGAACTTTCGCACGACGACTCCGACTGGGCGGCCATGTCCGTGGCGCGCAGCGCTTTCGGCGAGCACCGCCAGTTCAACGGCCGGCTCATGCAGCGCCTGCGCGAGATGCGCGGGCTCAACTACGGCGACTACGCTTATCTCGAGCACTTCCAGCAAGAGGGCGGCGACGCGGCCACCGCGCAAACCGGGCGGCCGCGGTCGCAGCAGTACTTCAGCATCTGGATCCGGCCGGTGCGCAACGATAACCGGCTCTTCGCCGTGCGCGCCGCGCTCTACGAGCTGGCGCAGTCGCTCGGGCCCGAGCCCTTCACGCAGGACGAAGTGGAGCAGGTCAAGGGGTTCCTCGACGGATACATCCTGCTCTTCGACCAGACCGACGCGCGCAAGCTGGGGTACGCGCTCGACGACGCGTTCTACGGAATGAGCGGTTTTCTCGGCGCGTGGCGCGCCTCGGTGCGGAACGTGACGGCCGAGCAGGTGAACGCGGCGTGGCGCAAGTGGATCGATCCGGCACGGCTGCAGATCGTGCTCGCCGGCACGGGGATGGACGCGGTCAAGAAGACGCTGGCGTCGGGGGAGCCCACGCCGATCCAGTACCAGCGCGACGCCAGCGGCAAGGCGCCCGAGAAGCCGGCCTCCCAACTTGCGCGCGACAAGGAGATGGAGAAGTTCCCCTTCGGCGCAAAAGCCGAGGCGGACGTCGAGGTGGTTCGGGTGGAGCAGATGTTCGAATAGCGAGGGTCAACGCAAGGCGAACTTGCGCGGCCCGCGCACGCGCGCGACCGCGTGCCGCCTGCGCAGCTGTTTCTCCTGCCGCTTCTTCTGCTGCGCCTCCGCGAGGCGATGGATCTCCTGGATGTGCTCATCGGTCACCTGGCAGGCCACCTGCTGTGCCTGACCGTGACGCGCCACCAGCTCGGTGTAGACGACCATCTCGCCGTTGCTGGCGTGCAGGTCGGCTTCGAGGCGGTTGAGCTGACGCAACATGCGCGCCGAGATCTCCATCGCGTCGGACCGGTGAGGCGGCGGCTCCGCGGGCAGCAGCGGCAGAACCACGCAGGCCGCCGCCAGGAACGCCACCACTGTCACGATCCCCCGCATCCCCACCCCCACTCGGCGCCAGGACCGAAGATGGGTCGGGGGCGGCGGCCAGGCAAGGGGCAGCTTGTTGGAGGGTGAACGCTATTCGCGCGGAATGGCCCTGAGGATCGCCTTCCCGCCTTTGATGACCACCTTGAACTCGATGTTGCGCGCCTTGTGCTTCTCCATCAGCTGCGGAACCTGCTCGCGGATGCGGCTCGCCACCGACTCGTAGCTGATGCCGGTGGTCGGCTCGCCGCAGCGCTGCCGCGCGACCAGGTACGTGTCGTACAGCTTGCGCAGCTTGTCCTCGGAGATCTCGGACGGCGCGGAGGGCGCGGTCCTCTCCTTCTTCTGCTTCTGGTCGCGGTCCTGCGCGTGCAGCTTGGCCTTGTAGAGGTGCGGCCGGTAGGTGCCCTCCTCGATCTCGCGCAGCGTGCGGTCCCACATGCGCTCGAAGGAGATGAGCTTCGCGAACATGGTGTTGATGCGGAACTTGAGCATCGTGTTGCGCACCAGCGTGCTGCGCAGCTGGCGCATGAGGGTGGAGACGCGCTTGCGCTCCTTTTCCGGCGGACGGCGGTCGATGCCGAGGAAGTACTTCTCGTAGAGAACTTGTAGCCCGGTCATCGACTCGTCGAGCTCGTCGAGGTCGTCGGAGAGCTTCTCCTGGGGAAGCTGCTGTGTGCCGTTGGGGCCCGCCACGGAAACGATTCTACGCCGGTGCGGGCGCCGTAGAAAGCGCCTTGCGGCTCTGTGTCACGTAGATCGCCACACCCGCGGCGAAAATGCCCACGCTGATCAGCTCGCTGGTGGACAGGTTCCACCACGCGTGCCGGGCCCAGCCGCCGAGGAAGTTGAGGACGCGCCCGCGCTCCTCGTCGCCGCGAAACGTCTCCACTACGGCCCGCAACGGCGCGTACATCATCAGATAGAGCGCCAGAAGCTCGCCTTGGAAGCGCTTGCGCGACCGCCAGTACGTGAGGAAAAGGAAGATGAGCGCGGTGCCCAGCGCTTCGTAGAGTTGGGTGGGGTGGATGGGGATGGTGCTCAGCGCGCCCGGCGTGATGATGTGGTTCGAGGCTTGGCTCTGGTACGCGAGCGACTCGGGCGGAAAGCGCGCCGCGAGCGCGTAGTGCGCGTCGCATGCCCCGCCCCAGCAGCAGCCGGCGGCGAAGCAGCCGAGCCGCCCCAGCGCCTGGCCGATGGCCACCGTCGGCGCCATCGCGTCCGCGTAGGGGAAGAACTCCATCTGGTGGCGGCGCATGTACCAGATGGAGAAGAGCACGGCGCCGATGAACCCGCCGTAGAAGACGAGGCCGCCCTTCCAGAACTCGAAGATGCCGACCAGGTCGTGCGCGTACTCGTCCCAATTGACGATGATGAAGAGGACGCGCGATCCGATCATCGCCGCGACGAGGATGCCGAAGGAGAGGTCGAGCACCTTCTCCTTGTCGAGGCCCGAGCGCTCCGCGGCCCGCGCGGCCATCGACATGGCGACCAGGAAGCCGCCCGCCACCAGGATGCCGTAGGTGTGCACTGGGACGGCGAGGGGTTGGGAAAGGTTGAGGATGTTCTGCCCGCCCAGGGCGCGCACCGCCGCCAAGAGCACTGCCGCCGAACCGGCGGTCCAGTAGACGAAGGCCTTGAGCGCCTGGCGCGGATTTTCGCCGGCCTTGCGCGCGCCGCGCCACTGCCAGGCTCCGACGGCGATCGAGACGGCCATCCAGACCCACAGGCCCCAGGACGGCTGGATGGTGACCGTGAAGAGGACGGGAAGCATCTAGGCTTTCCTCGGCGCGGGCTCCGCGGCGGGTTTGCGGGCCAGGAGCATGTCCAGGAATAGCATCACCAGGCCGAGGGTGATGCCGCTGTCGGCAACGTTGAAGGTGGGCCAGTGCAGCGAGGGGCGCAGCCAGTTGGGGTCGAACCAGTGCCAGTCGATGAAGTCGATCACGTAGCCGCGGAGGAGGCGATCGATGGCGTTCCCCACCGCGCCGCCCAGGACGAGCGCGAGGGCGATCTGCAGGAAACGCTGCGCCGTCGATAATTTTCGGTAATAGGAAAAGATGAAGATCACTGCGGCGATCGAGATCAGGTAGAAGAACGGCACGCGGAACGCCTCGCCCGCGCCCGCCAGCACGCCCCAGGCCGCGCCGCGGTTCTGCGTGTAGCGGTGCTGCCAGAAGGAAGTGATCTGCACCGGCACGGGGTCGGCGAGTCCGCGCTCGAGCAGCTCCTTCTGCGAGACGAACGCCTTGAGCTTCTCGCCCAAAGTGTGCGCGCGCGCCGCGGTGAACGCCGCGGTCAGGTGCTCGACGGCGAGGTACTTGGTGACCTGGTCGGCCACCAGGACGAACCCGGCGATCAACGCCAACAACTTCCACTTGGAAAATCCGTTCATCCCGCCTCGCTCACCGCGCGCCGGCACCGCGCGCACAATCCGCCCGACACATCGGGCAGCGCCCGCCAGCAGCGCTCGCAGGAGGGGTGGGGACTCTTGCGCACCACGGCCTCGGCCCGATCGCCCGGCTCCAGCACAACGCTCGCGCAGAGGAAAAGATCTGCAAGTTCCTCTTCGTAACGCTCGGCCACCTCGCGCGCCATACCGGGTGGCACGCGCAGGACCACCTCCGCTTCGGTGGCCTTTCCGATCTCCTTGGCGACGCGCTTCTGCTCCAGCGCCAGGTTGACGGTGGTGCGCAGCGAGATGAGATGCGCGAACTCCTCTTCGAGCGAGTCGGAGACCAGCGCGGGCTCGGGCTGCGGCAGGCCGGCGAGAAAGACGCTGGCGGCGGGCGGGCCCGGAAGGTGACGCCAGGCCTCCTCGGCGGTGAATGACATCATGGGCGCGAGCAGCCGGCAGAGATCGCGCGCGATGCGGTGCAGCACCGTCTGGGCGGCGCGACGGGCGGGCCAGCGTTTACCCGAGCAGTAGGTGCGGTCCTTGAGCACGTCGAAGTAGAAAGCCGACAGGTCGGTGGCGCAGAAATCGACGGTCGCGTGATAGTTGCGGTGGAATTCGTAATTCTCATAAGCTTGGATGACCCCGGCGCGGTAGCGCTCGAAACGGCTCAAGGCCCAGCGGTCGATCGGCTGCAAGGCGTCGTGCGCGACGGAGTCGGCTTGCGGGTCGAAGTCGAAGAGCTGCGAGAGGCAATAGCGGAGCGTGTTGCGGATCTTTCGATAACCCTCCGATAACGTATCGAGGATGTGCGTCGATAACCGCACGTCGTCTCGATAATCGGACGCGGCCACCCACAGCCGCACGATCTCCGCCCCGTACTTCTTGATCAGCCCCTGCGGGTCGGGAGCGTTACCGAGCGACTTGGACATCTTGCGGCCCTCGCCGTCGACGACGAACCCATGCGTCAGCACCGATTTGTAGGGCGCGACGCCGCGCGTGCCGATGGCGATCATCAGCGACGACATGAACCAGCCGCGGTGCTGGTCGGAGCCCTCGAGGTACAGGTCGGCCGGGAAGCGCAAGGTAGGCCACAGGCCGGAGGCGAGGACGGCCGCGAACGAGGAGCCCGAGTCGAACCAGACGTCGAGGATGTCGTTCTCTTTGTCGAACTTCTTCCCGCCGCACTTTCCGCAGCGCGCGCCGGCGGGCAGCAATTCTTCCAGCGGCCTGTCGAACCACGCGTCGGCGCCTTCTTTGTCGAAAAGCTTCGCCACGTGCTCCATCGCGTCGGCCGAGACGAGCGGCTGGCGATCGGTACTGCAGTACGCCACCGGGATGGGCACGCCCCACGCGCGCTGGCGCGAGATGCACCAGTCGGGCCGGTTCTCCACCATGCCGCGGATGCGCTCCTTGCCCCAGCCGGGGATCCATCCGCCCTGCGAGCCGATCTCGTCGATGGCGCGCAGCGCGGCCCTGCGGATGGTAGTGCGGCCCTGGCCGGGGAGCTCGATCTCGAGGTCGAGGCCGATCCACCACTGGTCGGTGGCGCGGAAGATGACGGGGTTCTTGCAGCGCCAGCAGTGCGGGTAGCTGTGGCGGATCTCGAACGCCTTGCCGCCGTGGTTGAGCAGCGCGCCGGCGGCCGCGAGCATTTCGATGATCTTCGCGTTTGCCTCGAAGACCTTGAGGCCGGCGAGGCCCGCGATTCCCACCTCGTCGGTGAAGCGGCCGTGGCCGTCGACGGGAGCGAAGATGGGCAGGCCGTACTGCACGCCCATGTTGAAGTCGTCCTCGCCATGGCCGGGAGCCGTGTGCACCAGGCCCGTGCCCGCCTCGGCGGTGGCGTGCCCGCCGAGGATGACGGGACTCTGGCGGTTGACGAGCGGGTGCCGGTACGTCCAGCCCGACAATTCGGCGCCGGAAAGAACGCGCTTGATGCGCTCCGGGTGGGCGAGAGACGGGCCGGTGGCGCGCGCCGAAGCGACCAGATCCCCGCCCCCGGCGCCGCCGTGCAACTCGCCGGGCGCGCAATCTTTCAGGAAAGAGTGGAGCAGATCCTTAGCGACCACGACGACGCCGCGTTCGGGCAGATCGTATGCGACGTATTCCAGATCCGGATTGGCGGTGATGGCCAGGTTCGCCGGGATGGTCCACGGCGTGGTGGTCCAGATGGCCAGCGACCATTTTTCGTTCGCCGGCGCGCCGGTCACCACGGGAAAGGCGACGTAGATGGAGGGGCTGGTCTTGTCGGCGTACTCGACTTCCGCCTCTGCCAGCGCGGTCACGTCGTGCCAGCACCAATGCACCGGGCGCTTGCGGCGATAGAGCGCGCCGCGCCTCGCGAACTGCGCCAGCTCGCGGACGATCTGCGCCTCGTAGCGGAACGCCATCGTCAGATAGGGCTCGTCCCAGCGGGCGAAGATGCCCAGCCGCTGGAACCCGCCCCGCTGCACCTCGACCTGCTCCTCGGCGTACTTGCGGCAGGCGCGCCGGATCTGCCCGGGCGTCATGTCGCGCTTCTTCGCTCCGAGCAGCTTGTCGACCTGCCGCTCGATGGGAAGGCCGTGGCAATCCCAGCCCGGCACGAAGTCCGTCAGGTGCCCGGCCATCAGGTGGTACTTGACCACCAGGTCTTTGAGAATCTTGTTGAGGAAGTGGCCCTGGTGGATCGAGCCGTTCGCGTAGGGCGGGCCGTCGTGATAGACGAACTTCGGCGAGCCGGCGTTCTTCGCCAGGATCTGTTGGTAGAGCTTCTCCTCCTGCCACGTCTTGATCTGTGCCGGCTCCCGCTCGCTCAATGCGGCGCGCATGGGGAAGTCGGTCTTGGGCAGGTGGACCGTGTCCTTGATTTCCATCTCCGAAAACCTTGCGAAGAAAAGCGCTTCGCGTACCACGCGATAAGCCGACCCGCAATGGTACGCCGCGCATGCTAGGTTCGCCGCCCCAAATGGCACTCGAAATCCGCGCGGTCGAGAACAAGAAGGACCGGGAAACTTTCCTGCACGTCCCGTGGGCGCTGGGCATGAGAGAGGACCCCAACTGGGTCCCGCCGCTCCTCGACGACTATCGGCGCTTGCTCGACCCGAAGAAGAGCCCGTACCTCAAGCACGGCGAAGTGCGCTGCTTTCTCGCCCTGCACGACGGCCAACCCGCCGGGCGCATCAGCGCGCAGATCGACGCCGATTTCGACAAGCAGTGGCCCGAGGAGAAGGGGGTGGCGTTTTTCGGGTTCTTCGAGAGCAAGGACGATCCGGCGGTGGCGCGCGCTCTCTTCGACAAGGCGGCGGAGTGGGCGCGTTCGCGCGGGCGCACGCGCCTGCGCGGGCCGTTCACGCTCGATTCGAAAGGCGAGACCGGCGTGCTCATCGAGGGCTTCGAGACGCCGCCGCGCATCGGCATGCCGCACAACAGGCCCTATGTCGGGCCGCTCATCGAGTCGGCGGGCTTCGGCAAGGCGAAGGACTTCTACTCCTGGTGGTACACGCCGGGGCAGATCGACGAGCGCACGCAGAAGATCGCCGCGCGCACGCTCGCGCTGCCCAACGTGAAGGTGCGGCCCATGGACCTGTCGAATTTCCGCCGCGAGGTGGACATCGTCCGCGACATCTACAACTCGGCGTGGTCGCAGAACTGGGGGTTCACGCCTTTCACGTCCGCGGAATTGGAGATCATCGCCACCGAGTACAAGATGTTCGTCGACACGGAGATCGCGCTCATCGCCGAGGTGAACGGCAAGCCGGCGGCGATGTGCTTCGCCATCCCCGACGTGAACGAGATGGTGAAGGACTTCGACGGCGAGTTGATGAAGCGGCCGCTCAACCTGCTCAAGCTGCTCTGGCGATTGCGATTCAACCGGCCTAAGCACGCGCGGCTCATCCTCCTGGGCGTGAAGGAGGAATATCGCGCCTCGCACAAATACGGCACGCTGGCGGCCGTCCTCTATGTCGAGGTGGCAAGGCGGGGGGCGGCGCGCGGCTACCGGGGCGGCGAGCTGGGCTGGACGCTGGAAGACAACGTGATGATCAACCGCGGCATCGAACGAATGGGCGCCCGCAAATACAAAACCTACCGCGTCTATGAAAAGAACATCGAACTTCGCACATCAGGAAAAACGCCTGAGGTCTGAGGTCCGAGGTCCGAGGACCTAGGCCCGAAGCCTGCCCCGGCACGGCGCTTGCTCAACTCCCGGCGGGGGAGAGCGGCGAGGGCCCATGGGCTTGGGGAAAATCTGGCGCAGGATGCGGTCGCTGTCCGACCGGCCACACAACCTGCTCGCCATCTCCGACATCCACCTCGGTTCCGACTTGCGGGCGGGAGTGCGCACCGAACGACAGTCCAGGCCGCGGGCGGCCGACGGGCCGCTGGCTTCGTTCCTCGACTGGCATGCCAGGCACCGGGCGGAAGGCAAGCCGTGGCGTCTCATCCTCAACGGAGACATCGTCGATTTCATCGCCATCACCGCCACGCCGGCGGCGGGCGAACCGGTGCCCTTCGGCGTGAGCGACGAGGAGCGCGAGCTAGGCCTCGCGCCCGAAGAGCAGAAATGCATCTGGAAGCTCCGGCGCACCGTCGAACGGCACCCAGAGGTCTTCGACGCGCTCGGCCGTTTTCTCCAAAAGGGAAATTGTCTTCACATCATCCGCGGGAATCATGACGCGGAATGGCGATGGCCGGCGGTGCAGGCCGAGTTGCGCCGCATCCTCGCCGAGCGATCCAGGCGCCGGAAACTCGACCGGCAGGTGCAGTTCCACGACTGGTTCTATCTCGAGCCGGGCTTCTTTTACGCCGAGCACGGGCACGCGCACGATCGCTACTCGGTGCACAGCGATTTCTTCGCCGGGCACGGCGGAGAGCAGGAGATGCAGCTCGCCATCAGCTCGAAAATCATGCGCTACTTCGTCAACCGCTACACCGAGCAGGTCGAGCCGGCAGACGACGTCGACGCGTGGGGCGTCAAGGAATACCTCGACTGGGTGCTCAAGGCGGGCAACCCGCTGCGCGTGGCGGCCGATTACTTCGTCATGGTGTTCCGGGTCATCTATCCCATCGTCCGCCAGTCGCTGAAGATCTCGCGCGCATTCGTGCGGGCGGCCGACAAGGCCATCGCCACGGTCGACTCGGGCGCGCACGTGCGGCAGATGCTGGCGCGGTTCGAGGGGACGGAAAAACAGGCGCAGCAGCTCCTGGCCATCGCCTCGCGGCCGGCGGAGCAGAGCCTGTTCGATTCGATGCAGCTCTTCTACCTCGACCGCATGCTGCTCGCGCTGCTCTGCCTCTTCTGCGCCTGGAGCACCGCGCTGACTGTCCACGGCTTCTGGACCACGGGGGTGGCGCTCACCGGCGTGGGAATGCTCTTCGCCGCGCTGAACGCGCTGCTCGCCGGCAAGCGCAAAACCGACGTGCACCCCATCTTGCAGGAGGCGGCCCGGCGCGTCGCGCAGGTGTTCGACGTGAAGTACATCGTCATGGGCCACAGCCACCGGCCCGTCGACCGGCCGGTGGGAAATGGCGCGCGCTATTTCAACCTCGGCTCGTGGACGGGGCGCCCGGGCGCCGGCTTCCCCCACGTGGTGGTGGCGGCCGGCCAGGCCGAGTTGCGCAAGTGGATGGGCCCGCCGGCCCTCGAGTTGCGGCTCGAAGAGGAGTCGGAGCCTGCAGCGCTGCCCGTCCCGGCGTAAACTGCCTTCATGACGAAGGTCGAAAGCCAACACAAACCCGCGCTGCTGGAAGTGGCGGAGGCGCTGCGCGAAGTGCATCGCGCCCTGGTGGCCGCGACGCGCGCGGCATACGAACGAGACGTGGGGCCCGCCGGCGGGCCGGGGCACATGCTGCGGCTGCTCACCGAGGATCCGTTCTTCGCCTGGCTGCACCCGATGTCCGAGCTGATCGTCGATCTCGACGCGCTGCTCGCGCAGGAGCTGCTGCCGCCGGGGACAGTCGCGGCGGTGCGGCTCGAGGTGGATCGGCTGGCGCAGGCCGGCGGGTCGCCGTTCTGGGAAAAGTACGCGCCCTTCTTGCAGAGCGAGCCATCGGTAGCCATCGCGCACGGGCGGCTCAAGCAGGCGTTGAAGGCGCTACCCGCCGGGGCGGAGAAAGTGCACGAGCGCAAGCGCTGGGCCACGCCGCGCGTGCACGCCAAGCGCAAGTCGCGGAGCTGAAACCGGGGCTACTTACCCGCCGGCTCAGGCGGCTTGGCCGCGGCGGGAGGCGAGGGAATCACCGGAAGCGGCCCGAGGACCGCGGCGCCGGCCTTGGCGCAGGTTCCGTCCTGCGCCGAGGTGGCTCCGCTCACGCCGACGGCGCCGATGATCTTGCCCTCGACGACGATGGGCAGGCCGCCCTCGAGCGGCACCGCGCCCCGCAGAGCGAGATAGTTGGTCTTCCCGCTGTTGACGGCGTCCTCGAAAGATTTCGTCGGCCGTCGGAACAGCGCGGAGGAGTGTGCCTTCTCGACCGCCACCGGCGCGCTGCCCACCTGCGTCCCGTCCATCTTCTCGTAGAAGACGAGAATTCCGGCGGTGTCGGTCACGGCGACCGCCACGTTCCAGCCGTTCTTTCTCGCCTCGGCGACGGCCCCTGCCGCTACCTTGCGCGCCGCTTCGACGCCGATGGATGGGCCATAACCGAACGGCCATTGCTGGGCGCGGGCGGCGAGCGGAACGAGAAGCACGAGCGCGACCAGCCCTGAATTGAAAGCGATCGTCACGCGTTGCATGAGAACCCTCCTGACTCGAGAGACGAACGTTGGATCACCCCACCGCCTCGAGGATGCTTTCGAAGAGCCGCCGCCCGTCCTCGCCGCCCAGCACGCCTTCGGCGAGGCGCTCCGGGTGCGGCATCATGCCCAGCACGTTGCCGCGCGCGTTGGTGATGCCGGCGACGTCGGCGCGCGAGCCGTTGGGGTTCGCGCCGGGCGTGCCGCGCCGGCCCGATGGGTCGGTGTAGCGGAAGGCGATCTGGCCCTCGCCCTCGAGGCGGCGAAGGCCCTCGTCGTCGAGGTAGTAGTTGCCGTCACCGTGGCCGATGGGGATGCGGATCACGTCGCCCTTGGCGTATTTGCGCGTCCAGGGCGACATGGCGTTCTCGACCTTGAGATTCACGTCGCGGCAGACGTACTTGAGCGAATCGTTGCGGCGCATGGCGCCGGGCAAGAGGCCCGCCTCGAGCAGGATCTGGAACCCGTTGCAGATGCCCGCCACGTGTCCGCCGCGCTGCGCGAACTTGCGGATCTCCTCCATGATGGGCGAGAAACGCGCGATGGCTCCGACGCGCAGGTAATCGCCAAAGGCGAAGCCGCCGGGGAGGACCACCACGTCGGCGCCGCGCAGGTCGCGGTCCTTGTGCCAGACGTAGCGCGCGGCGCACCCGAGGACGTGCTTGGCGACGTGGTAGACGTCGTGGTCGCAGTTGGAGCCCGGGAACACCACGATGGCGAAGAGCATCAGCGCGGCTCCTCGATGCGGTATTCCTCGATGACGGTATTGGCGAGCAGCTTCTCGCACATCGCTTCCAGGCGCTTCCTCGCCTCGGCGGCGTCTTTCGCGTCGAGGTCCAGCTCGATGATCTTGCCGAGGCGGACGTCCTTCACCTCGCTGAACCCGAGCGACCCGAGCGCGCGGCCCACCGCCTGGCCCTGCGGGTCGAGGACGGACTTCTTCAGGGTGACGACGACGCGCGCTTTCATGCTTCCTCCAGCTTCTCCGCCACTCCGCCCCTGAAGGCGCGCACCCTAATGCGAGGCGCGGCCGGTTTCAAGGGCGGCCTTCGAACCCGTTGGCGCGCGGGGTCCGGCGCGCTACGATCGACGGTCATGCTCGAACTCCTGGCGGCCGGCGCCGCCCTTGCCGGGCGCGCCCTGCTGCAGGCGGCCGACGCGGCCATCACCGCGGTCGGCGAGGACGAGGTGCGCGCGCGGGCACAGCAACATCCGCGCCGGGTCCGCTGGCTCCTGGCGATGAAGAAGAACCCCGAGCCCACCGCCGCCGCCCTGCGCGGCGCGTCCTCGGGCCTGCTCGCGTTCGCGGCCGTCGCCTGCGCCATCGTGGTCGGCGACGTGCTCTTCCGCGCCGGCGTCCACTCCAACTCGCGCAGCACGCTGCAGCTCCTCGCCGGGCTGCTCGCCGGCGCGGTGGCGCTCGCGCTCGACTTGGCGCCCCGATCGCTCGCCGCCGCGAATCCTTTGAGCTGGGGCCTCTCGCTTGCCGCGCCGGCGTATTTCGTCTGCGTCGCGCTGGGGCTGCCGGTGCGTCTCTTGCTGCGTTTCTTCGACGCGCTGCTGCTCCACCGGGGCGCCACCGCGCGTTACACCCCGCCGCCCCCGCCGCTGCAGGAGATCGAGAAAATCCTCACCGACGAAGCGCGCGGCGGAGCGCCGGGCGCGCCATCCGCCGACATGGTTCACGGGCTGTTCTCCTTCGCCGAGCGCACCGTGAAGGAGATCATGGTCCCGCGCACGCGCGTGGTCGGCGTGCCCATCGAGGCGACGGCGGAGGAGGTGATCCACCTCCTCGCCGAGGAGGGCCACACGCGCATGCCGGTGTTCCAGGGCGACCTCGACAACATCAAGGGCGTGCTGCACGCCAAGGACGTCATCCCGCTCCTGGCGAATCCGGAATTGATCGTCTTGCAGGACCTCCTGCGGCCCGCGCTCTTCATCCCCTGGACCAAGCCCGTCGGCGAGCTTCTGCGCGAGATGCAGGCGAAGCGGTCGCTCCTCGCCATCGTGGTCGACGAGTACGGCGGCTTCTCGGGCATCGTGACGCTCGAAGACATCCTCGAGGAGATCGTCGGAGAGATCCGCGACGAGCACGACCTCGAGGCGCCCCTCCCGCAGTTCGGGCCCGACGGCAGCACGCTGCTGCGCGGTGAGGTGCGCATCGGCGATGTGAACCGCGCCCTCGGCTCGCACCTGCCCGACGGCGTGGATTTCGAGACGCTGGGCGGGCTGCTCAACTCGTGCGCGGGCGCGATTCCACAGGCGGGCGATCGCTTCTTCGTCGGCGGCCTCGAGCTCACCGTCGCGCAACGCGACGACCGCCGCGTCCGTCTCGTCCGCGTCGCCCGCGCCAAGACGGCCCCGCCCCCGCCCAAAGCCGCCTGAGAAACTCGCAAAACCAGAACTAAAACCAGAACGAGAACGAGAACGAGAGCGAGAACGAGAACAACACCCGAGCAGGAGCAGGTGCTAGGAGCAGGGTGTTGGAGCGGGGGCACGCGCGCGCCAGCGCCTTCGGCGCTGTCACTGGCGCGTGCATTTTGGGATTTTTGTAGCTCGCTGCGCTCGCGCTGACTGGAATCGTCGTCGGTTCGTCATCGTCGGCCTCCCCCGCTGCGCTTTTTGTGAAGGGAGGCCGACGATGACGAACCTGACGACTGTGTTTCCCCACGAGAGGCTGATTGCTTATCAAGTTGCTTGCGAGCTGCTCGATCTAGTGCGGGAGCTTCGAATTTCCGATCCGAAGCTTCGTTATCAAGCGCTGCGCGCTGCGCAAAGCGCGTGCCTCAATATCGCTGAGGCCGCTGGACGATTTGGCGGGCCGGATAAGGCGCGAGTCTTTGCGATTGCTCGCGGCGAGGCTTGCGAAGTCGCGGCCGCTATCGACATTGCTGCTCGGTGCAGGCAATGCGAGAAGCCCGCTGCTGGCGTCGCAAGTGCCGTCGCACGGCGGCTCTATGCGCTGCTAACCGGACTGATCCGCCGCTAGCGCCCTGCTCAATTCCTCCGCGCCTTCGCACAGGTCTTCAGCTGCCGCAGAACTTCGGAAAGTTGTGCCGGTAAGCCCTTTTGAATATCGCGGGGGAGCTTGCTCTTTCGCATCAAGCCGCGCGTAATCTCGACGGCCGTCTGCAACGATGCCAACGTCAATGGAAGTCCAAAGTCCAACGAATCGCGTAGAGGTGTTTTCCCCCAGTAGAGCTTCCCTTCACGAAAGTCGTCAGTCGCGATGAGGTGACTCGCGGCGCTCCGGATAGACAACTCGAGCGCCTGAACGGCGTCGACTCCGCCAGCATAGTAGATGATCGGCTTGCCCAATCCGAGAATACGGAACGGACATGCGCACCAATCAGCAAGATCATCTTCTGAACGCAGGTGAACGGGCGACCCAATTTCAACCGTCACGGGTGTATAGCGCCGCCCGACACGACGATTGTACCGGCGCGTCGCGAGGATCCTTCGCAAACCCCGACGAATCATTTGGTTCATCCCGCGCTCTCCCTCCGGCTTCGCAATTCCATCACCACGCGTCGCACTGTCTGGGTGAAGCCGAACGATCGATAAAGCGCGCGGGCGGGCTTGTTCGACTCGCTGACGGAAAGGACTGCCGACTCGCACCTGCCGAGCGCGTGGGCCACCAGCGCGCGCGCCACGCCCATGCGGCGGAATTCGGGGAGGACCGCGACTTCTTCGATGCCCAGCGTGCGGCCGAGAAAGACGCCGGAGAAATAGCCCATCGGGCGGCCTTCCGACTCGGCGACCAGCGCCAGCTTGCCCTCCTCGGCGAAGAGCTGGGCGATCTCGTCGGCGCGCGAGGCGAAGGCGTCGGCCGCGCCGGCCCAGGCTTCGGTGGAGAGACGCTCCAACGTCTTCTGATCCTTTTCTTCGGCTTTGCGGAGGCGCAATGCGGGCATTTCTGGGACGAGCGGTTTCTCCCGGCCGTTCCACGTCAACGATAGCTGCGCGCTGGTTTCATTGAAACCCATTGAAGCGAGAAATGCCCGCCCGGGAGCCGAATCGTCGCGCACGCGCGCGCGCAAAACGGCCGGCCGGGTCGATCGCGCCACCCACGACAGCGCCGTCTCGCAGAGGGCGCGGCCCAACCCCTGCCGCCGCATCGACGGATCGACCGCCGCATAGAGGTCGAACGTGGTCCGCTCGCGCGCATCGCGCAGCGCCGCGAAGGCGATTCCATACAACCGGCGGTCCTCGCCCTCCGCGACGCGCCACAGGTCGAGGACCGCGCGCGGCCCCGTGGCGATGATCCCGATGCGCTGCGCGAACGGCTCGATCGACGCGTCTTTTGCGCGCGCCTGTTCGCAGAACCGGGCCGCCGCCTCCAGGTCGCCGGCCTGGAAGGGCCTTACCGTGACGCTTCCGGCGCTCAAGGCAGCGACTGCGCCACCAGCTCGGCGATGTCCTTGGCCTGCATCGTCTCGCTGCGGCCCGTCTCGGCGATGCCGTCCTTGATCATGGTGAGGCAGAACGGGCAGCTGGTGGCAACCGTTCCCTTTCCGCCCAGCGTCTGCGCCGCCTCGTCGACGCGGTTCTGGTTGATGCGCTGCCCGATGGTTTCCTCCAGCCACATGCGGCCGCCGCCCGCGCCGCAGCAGAACGTCTCGGTGCGGTTGCGCGGCATTTCCTTCACCTGGATGCCCAATGAAACGAGCGATTGCCGGGGCGCATCGCTGATGCCGTTGTGGCGCGCCAGATAGCAGCTGTCGTGGTAGGTGACGGGCTCGTCCAAGGCCACCTGCCCGGGCCGCAGCCGGCCTTCCTCGACGAGTTGGGCGATCAATTCCGAGTGGTGCAGCACTTTGAAATTGCCGCCGAACTGCGGATATTCGTTGCCCAGGGTATTGAAGCAATGCGGGCACTGCGTGATGATTTTCGTCACGCCGTATTTGCGCAAGGTCTCGACGTTCTGCTGCGCGAGCGACTGGAAGAGGTATTCGTTCCCCAGCCGGCGCGCCGAGTCGCCGTTGCACGTCTCTTCCTCGCCGAGAATGCAGAAAGACACGCCGGCCTGCTTCAATATCTTGATCAACGCGCGCGAGACTTTCTTTTGCCTCTCGTCGAACGATCCCGCGCAGCCGACGAAGAAGAGATACTCATGGTTCTGCGCGGCTTCCTTCATCGAGGCGGCCGTCGGCACGTCGAGGTCCGCGCACCATTCGGCGCGGCGGTTGGAACCCATGCCCCAGGGGTTGCCCTGGTTTTCCATCCCTCGGAAGACGCGGGCCGCCTCTTCGGGAAAGCGGCTCTCCATCAAGACGAGGTTGCGCCGCATGTCGACGATGCGCGGCAAGTGCTCGATGAAGACCGGACAGGCCTGCTCGCACCAGCCACAGGTGGTGCAGGCCCAGACGGTCTCGTCGGGCACCATGCCGTTCTCGTCTCCCACCAGGGGAGGCAGCTTTTCGATCATCTCCGGCGGCAGTTGGAGCGAGGCCCGCGCGTGTCCATTCCCATTGTGTCCCGCAGGCACGCCGGGAATGCGATTCGACGATTTCAACAGCTGCATCAATGGAAGCGGCATGACCGCCGCGGCCTCTTGCGCATGGCGGCGGATGGCGCGGTTCATTTCCTTGTGCGTGAGCGGCTTGCCGGTCATGTACGTCGGGCAATACGTCTGGCAGCGGCCGCACTCGGTGCACGAATAGGTATCGAGGATCTCCTTCCACGAGAGATCGGTCAGCCGTGCCACGCCGAACTTCTCGCTCGTCTCCATGTCGAGCTTGGATAGTTGCCCCTGCGGCGCGAGCCGCTGGAAGAACACCGTCGGCAGACCCGTGATGATGTGGAAATGCTTCCCCAGCGGCAGGAAATTGAGGAACGCCATCACGACGGCGATGTGCAAGAGCACGCCCACCGTCATCACCTTCACCGCCGTCTGCGGCGACATTCCGTAGAGGAACCATTGCGCGACGCGCCCCGAGACCGGCAAGTACCAGGGCACCTCGCCGGCGGTCCTTGCCAGCATGGCGGCGTCGATGAGCACGTCGGTCCACAAGACGCCGAGGATCATGATGAGGATGAACACGCCCTCCCACGAGAGCGTCAATCGCTCCTTTTTCTGCACCAGCCGATACCAGAGGAAGACCGCCACGCCGGCGGTGCCGAGGATGTCGACGGCGTCCTTGACCCAGAGGTAATACTGGCCCGACGCCGACTCGTGCTCGAGGAAGGGCAGGTGAAAAGCGGGATCGAAGGCGAGCCCGAACGAGGTCAGCGTGCCGAGCTGCGCGACGATGAAAGCGACGAAGATCCAGATGTGCGCCGCGCCCGCCGGCCGCTCGGGCTTGGTGGGCATGCGCTTCTGGCCGAAGCCGTAGATGAGGAGCCTCTCGGTGCGCTCGGCCGGGTCGTCCCAGCGCACGTCGGGGCGCGCGAAGAGAAGGGGGCGGATGCGGAACGACATCGTCCTAAGGAAGACGGCGAGCCCGGCGAGTATGATGAGCGCAGCGAGGACGGGAGCCATGGCGCGCGCAGCATACCGCAGCGCGCTCGGGAGTGGCAGCGAGGTCCCGCGCCCGAAGCCTAGTGCATCATGCGCACTTGCGCGGGCGCGACGCGCTCGCGCAAATACTTGTCGATCACCTGGCGATACTCAGCCAGGTCGCGGCACCCCTGCATGAGCCACTCCCCGCCGATGACCAGCGCGGGAACGCCCCTGATGCCCAGCGACTCGGCCTCCTCGGCGGAATCGTTCACCGACTGCTCGAGGCCGGCATCGTCGAGGCACTCGACGAAGTGGGGCACATCGAGCCTCACCTGCGCCGCCAGCTCGACCTGCACGTCGCGCCGCGCGACGTTGATGCCCTCGTGGAAGGCGGCGCGACGCATCGCCTTGAGCAGGTCGCGCTGCGCCTGCGAACCCTGTGACGACGCCGCCTCCAGCGCCACCAGCGGCGGCAGCGAGCTGTTGGGCGGGTCGGCCCCGGTCCACAGATCGGCCTTGATGCCCTCGCCCTCGCGCTCGCGCGAGACGCGCCGGAAGTGGCGCGCCAGCAAGGCCCGCTGCTTCTTGTCCGGGATCTGGTTCTCCGGGCGCAGCGGATACGGCCGCAGGCTCCAGCGCACCAGCGGCCCGTACTCGTCGCGCAGGTACTCGAGCCGCGCGTCGGCCACGTAGCACCAGGAGCAGAGCACGTCGTGGTAGAGGACCAGCTCGAGCGATGCCGGCTCTCCGTACAGGCGCTGGAGGACCGCGCCCTGAGCGGGTCGAATCGCCATGCACACAGTCTGACCCGAGGATGCCGGGACGAGCAAGCGTTATCACGGCGGGCGAGCGGCCGGCCGGCGCAAGCTGGCGGAATCGCTCACAACGCCATCGCGCGCAGCGAGCCTTTGGCCCGCCGGGACGCCTCCTCGATGATCTCCCCCGCGATGTCCAGCCCGGTGGCGGTCTCGAGGCCCTCGAATCCGGGGCTCGAGTTCAGCTCCATCACCTTGGGGCCGTCCTGCGCCTCCAATAGATCTACGCCGGCCACGTCCAGCCCGAGCACCCGCGCCGCGCGCACTGCCGCCTCGGCGTATTCGTGGGGGAGCTGCACGGCGGTGCCCGCGCCGCCCCTGTGCAGGTTGCTGCGGAACTCGCCGCTCTTGGCCTCGCGCCGCATCGCCCCGACCACGCGGCTGCCCACCACCAGCGCGCGCACGTCGCTGCCGCGCGACTCGGCGACGAATTCTTGCAGCAAGATCTCCTGCCCCAGGTCCCAGAGCGTTCCGAGGATGCTCTCCACCTCGGACAGGCTGTGGGCGATCATCACGCCCACGCCCTGCGTTCCCTGGATGAGCTTCAAGATGGCCGGCAGGCCGCCCACCCGTTCGACCAGCTCCTTGACGTCGCCGCCGCCGCGCGCCAGCACCGTGCGGGGGATGCGCACACCCGCGGCCGCGAGCTGCTGCAAGGCCGCCAGCTTGTCGCGGCTGTGCGCGATGGCCGCGGAGCTGTTGAGGAGCGGCACGCCCTGCGCCTCGAGCTGGCGCACGACCGAAAGGCCGACCGCCGTGACGCTGGCGCCGATGCGTGGCAGCGCGACCGCCAGGCCGCGCACTTCCTTGCCGCGGTGGAAAAGGCGCGGGCTGCCGCTCTCCAGCACCAGGTTGCACTTGAGCACGTCGATGACGCGGGCGCGAAAGCCGCGCGCCCGGGCCGCCTCGAGCAGCCGCCGCGTCGAGTAGAGGCTCTTCTTGCGGGAGAGGATGGCGAGAGCGGGCCGCCGGATCCGCTTCACTTTCCGCGCGCGCGCCATGGGGCAGCTTACGCCGCCGGCTGCCGCCTGAGGAGCCGGTCGAGCACTTCCTGCAGCTCCTCCAGCGCGAAAGGCTTGGGCAGGGCGGCGTCGGCGCTCAGCATGCTGGCCTTCTCCCGCGCGTCGCGGTCGGCGGAGAAGACCACCAGGGGCACGCCCGGCGCCACCTGCTCCTCGCGCAAGCGCGCGATCAGCGTCCAGCCGTCCATCACCGGCATCATGAGATCGATGAGCATCACGTCGGGCCGGGCGCCCCGCGCCAGCGTCACCGCCGTCACGCCGTCGCGCGCCTCGTCGACCGTGTAGCCCAACTCGCGCAGCGCCTGGCCGGTGGCCTCGAGGATCTCCTCCAGCCGGTGCGAGGCGAGCTGCAGCTTCCCCTCGGCGTCGAAGAGGGCGAGGCCGTTGGGGTCGGAGTCGATGACCGCGCGCAGCTCGGCGAAGCGGCGTTCCGACTCGACGCGTGCCGCCTGCTGGTGGTCGCGCTCCTCGGCGATCTGGCGCACGAGGCGCGCGTTGCGCACTGCCAGCGCGGCCCGGCCGGCGAGCGCATAAGCGAAGTCGAGGTCGTTCTGCGTGTAGCGGCGTCCGCGCGGCCCCACCGACGCCAGTGTCATGGTTCCGAGCGGCGAGCCGGCGTCGAACATGGGCGCCACCACCGCCGACCTGAGGCCGATGTCCTCGAGGATGCCGAACGCCTCCTCGTCGGGCACCGCCTTGCGCAAGAGATCCTCGGGAATCTCCTCGAAGACCAGCGGCCGCTTTTCCACCAGCGCGTTCATCCCGGGAACGCCCGCGTCCCAGCGGCCCGGCGGGAGGAGCTTGTTGAGCGTCTCGGCCAACTCGCGCTGCCGCGAATCGGTATGATGCGCCGCCGCCATCCTCATCACCCCGTTGGGCTGGACGAGCGCGAACGTGCACCAGTCGCCCGTCGCGTCCGCCACGTTGGCGACGATGCGCCGCAGCGGCTCGTCCTCGTCGGGGCCGACGTAGTCGAGCCGCGCGCGCGAGACGTCGGAGAGGATGCGCTGCTGGCGCTCCGCCTCGGCAAGCCTCGCCCGTTCCGATTCCAGGCCGTCCGGTTGGGTCACATCCATACTGCTATGCCGGCGCGGCTGTTTTGCAAGATGCCGGCAAAGATTTCGTCCATTATCGGTTCTGCTAAAGTGCGCCACTCCATGGCAGCCATCACCAACGAAATTGTCGCTGCGCACGGCCTCTCGCAAGAGGAATATGCCCGCATCCGCAAGCTGCTGGGGCGCGATCCCAACCTCGTCGAGCTGGGGATCTTCTCGGCGATGTGGAGCGAGCACTGCTCGTACAAGTCGAGCCGCCGCTTCCTCAAGCACCTGCCGACCAAGGGGCCGCGCGTCCTGCAGGGGCCGGGCGAGAACGCCGGCGTGGTCGGCGTCGGCGGCGGGCTGGCGGTCGCGTTCAAGATGGAAAGCCATAACCACCCCAGCTACATCGAGCCGTACCAGGGCGCGGCCACCGGCGTGGGCGGCATCCTGCGCGACGTCTTCACCATGGGCGCGCGGCCCATCGCGTCGATGAACGCGTTGCGCTTTGGCGACCCGTCACACGCGAAGACGGCGCGGCTCCTCGAGGGAGTGGTGGCCGGCATCGCCGGATACGGGAACTGCATCGGCGTCCCCACCGTGGCCGGCGAGGTGGCCTTCGACGAGAGCTTCAACGGGAACTGCCTCGTCAACGCGTTCACTCTCGGACTGCTCAAGTCCGACAAGATCTTCCGCGGCACCGCGTCGGGAGTTGGCAATCCGGTCATCTATATCGGCGCGCGCACCGGCCGCGACGGCATCCACGGCGCCACCATGGCCAGCGCCGAGTTCGACGAGGAGAGCGAGAAGAAGCGGCCCACCGTGCAGGTGGGCGATCCCTTCATGGAGAAGCTGCTCCTCGAGGCCTGCCTCGAGCTCTTCAAGACGGACTGCCTGGTGGGAATCCAGGACATGGGCGCTGCGGGGTTGACCAGCAGCGCCGTCGAGATGGCCTCGCGCGCCGGCTCGGGCCTGGAGCTGGACGTCGACGCCGTCCCGCGCCGCGAGACGGGCATGACGCCGTACGAGGTCATGTTGAGCGAGTCGCAGGAGCGCATGCTCCTGGTGGCGAAGAAAGGGCGCGAGCAGGAGGTCTTCGCCATCTGCGAGAAGTGGGACCTGGCGCACGCGCTGGTGGGGCGCGTCACCGACAGCGGCAAGCTGGTGGTGAAGAGCGGCGGCGCGACGGTGGCGGAATTGCCCATCCCGCCTTTGACCGACGAGGCGCCGCAGTACGACCGCCCCCGCAAGCGCCCGGCGTGGCAGGACGACGTGCAGAAGATGCCCGAGGTGCCGCAGCCGCGCGATCTGGTGAAGGCCTTGCAAACGGTCCTCGGCTCGCCGTCGGTCGCTTCCAAAGAATGGGTTTATCGACAATACGACCACATGGTCCGCATCGGCACCGCCCTGCGGCCCGGCCAGGGGGACGCGGC
>WNFC01001467.1_pt1 | contig 24791 bp, 22 predicted proteins | sample 5400541 | NCBI WGS metagenome assembly WNFC01 (sample SAMN13153342, study PRJNA577476) | soil metagenome | isolation source: 120 cm saprolite under Douglas fir tree site 2 hole 2 replicate 1 | place: USA:California | collected 2015-04-18 | reverse complement strand
TGCTCCTGCCTTGGTTGCGAAGACGTAGATGATGTCCGGCTCGGTGTCGTGCGGGAGGTACATCGTCGGGGTGACGTACTCCCGTCCGCTTTTGCGGCCGCGGTGATGCACCAGGACCATCGGAGCGCCCTCGAAGGGCCCGCCGACCCTGCCCTCGTTCGCTCGGAACTCCGCGATGGTCTTCGCGTTCCAGTCGAGCGTGTCGCTCATGTCGAACTCCTGTCGTTCACGGTCCCGGGGGTATGCGCCTGGGACGGGGTGACTCTCCTCATCTCGAATGCTTGCTACGGAGCCAATACGGCGAGTAAACAATACGTGCCGTGTACCTTGTTCCAGTGGCCGAGACGACGCAACCGCGGGAGCATCCAGGCTGGACATACGGCGCATCAGCGCACTACCTGGCATGGCGGCCCCGGTCGGCGACGCTGCACGTCTCCGCCGTCGAGATCACGAACGTGGCAACCGGGGTCACCAGGCGGATCGCCCTCCCGCTCTCCCCGGGGGACGTCGCCTGGCGGGACCCGGTGCTCGCCCCGCAAGGCCCCTACGTGGCCCGGATGGAGGTAGCCAAGGCCAACCTGCGGAAGTTCACGGCCGGCATGACGATCTCGGGCACGGACGGCGCCCCCGCCGATCCGGGACCCGGACGTGTCAAGATCCTCGACTTCGCCACCGGACGCGTGCTCCTGAACCGAGCGACGACGATCGCTACCGCGGGCTCGCTCGACTGGGCCCCGACGACCGCTACCTGTTCGTCACGGCCGGATACGCAAGCCTGAACGTCGTTCCTACCTGGTCGGCCGCCGCACCCATCCGCAATCTGCAGCTCAGGAGGGAGAGCGTCGGCGTACCGAACACGGAGCAAATCATCGTCACCCTGCGCACCGCATCCCGGTCGAGGAGCACGTCCGAGCGGCCTGGGCCGTGGCCACGTGTCCGCCCAGACGCGGCTGGCGCCTGCGGGCCCCGGCCGCCGCCAGGACCAGCACTGTGCACGCCGGCAGCCATCCCGACCGGGCCCGCACCTGCCCATCCGCACCGGCCGGGCGGCCCGCGGCCCCCGGGCGCGCGCCAGGTTGATCGAGCCGGCCGACGCTCAGCTCGCTCGCCCGATAGGGATCGCGCACCGAAGGGCGCGGCGAGGCATCGAGCAGCTGATGCCATCTAGTGAAGCTTGCTGGCCATATTCAGCAGCACGTACGCGGCAGCCTCGGGACTTCGGGCATGTCTCGTCTCGCCGAATGCGCTGACCAGCGCACGCGAGTACTCGACCGCGGCGGCATCAGGGCTGGTGAGCCATAGTGCCGCGGTGGGGTCGAGCAGCGCCTTGGCGGCCGAGGCGGCGCGGCGCGCCCGGCCGAGCTGGTCGCGAACTTCGGCCGCGGTGACCTCGGACGGCCCTCGGACGTGCCCGTTCCGGTCCACGTCCACATACAGGCCGCGTTGCTTGATGCGGTCCATTTCCTGCGCGGTCGCCCGCGCGTCGTCAAGTATCGCAGCGATCTCGCTCAGGGGCATGGTCATGAACCCGGTCGCCAGGCCGCTAGAGGCGCTGATCGGCACCGCAGCGACCAGCTGGCCCGTGACCAGCTTCATCTGGTGCCACGCGAGCATCCGCCCGACCGGCGCCCGCGCCCGTAGGTTTCCAGGCATGACGGCCAGGGCGGCCAGGAACTTGGCCTTGCCTACCTCTTCGACCGCGAGCCCGGCGAGCGAATAGGCGCGCGCCAGGCGGCCCGCTCCGGACAGCAGCTCGGCGTCCTCCACGAGGCCGGACGCATTCCTCGCCGCAGTAACAGCACCCCGGGCGAGCTCGCACGCCGGCACTTCCTTCACGGTTGCAAGATCCACAATTCCAACCTAGCGAGCGGCCGGGCGAAGAGCACATCCGGACTGCCTTCGGTCAGGCCCATGCATGTCCCGGCCTCGCCGGCCGCCGGTTTGTCCCGACGCGCGACCCTACCCCTGTTACCTGCCGGTGAGTGGATATCGCCGACTGTCTTATCCGACGGCCGGTTCACGGCACAGCGAGGCAGTCCTGTGCTCCGTTACGGCTGGGCCACAGCGGAGGCGGCTTGCTCGATGAGGCTGGCCACTGCAGTTGGCTGCGACAGGTAGATAGAGTGGCTGCCGGCGCTCTCGACCACGGTTGATCCGGCTCTCTCAGACATTGCGCGCTGAGCGGGCGGGGAGATCATCCTGTCCTCGGTCGTGACCAGATACCAACTCGGCTTTGTTCGCCAGGCGGGCTCCGTGATCGAGCCGCTGAGGGCGTCTACGCCCCACGGCACCTGCGAGTCAGCCATGAACGCGGCTTGCTCGGCGGGCACGTCGCCGGCAAATGAGGCGTGGAACTTCGCGCGGTCCAGGAAGAGGAAGCCATCCTTGGGCGGCAGGATCGGCGGTGCCGGAGCCCCGGGCGCCGGGTTGGCGATCAGCGTGTTGACCGACTCGCCGCGGTCCGGCGCGAACGCCGCGATGTACAGCAGAGCCGCCACGTTGGGGTCGTTGCCGGCCTCGGTGATGACCGCTCCGCCGTAGGAGTGGCCTACCAGGACGACCGGCCCGTCCTGAGCGTCGATGATCTGGCGTGTCGCGGCGACGTCACCTGCGAGCGACAGGGTCGGATTCTGGACGATGCTGACGTTGTAGCCATCGTTCTTCAGCAGGCCGTACACCCCTTGCCAGCCGGATCCGTCCACGAATCCGCCATGAACGAGAACGACGTTCTTCACTGCAGGACTCGCTTCCATGATGATCACCATCCCCATCAGAACGTCAGGGCCATGTCAGCCACGCTCAGCCGAGGTCGCCACAGACCGGCTGGCCAGACCCCCGGAAATGTCAGACGCTGCCCCACGGCCTCGCTGCAGCCGGTTCCCTGGCAGCGCGCCTTGCTGCGCCCCTCCGTGCACTCATCTGTGCCCAGCTCGACGCGCCTTCCAAACGTCGGCCATCGATCCGCTCCGCCAGCGATCCCGGCGGGACGTTGCCGAGGCAGGCTGACCCACGAACCAGGCGATCCTCCATGTACCTACGGCTCGACCGCCCACTCTGAGAGCGCCGGATCGCCCGACCTGACGGGGCCAACCATGGCCGCGCTCCACGACACGCCTGCTGCCGCCCAGAGGAAGTGGCTTGCTATTGCTGTGGCAGACCGATCGATGCCAGCAACATCGTCCGGTTCGACCGGCACCCGCGTGACAGCGGGTGCATCTGCTGCGCGGCCTGGCTACATAAGCGCAGCCTGGGCAGCGTTCACGAGATCCGTCCGCCATTCTGGTGGCGGCTCTCATCTGCCGAGCTGATGCCATCTATCTGTGAAGCCTGCTGGCAGTGTTCCGCAGCACGTCAGCGGCCGCCTCAGGACTTCGGCCGAATCTCGTCGCGCTGAACGCGCTGACCAGTGCACGGGAGAACTCGACCCCGGCGGCCCCTTGGTTGGCAAGCCATTGTGGCGCGCCGGGGTGGAGCAGCGCATTCGCCGCCGAGGCGGCCTGCCGCGCCCGGTCGAGCTGCTCGCGGACTTCGGCCGCGGTGACCTCGGACGGCTCCCGGACATGCCCGCTCCGGTCCACGTCCACATATAGGCCGCCTTGCTTGAGCCGGTCTGCCTCCTGCGCGAACGCCTTCGCGCTATCCAGTATCTCAGCGACCTCGCTCAGGGGCATGGTGACAAACCTGGTCGCCAGGGTAGGCCCGCAGACCGGCACCGCGGCGATCAGCTGGCCCCCTACCAGCTTCCACTGGTGCCACTCGAGCATCCGCCCGACCGGTGTCCGCTCCCTCAGGTTCTGAGGCATGGCCGCCAGGGCGGTCAGGCTGCCGGCCTTGCCCACCGGTCGACAGCGATCAGTCACGGAACGTGATGGCCGCCAGACGCCTCCCGGCGTCGCCGTACACGAGATCGCCGATTAGCAATGTCTATCGGTACGGTAGGTTAGCGTGAACGCGAATGGCGCCGATCTCCCGTTAGGTAACCGCTGAAAGCCGAACGTGAGCCGTTAGTGTTCATTCGGCGGGCTATGGTCAGCGTGGCCTTATCTTGGACGGGGCCCGCTTGTGCTGATTCTTGCTGTCCTGCACGATTGTTCGCGGATGCGGTGAGGGATCAGGTGTCCGCCAGATCGTTTGAGCATGCAAGCGAGGCCTGGGCCGCGCTGCGCCGGCCTCCTGGACCATGGAGTGATAGTTCTACATTTGGGTGAAATGGATCGCGTGTGCTGGCGTGTGAATTGCCTGGTGCGCGAGCGCTGAGTTCTGAATGCTGAGGGTTGAATGCGCGTTCCGGTCCCGCGCCGCACGGCGATCACGCTGGCTGCGGCTGCGCTGGTGGCGTCGGCGGGCTGTACCGGGCATGGTGGCTCCGGCTACGTGGGACCAGCTCCGTCGGCCGCGTCGCCGTGGAAGATCGTCCGCCTGGTGGGCTCGCCGGGCGCGAGCACCGAGATGCAGGACATTTGGGCGACCGGCCCGCGGGATGCCTGGGTGATCGCGCAGGCCTGTTTCGCCTGCCGGCCCGGTTCGGCCAGGCTCGTGGTCGAGCACTGGGACGGCGCCAGCTGGCGGCCGCTCCCGGCCATGCCCCGGCCGGCGCTGACCGCGCAGAATGCCTTTGTCGGAGCGAGTTCGGCCACTGACGCGTGGGTGCTGGCCGAATTCGACCGCGGAGCAGACGCGCTGCACTGGGACGGCAGACGCTGGACCGTCTTCCGCGCGCTGGGCTGCGGCCAGGTGTTCCCGGCCGTGTTCGGACCCGATGACGCCTGGGCGTTCTCCGGCGGCACCCGGGCCTGCGCGGCGCGGTTCGACGGCCACGCCTGGCGCAAGGTTCCGATGCCGGGCATACCGGCGGCGGTGAGCGCGGTGTCCCGCGACGACATCTGGGCCATCGGGTCGGCCCCGGCCGCCGGGCCCGCGTCGGCCACTGCCGCGACGACCCAGTTCGTCGCCGTGGCGATGCAGTGGAACGGCCGGTCCTGGCACGTCATCGCTTACCCGGACCTGCCTGCGATAGCAGGCCACGCACTCATCGGCGGGACGATCGTGGCCACTGGGCCGCGGGACCTGTGGGTCGAGAACGGAATCCAGGCGGACGGGAGCAACACATCGACCGAGCTCCTGCTGCACTGGGACGGCAAGAACTGGCACCGGGTCTTCGTGCCGCTCGCGCCGAATGGCGTGTGGAGCATGGCCAGGGACGGCCGCGGCGGGCTGTGGCTGACCGCCGAGGGCAGCGGCCCGGCCGGGATCAACTGGTACTTCTACCACCTGCACGGCGGCCTGCTGACGCTGGTCGCGGCACCGGCGAGACGCGGCTCAGACCAGCTGTACGACGCCGGCCGGGTTGCCTGGATCCCGGGCACGACCTCGCTGTGGGGCATCGAGACGCTATCCTCGCGTGCGAAGGGCTCCCAGGGCGCGATCTTCCGGCTCAGCGGCTGACCAAATGAAGGTGCGGCAGCGCCGGGTCGGTGCTCGGGCGGGCAGCGGAATCACCCGTTGTGTTCCCCCGCACCTGGGATTGGCCGGCCAGGCATGATCCCCTACCTGGGTCGCGCGGGTCCGGCTGCGAGGAGAGCAGCAACGGCTCCGGAGGCCGGTTCTGTTCGTGACAGCTACCTGGTAAAACGCACTCCCGTCCACCCGTTGGGGGGCGTATGGGGAGCACTTTCCAAGCTGAATAGCCAACAAGATGGCACTCGGGGCACGCGGGTGCTGCCGCAGCTGAAAGGACCCGGTCACCGCCTCGGGCGCGACCAGGCCACCGCGGGCATGTCCAGTAGCCGTCCAGTAGCCGAGCCCGGTGAGGACTTCGGTCCCGGCCGTCAAGGGCGCGCAGCGCGCCGTGCCGCCCGGCCCTAACCTAACCTGGGCCCGGGCATGCGCGGGGTGGGCACTGAGGGTGGAATTGGCTGGACAGGATCCCCACCGCAGGCGGCCGAGGTCGCGCATGCCTCGTTGCTTACACCGCGGAGCTTCTGGCCCTGGCTTTGCCTGCCGGTACCTGACTCCCGCGCCATACGGTCACCTGCCTGGTGGCCAACCGTCGTTTCGGTGATCGCGACGACTGTCCTCTCGGCTGGTCGGCAGGCCACCCGGGCAAACCCCAGGTGGTCGGGCCGATACAGGCCACCCGACAATCTGCTCGCCTTCCTCGAGGCCCTCTGATCCCGCGCCACCTCCGGGGTCAGCCCGGCCGGCTCAATCCGCCCGGCACTCATCCACCGGCTCAGATGCGCCATCAGCCGCAGCTGATCGGCCGCCGCGTTCGGCTTGTAGCCCAGCCAGGCCAGCTCACCGGTGAAGCCTTCCCCGAACACCGCAAGCGGCCCGGTCAGCCGGACACGCGAAGGATCACCACCCATGATCGCCTCCCTCTCCAGATCTCGGAGAGGCGAGTGTCGATCACCACCGCCGGATTATGCCGACCTTTCAGCCACTCACGCGGCTGCCACCAGCGACTCCCACCGCCAGATCGGCATAATCCCGAGGTCGGCGTAATGCGCGCGGCACCTTTGCCAGGACGCGCCCGGCAGGACCGCGGCGATCGCGTCCCGCAGCCCGTGGTGGCAGTCGGAGGTGACCAGATGCACGCCGGACAGGCCGCGGGCGGCCAGGCCGCGCAGGAACGCCAGCCACCCCGCCCCGTCCTCCGAGCTGGCGACGTCCAGTCCGAGGATCTCCCGCTTCCCGTCCGCGTTCACCCCGGTCGCGATCAGGGCGTGCACGTTCACCGTGCGGCCGCCCTCGCGGACCTTCTGGGTCAGCGCGTCGATCCAACAGAACGCGTACGGGCCGGCGTCCAGCGGCCGGGACCGGAAACTGGTCACCATATCGTCTAGCTCGGCCGCCATGACGCTGACCTGCGACTTCGACAGCTTCGTCACGCCCAGGGACTCGGCGAGCTTCTCCACCCGCCGCGTCGAGACGCCCAGCAGGTACGACGTCGCCACGACCCGTGGCCAGCGCCCGCTCGGCACGACGGCGCCGCTCCAGGAACCACTCCGGGTAATAGGTACCCTGGCGCAGCTTCGGGACCGCCACCTCGATCGTCCCGGCCCGGGTATCCCAGTCCCGCCGCCGGTACCCGTTACGGGAGTTCACCCGGTCCGGGCTGACCTCCCCGTACCCGGCACCGCACAGGTCCTCGACCTCGGCGTCCATCATCCGCTGCGCGAAGGCACGGATCATCTCCCGCAGCAGATCCGGACTCGCCGATTCCAGCGTGCCCTCGAATCGCGTGCCGGGAACCGGCACAATGTCCCTCACGGCCATCTCGTTCTCCGCTTCGTCGGACTAAGCACTTCGAAGGATCACGAGGGGGCCGCCTTACGTTACGCCGACACGCCCGGCAACGACGAAACGGTCAGAACAGATCAGGCACCCCATACACCACTCCCGTGGACGTGGCCCCCGCGAGAGCCGGTGTCGAGACTCCGACACGAAAGCAAGCAAGATCTGTGGTCACCGTCTAACACCAGTCATCGCACGGAACGCGCTTCCACGTCGACCCGGTGTAGGCGACTGACACCATCCACGCAGCGTCACTGTCCTTGAGTGGGTGCGCGAGCGCCGCACGCCGCATCGCCGGCGTGATCACAGGATCGAGGGTGAGTGTGTCGCCGTGGATCACGCGGTAGCGAAACTTGTCCTTGCCGAAGACGAGCATATGGCCCACGACTTTGTAGGTCCCCTCGTCGACCTGCTGGAGATTCTGGTCCAACGACCCGAAGCGGCCATCGGCAGTAAAGAAATGGTAGTGACGGTATGGGCGCCACGCTCCCGCGCACACATCCTTCTGTTGCGTTAGCTTCTTCGCCTTTTCGATCATCCGCTTCCGGCCGACGTCCCTGGGTCCGCCACCCGCCGCCTGCAACGGGGCTAGAGCTTCCATGCCCGCTTCCTTAAAGGCGTGCACGAGCTTGCGGCAGGTGTGCATCTGTTCCCACCTCCCGACGACCGGAGCGACCGGCGCGTCACTAGCAGATGATGACGCGACCGCGGAACGGCTCGTTCCTGCTTTTCGTTGAAGAGGACGTCCGGTTCGAGGTGCAGGCAGTCATGACCACCATCGTGATCGCGGCGATGATCGGAACGGCGACCTGCATCAACCTCGCGGACGGTCTCATGGCGAGGTCCCGGTGACTTCCCTGTTGCGCTTGCACGCAGTCCTCCTTCCCGCAAGGGCCGGCGAGTCGACCTGCCGGCTGATCTGAGCAGAAAGCTGCTCTCTGGTTGTCGCAGGACCGTTGCATGAACCCTGGGGACACAGTCAGCTTGCGCATGGGTCCTCCTTTGCCGGTGGATGTTTCGCAGACCGACGCTAAAGACGGCCTGGCGCGGGCGAAAGGGGGGCAGCCACAGTCTTTGATCCGTGCCTGCACGGAGATTCGCCTGCGGGGCATTGGTGCTGGCCGCAGTGCGGCCGAACATGGGCTCGTGCGACGATCGGCGTGTGCGCCCGACCGTGCTGATCGTCGATGACCATGACAGCTTCCGCGAGTCGGCGCGGTCGCTGCTGGAGGCGGAGGGGTTCACCGTGGTCGGGGACGCCGCGGACGGCGCTGCGGCGGTGGCAGAGGTGGCGCGGCTGCAGCCGGACCTGGTGTTGCTCGATGTCCAGCTTCCGGACCTGGACGGCTTCGCGGTCGCCGAGCTACTGGCGGTCGGCCCGGACCCGCCGCGGGTGGTGCTGATCTCCAGCCGCGATGCAGCCGCCTACGGGCCGCGCCTTGGCGCGGCGCCGGTGTGCGGGTTCCTCGCGAAGCGGGAGCTGTCGGGTGCTTCGCTGGCCGCGCTGGCTGGCTGAACCGTCCGGCCGCCGGGCACGGTTGCTGCTGTGGCCGGCGGCCGCGGTGGTGGGCGTCGCGGCGGAATGGCGCCTGTACGGCTGGGCGGATCCTGGCGGCTGGGTGCCTGACTTGCTGACCGGTTGGAGCTTGATCGGGTGCGGGCTGGCTGGGTGGGCGCGCCGCCCGGAGAGCCGGTCCGGCGCGCTGCTGGCGGCGGCGGGTTTCGCCTGGTTTGTGCCCGACTTCGCCGCGACCGGCCCCGGCCTGCTGGGCTGGCTGGGCACGCATGCGCTGTATCTGCATCGTGGCCCGCTGGTCCAGCTGGTCCTGACCTATCCACGGGGGCGGGTCCTGGGGCGTCCTGTGGGCGCCGCGGTTGCCCTGGGGTATGCGGCCGCCGTCGTGACCCCGGTCTGGGGCGACCGGGCCGGCACGATCGCACTGGCCGGCTTTCTTGTCGCGGTCGCGGTCCGCGGCTATGTCCGGGCCGCGGGACGCCAACGCCGGATGCAGCGCTCGGCGCTGCAGGCCACAACGCTGTTCGCTGCTGTTGTCGCCGCGATCGGGCTGGTCCGGTTCGCCGTGCCCGGCCCGGCCACGGACGCGGCGACGCTGCTGGCTTACGAGGTGATGCTGTGCGCCTTGGCGGCCGGCGTGCTCATCGGGTTGGTGCGGTGGCCGTGGGAGCGCGCCGAGGTCGCCGATCTGGTCGTCGAGCTGGGCGAGACCCGCTCCGGCACGCTGCGCGACGAGCTCGCGCGGGCGCTGGGCGACCCGAGCCTGCAGGTCGGCTACTGGCTGCCAGAATCGGCTGCCTTTGTCGACGCCGCCGGGTGCCCGCTGGCTGTCCCTGATCCGGGGTCGGGCCGGTCGGCGACGATGGTTGAGCGGGGCGGTCAGCCGCTGGCTGTTCTGGTCCATGACCCTGCGGTGCTGGGTGACCCTGGTCTGGTCGAGGCCGTCTCGTCGGCCGCCGGGCTGGCCGCAGCCAACGCGCGCCTGCAGGCCGAGGTGCGGGCGCGGCTGGCGGAGATCGGCGCGTCACGCAGGCGCATCCTGGTGGCTGCGGATGAGGAACGCGGCCGGCTGGAACGCCGGGTCCGCGACGGCGCGCAGCGGCGGCTCGGCGAGTTGGCGCAGACCCTGCGGCTGGCCTGCCAGTCAGCCGTTGGGCAGGGCACGGCCGAGCGCATCGCCCGGGCAGAGCTCCAGCTCGCCCGCACCCAAGAGGACCTGGGACGGCTCGCGCGCGGCCTGCATCCACGCCAGCTTGCCGGGCAGGGGCTGGACGCGGCGCTCGCCGCGCTCGCCGGGGACTTCCCGCTCCGCGTCGACCTGGCGGTCTCGGTGACCAGAACCTCCCCGGCCGTGGCGGCGTGCGTGTACTTCGTCTGCGCGGAGGCGCTGGCGAACGTGGCCAAGCACACGTCGCCTTCCTGTGTCCAGATCTCGGTGATCACACGGGGCGGCGGGATCACGGTCGAGGTGACTGATGATGGCGCCGGCGGTGCCGATCCCCAGGGGAGGGGAATCCGGGGTCTGGCCGACCGGGTCGAGACCCTCGGCGGGACGCTCGCCGTGGCCAGCGCTCCCGGCCAGGGGACACGCCTGACCGCTGTGATACCGGACGGCGGCGGGCCACCATGAGCGCAGGCGGGCCGGTGCCGTCGATGGTTGGAGTCATTGCCGGACGGCGCAGCCGGGCGGGATGACCCGCGCAGGGCTGGGCGGTGTTGTCTCCTTCAGCGCCTGGATCTGGTGGATGAACGCGAGGGTCTGCGGGTTGGTCTCCAGGTTCTGGTAGAGAGCGGTCAGCGATCTGCGCATGGCGGCCAGGTCCGCGGGGGTGGCGGTGGCGAACCGAGCGCCCTTCGCGCACGCCTTCTTGATGTATGAGCCGTTCTGGCCCGCGACCAGCCTGACCGAGTTGGCTGACGCCTCCTGGGCGGCCTGCCGGATCCAGGCGCGCTGCTGGGGTGTGAGGGAGGCGAGCCGGGCCGGGTTGGCGAACAGCACGTCGAACTGGGGCCAGAGCGTCACGTTCGCCGTCATGTACCGTGCGCGGGCCACCAGCCCCAGGTGGACGTAGCGCTGGACGTCGAGCTCGAACCCCTGGATCTGGCTGGTGGCCAGATCATGCGTGCGGTACGGGCCGAACGCAACGACCGGGGTGGCACCCAGGGCCTGGATCGCCTGCTCCTGGACGCTGGAGCGGAAGGTGCCGAACGAGACGCCGCGCCAGTCCGCCGGGGCCAGCAGCGGCCGGCGGACGCTGACCGGCCGGCGGAGCGTGTCGCCCAGGATCCCCAGCCCGGTCACGCGCAGGCTGCTCAGCCCGGCGAGCATCCGGCCCGGGATGGTGCCCTTCAGCACGGCATTCTCCAGCGGGTAGCTGTCGATCAGCATCGGAGCCGACAGCGCCCCGAATCCCGGGACTCCGATGGTGTCGAAGACCCGGCTGCCCGCCCACCCCAGGTCCACGGTCCCGGCCGCGACGGCGCGGACCACCTGGGCCTCGGCCCCCTGCGCGTACAGCCCCCACTGGTTGACGACCTTGACCTGGACCGATCCACCGGACAGCGTGTCTACCTGGCGGACGAATTCCGCGACAGGCGGAACGCCGGACAGGCCTGAGGGGGTGCTGGCCATCCTCAGCACTACCGGCCCACCGGCAGGGCCGCCCGCCTTGTCGCCGCCAGCCCAGGCGCTGCAACCGGCGGCGGCCGCGGCCGCCAGGGCCAGCGCAAGCAGGGCGCCTGCCTTCGTCAGCCTCATGTCAGGCTCCCGGCAAGGTGATGTGAAGCCTGAGGATAGACCCGTCGCAGGCTAGCGCGAACATTTCGCCGTGTCGGCCGAGTAGCGGCGGGCTGTGCAACGGCCAGGGCCACTTCGCTATCAGCCGGTGGGTACGGTCAAACACGAGCGTTGGAACGTGATGGGCACAGAAACCGGCTAGGTAGGTGCGGCCCGCAGTATCGACGCTGACGCCCCCTACTCCGAATTGGCCGTTTCCGAATGCGTCCACCTTGTGGCCGCTTGAATCGATGTACAGGACCCGTGACTGGTCGTCGTTCCCGACGACCAGTCGGCCATGGGAGTCGATGACCGCCACATGAAAGTGGCCGTTCAGATCCGGGTCCCTGGACGCGCCCCCGCCGATCAGCCAGACCGGCTTGCCAGCTGGGGAGAACTTGGTCAAGGTCTCGGCCTGGTCATCCGCGACGTACACGTTGCCTGCGCCGTCGACTACGAGATCAAACGCATTGAGGAACTGGCCTTTCCCACTGCCGTACCTGCCGAACTGGCGGACGAACTGTCCTTGCGGCGTGAACACCTGGACCCGGCCGTTCCCGCTGTCCGACACATACACCTTCCCGTCCGGGCCAACCGTGATGCTCCCGTGGATGTCCGCCGGGTCAGAGGGGTCGGAGGATACGAACCGGAACTCGCCGGTGCCGGTCCCGGGTTCGCCCCACCGGCGCACCACCTTCCCGGCGGGGGAGATCACGGTAACGCGCTGGCTGAGGTCGGTGACGTACAGGTTGCCGCTGGGACCAATCGCGACCGCGTCGGGATGGTCCAGCCCGAGCGCCCTCGCGGTGTGGCGGGCCGTGATCGTGAACGGGTTCGGCAGCGCTCGTGAAGTCGCACTCACCCGGCTGGTATTCGTGCCCGTCGCGGTGGTGGCGTTCCCGGCGCAGCCAGGCGCCAAGAGAGCCAGGCCTGCCGCGGCGGCGGCAACAGCCAGGCGGGTGGTGATTCTTTCCATGGTTCCTCCAGTGTGCCGAAGGGCACCATGGACGGTAAAGCGCCGTGACGTGGGCGGCATCAGGGCTGCCTTCAGGGCGGGACTGTCGCCAGCGCGGAAATTTCCCGGCGGCAGCGGTGCCACAATCAGGTCATGGCACGCACGGAGCCCCCACCGGCCGTTCCGGTACGCCTGGCTGCGCCTGGCCGCCTCGCCGTTCCCGTGCACCTGGGTGCCGGGCTGGCGGGGCTGGCAGCGGCCGCCGGATCGCTGGCTGTCGCGGCGGGGCCGGGCCGGTCCACCACGTACGCGGGGAGCTCGGCCGCCGGGGCCGCGCTCGCCCTGTCCGCGGGGCTCGCCCTGAACGCCGCGGGCATGGCGATCTGCCTGGAACGGCGGCCCGGCCGGACCGGGGACCTGGCGCTGCTGGCGGGGTTGTGCTGGTTCGCGCCGGTGTGGGTGGCCTGGCAGGACGGGCCCCCGCTGATCCCCAGCGCCGCGATGGTGGCCGGGGGGTTCACTTTCCCGCTCATCGTCCACCTGGTGCTCACCCACCCCACTGGCCGGGTCGGCTCGCGGCCTGCCCGAGTGCTCGCAGCGCTGGTCTATCTGGAGGCGCTGCTCACCGTGGCGGCGCTGGCGCTGTTCCGCGACCCTTACTTCGACCCGGGCTGCCTGGCGAACTGCACCGTCAACGTCTTCCTCGTCCGCTCGCTGCGGCCGCTGGCGCACACAGTGGCGATCTGCGACCGTTGGTTCACTGCCGCCGCCGGTGCCGCTCTTATCGTGGTCTGCGTGGCGAGGCTGGCGCGGGCATCCTGGCCCGCACGCCAGCGGCTGCTGCCGGTCCACCTCCCGGCGATCGGGTTCGCCGCGGCGGTGATCGCGCGGGCGGCCGCACTGCAAAAAACCACGGTCGAGGACCCGTTCAACGCTGCTCTGTTCACGATCTTCGCTGCCGGGAGTGCCGCGGTCATCCTGCTCGCCGCCGGGCTGATATCCGGGGTCGCCCGCGGCCGGGCCGAGCGCCGCGCGGTCGCCCGGATCGCCGCCAGCCTGGACGAGGCGCCCGCACCCGGATCCCTGCAGTCCGCGCTGGTGGCGGCGCTGCGCGACCCGGAGCTCCAGATCGCTTACTGGCTCCCCGGCAGGCAAAGCTACGTCGACGCCAGCGGCCAGGCGGTCCCCGAACCCGTCGCTGTGCCCGGCGGCGCGGTGACACGCCTGACGCGAAACGGGCGCACCATCGCCGCCGTCTCTCACTCTGGGGCGGCTCCCGGGATCGAAAGCCAGATCGGGCCCGCCATCCGGCTCGGCCTGGAGAACGAACGGCTGCAAGCTGAACTGCTCGCCCAGATCGAGGAGCTCCGCGCCTCCCGGGCCCGGATCGTGGAGACCGCCGATGCCGAACGCCGAGAGCTGGAGCGGAACCTGCACGACGGCGCCCAGCAGCGTCTGCTGGCCCTGTCCTACGAGATCCGGCTCGCCTGCGCCAGCGCCCGGGAAGACGGAGACGCCCCGGCCGGGATGGCCCTCGCCAAGGCGGCCGGGGAAACGCAAGGCGTTCTGGGGGAATTGCGGGATCTCGCCCATGGGATTTATCCCGCGGTGCTGGCGGAGGCGGGGATAGCTCCCGCGCTGGCCTCTCTCGCCGACACCGCCCCGCTGCCCGTCGAGATCCTCCAGGCCGGACACCGGCGGTATCCGGCCCCGGCCGAGGCGGCGGCGTATTTCGCTGTGGCCGAGGCGCTCGACGACGCGGCCCGCCGGAACGCAGACCACGCCACGGTGATCGTCGCCCACGAGGGCGGACGGCTGGTGGTCACGGTCGAAGACAACGGCCCCGGCCACCCCTCGCCGATGGTGGCCACCACCGACCGGGTCGGGGCGCTGGGTGGCAGCGTTTCGGTCGGGCCGGCCCTCTGCCGGGCGGAGATCCCATGCGCGTCGTCATAGCCGATGACATGATGCTCACCCGCGAGGGCATCGCCCGGCTGCTCACCGACGCCGGCGTTGACGTGGCCGGGCAGGTGGGCGACGCCGCCGCGCTGCTGCAGGCGGTCCGCGCGACCAAGCCGGACGCGGCCATCGTCGACATCCGGATGCCCCCCACCCACACCGACGAGGGCCTGGCCGCCGCCCAGCAGATCCGCGCCGGGCACCCCGGCGTCAGCGTGCTGATCCTCTCCCAGTACGTCGAGCCGCGCTACGCCATGCGGCTGCTCGAAGAGCATCCCGAAAAGGTCGGCTACCTGCTCAAAGAACGCGTCTTCGACGTGGCGAACCTGATCGACGCCCTGCGCCGCCTCGCCGACGGGGAGACGGTCGTCGATCCCACGATCGTCGCCCGGCTCTTCGCCCGCAAACGCCGCGCCGACCCCCTCGATCAGCTCACCGAGCGCGAGCGCGAGGTACTCGCGCTGGTCGCCGAAGGACTGTCCAACCGGGCCATCGCCACCCGCCTGTTCGTCACCGAGCGCACCGTCGAAGCCCACGTCAAGCAGGTCTTCCTCAAACTCGGCCTCAGCACCGACCCCGGCTCCCACCGCCGCGTCCTCGCCGTCCTCGCCTACCTGCGCCAACCAGGCTGAGCCGTTTACCACAGACGACCCGCTGCTGCCAGGCCGCTCCGGCCCGGCGCCAACACCCATCCGGGCCGAGCATGCACCGATAGCCACGGCGATCCGTGGGGCATGCGGGTGAGAGCACCAGCGACTGCATCGACATCTTCGATCGCCGCTTCCGCGGCTTCTACGCGTGTGGCTAGCCCGCCCAGTTGCTGGCTGACTTCGGACAACCGCGATGCCAATAGGGCGAGCGTCAGATCTCTGCTCTCAAACGCCCGGGCGCTAACCTGGCTGTGACTCGTCATCGATGCTTAAAGCACCCGACGATCGCCGACGTGACTTCGGTCGGGAGAAAGACTTTGATGCGGTGCGGCCCGTCCAGCCGTGGCGTTGGTCTGCCGCAATGAGACCGGCCTGTTCCCGCGCCGACATTAGCCGGGCTGCGGGCGCGAACTCCATGGTGCTCGGCGCGTACTGGCTGGCCGTAGGCCTCGGCTTGACTGGTCAGCCGGTGATCGGAAGGTAGTGGCTTAGGCGACGGGCGATGGTCTCGGTGACCACATCGATTTCTCCGTCGTGACGGACGGCTCTCGCCGGGGCGACTTCGAAGGCGGCGCGGCTCAGCGTGGCGGCGTCGGTGCCTATTACCAGGCTGACGCGTATTGGGGCAGGATGGCCCGCCGGGCCGGGATCGGTGTCGATGTCGAAGACATAGATCCAGTTGGTGGGTTTGGCGGTGTGGTCATCGAGCAGCCGGAATGTCCCGTCGGCTTGCTCGTGCAGGTCTGGTGCGCCGAGGAACGGCTGCCAGGAGTCCCACACGGGCTGCGGCAGCGCGAGCGCACAGCCTGTAGATGTGTCACGTCTGGTGACCTGGAACTTGAAGGCGATCTGGTAGAAGGTCCGCTTGAAGACGTTGGAGATGTTCGGTCCTTCTATCCGCCGGCCGGCCCACTCGGGATTCTCGGCGAGCATCTGGTGGAAGCGGTCACCGTGCAGATCGAGGGCGCTGGTCAGGGCCGTTACCGCGTGCTTGTAGCTGCCGTGCGTGTCCGTGGTCTGCAGCTCGATCACGCCGTACTTGCCAATGCGGAAACCCTGCCGGTCGAAGTCCGGCGAGGGCGACTCCACATGGTCGGCGATGAGTTCCACGATGGTGATGTCGAATGACAATTCCGGGGAGGCTGCCGTCCGGGACAGCCCGATCTCGCCGCCGAGTTTGTCCTGGAAGTAGATGAAGACGCGCTCGCCCTCGCTAAAGGCGCGGCGTATCTCAGTCCTGACTGCTTGGTCGCCGAGAACGACGACTGGACGTATCAGGACCAGGTCGAGCGCTGGGATGCTGTAGAGCCGCTTGACCATGTCGGCGAGCAAACCGTCGTCGAGTGCCCGGTAGGGGCAGACCAGCCAATCCTGCCGAGAGCCGTTACTGGTTGCGCTGATCGTGCAGACTCCGCGGGAATTGGCGGCCTTCACGCACCCGGTGCTCGCCTTGAGCGTCAGTGTCAGGAACGGGCAGCGGTGAGATTACTGGTCGCTGGCCGCGCTCTTTCCTGTGGCAACGACCGGGAAGACGCGATGACCGAACCACTCGGCGATGTGCGGGCGACTGACAGATTGCACGGGCTGGGCTGAGCGGGTGACCGGCGCATTAGGTGTCAAGCTCGGCCTCAATTCCCGTCATCATCATGGGCAGTTCCGTGAGAGCCGGAAGCAGTTCTCCATGGGTACCGAGGAAGGGAATCGGGCGCCTGCGAAAAGGAGCCCTGAGGCGATCCCCGGGCTGGCCGTCTAGACACCGGCGTACCTCACCGGCGATGGCTTCGGCGAGCTGGACTGGAACCGCGTTGCCTACTTGGTCGTACTGGCTGCTCCTGTCGCCGTGGAAAACGAAGCGGTCCGGGAAGCCCTGCAAACGGGCCGCCTCGCGAATGGTGATCGTGCGGTTCTGCGCAGGATGGGCGTACTCGCCGGATTTAGGGTCGCGGAACCGAGTGATAACTGCACGCGGGACGCCATCCCATGTCATCCGGCGGTACCGGCGGGTGTGATCCTTGCGCAGTGCCCGCTGCATGCTGCCGGGCAGCATTTCCCTCGGCAGATCACGCCAGTCCTGGCCTGGCTCGATGAGGGCCAAGCGCGCCAGGTTCGCCGGGGAAAGCCGGGCGGCATAGTGGTTCGCTAGCTGGCCATTCAGCCCCGCCCGCATGGCCGTCTGGAACGGACCCACAGGCGGACCTGCGTAGTGCGAAGCCTCCTCGCCCGCCTCGACTGGTGGAAGATCGGCGATCGCTTCGGCCGTAGTGACGAAACCTTTCGTCTGCCAGGCGGGAATCGTGCAGTTCGGAAGCAACTCGCCGATCTCCGCGACACCCACGGTAGGACGCGGGAAGCCATACCCGGCGGGAATACCAAGATCGTCCCGCCAACCTATGATGATCAGTCTCCACCGCATCTGCGGTGCGCCATACTGCGCGGCGAGCAACTCAGCACATGCAGCCTGATAGCCCTGGGCCGTCAAGCCCTCCAAGATCGCATGCAGGTAAGCGCCCTTGGCCAGGGTTGCCAGGCCAGGCACGTTCTCGATCACCACGCACCTGGGCTTAAGCTGCGACGCGAGCCGGAGAACCTCCTGGTAGAGGTTGTTCCGCTCGTCCCAAACAACGCGCGAGCCGATGATGGAGAATCCCTGACATGGCGGGCCGGCGAGGAGAAGGTCAAGTTCTCCGGGCACGATCGCCGCCATGTCCATGAGCACGCTGCCGTCGACCTCGCGCAAGTCGCCCAGCATGAATCGACCAGGCAGGTTCGCCGCATGGGTCTGGCCACAGGACGGATCAGCGTCGACGGCCAGGCGCAGATCCCAGCCTGCATTCACCAGTCCGAGTGACGCTCCGCCCGCACCACAGAACAGGTCAATAACGGCCGGGTCCACCCACTCAGCTTCCCACCTGTCAGCCGCGTTGGCGCGGCGATTCCGCCTACGTGTTCGGGCGTGTCACGGCGGACCGGGCCTACCTGTCGTTTGACTGCCAGCTGACGGGCCAGCCGGGACGCCTGCGGTTACCACGGCAGATGCATCACAGTCTTCCCGACTTGTGACAAGTTAGTGTGCACTTCAAGGCCATCAGGTGCGGTCAGGATGGTGCGCGAGAGGCCGGCGTGCCTGTGCCGCCGCGCCATTAGTGATTCAGAGTACGCAGAACTCGTTTCCTTCCGGATCCGCCATGACCATGTGGTCCGGAATGCCGTCTTGCTCATCTTCGCGGATCACGGTCCCACCAGCTGCCACGAGGCGATCGACCGCCTCTTTCACACGAGGCCAGCGGACCGCCCAAGGCTCGCCACGACCGCCGCCAACCTGCACGTCCAGGTGGACACGGTTCTTGGCCACTTTGGGCTCCGGGACCTTGAGGAACGAGATGCCGGGGCGGACTCCGCTCGGATCTTCGATGTAGGCTCCGTCGTTCCACTCGTCCTCCGGCACGCCAAAGTGAGCGAACCAGTCGGGCCAGCTTGCGAAACCTTCAGGCAGCGAAGCCTCGACATACCCCAGCGCGAGACGCCAGACCGCAGCCTGCGCCTGCGCGTCTACGCAGTCGAACGTAACCGCCCAAATAATGCTCATCAGACTCCCTGCCCTTGCGATCCCCCGCCGCGAACAGTAGGCGATGTGCACCATCGCCGCTCCCTGTGCTGTTCGCATCGTGGCTCACGTGCGGGATACAGCGCCCGTTACGATCCCGGATTAGTACACAGATGTGCTCCCCAAAACCCGAGAACCAGCAGGTCAGCTAGCCGCCCGCGCTCCAGGCTGCCGACCATGTCACCCGAGTTGGCTCACGATCGCGGACTTTTGAAGGCGTCGTCGACCTGACCGGCGGATTCGCCGACAGTGACAGGCGAAGTTGTGCACTAATTCCAACTCGCGCCCTGTCAGGCTTGTCGGTTAGCATCTGGCCTGTGTTCACGGGCTTGCGTCGATGAGCGTCGACGAGTTCGGACTGGGCGACTGGTGGCCGCGCCCCGACCAGGCTGCGGCCGGTGCCCTGGATCATCTTCCGGCTGCTCAATGGCCGACGCTGGCGGCGAAGTGGCTTGCGGCGGGGTTCGAGTCGCCGTTGCTGCGTCAGCTCGCAGAGCTTCAGGTCCAGCGGCACGACACGGGGCCATCTGTCAAGAACCGCACGGGGGACTGGGCAGCACCCCGCGGTCTGACGACTTCTGACCCGTCAGGGGCCGGCGTCCGTGTGCAATTCAGAGTCGCGCGGCAGGCGCTGGATCTGATGCCAGAGGTTATGCGGTCGATCGGTTTCGACCCGGCCCCTGTCGATGAGGCGTTCGTGGCACGCTGCCAGAGTGCGCTGGATGTCGTGCAGCACGACCTGGACGCCACAGGATACGGCCAGTACCGGATGCGGGGACGCTTCGGCGGGGGATGGCCCGCGACTGTCCACGCGACCTTGCCGGACGGCTCGTACTGGGGCGCAGGAGGCGACGGAATGTCCCGCCAGATGGAAGGTTCGTGGCTGCTCGTCTGTGCGGCCGACTCGGTTTCCGCCACGCTCAAGGAGGTGCCCGAGATCGAGTGGCCGGTCTGTGCCGTCCACGGCGGCCATCCGGGCTCTATCTGGGCCGGCGAGGAACCCGTCGGCCTCATCAAAAAGGTAGCATGGTGGCGGTGCACCAACACGGGCCATGCGCTCGCCCCGGTGGGTCAGCTCAGGGCCAAGATCGCCAAAACGCCATGAGCAACCACCGAGCATGCCGACATGTTGCCGTAGGCATCTAGTGTGCATCCCGCGCATGCGCACTAATTGAGCCAAGTCGGGTCACGTGCGGGATACAGCGCCCGTTACGATCCCGGATTAGTACACAGATGTGCTCCCCAAAACCCGAGAACCAGCAGGTCAGCTAGCCGCCTGCGCTCCAGGCTGCCGACCATGTCACAAGTCAGGTTTGACCGCCAGCTGACGGGCCAGCCGGAACGCCTGGGCTTACCACGGCAGAGGCATCACAGTCTTGCCCGACCTGACTTGGGCCACGATCATGTCTTGAGTGATCTTGCGGGTTGCTGACCTGTGGTTTCGCGGGTTGTGGTGACTGGAAGTGCGCACTAGCCGGGTGTCCGTAGAGTTGCCGGGTGCCGTATGTGCGGACGGTGAAGACGGCGTCGTGCGCCACACAGGCGATGCCGCTGCGGCGAAATCAAGTCGCTGACGTCTGAGGGGCCGACGTAGTGTTGCACGGTGCTTGACGTAACAGCCTGCGTGGACGAGCCGGACGAGCTGACCTCGCTGAAGATCTACAACACTGTGTGGCCGCACGACGCCGTGACGATCGACGCGGTGCACTCATTCAGGGACAGCGCCCAAGATTACATCGACTACCTCGTCCACGAGGATGGCGTCATCCTGGGGTCCGGGGCCGGGGCTATCTTCGCCTATCGCGCGCGCCGTGTCGTTACGCTCATCACCGTGCTCGCCGGGCAACGCCGACGCGGCGCTGGCACAGCACTGTATGAGGCCATCTCCATGTGGGCCAGCGAGCGAGGGGTACGCGAGATGGAGGTGTCGGTCTCCGACAACGATCCGGAGAGCCTGTCCTTTGCCCAGCGGCGCGGCTTCACCGAGGAACGGCGCGAAGTGGGCCTCCTGCTCAGCCTCGCCGTCATCTCACCGCCGCAGGTCCAGCCACCGGCCGGGATCGAGATCGTCACCTGGGCGCAACGGCCGGAGCTGGCACGCGGGATGTACGAGGTCGACCTCGAAACCCATCCTGACATCCCCGGCTTCGAGGACGTCGCCGTCGAACCGTTCGAGGACTGGATGGCGCACCATATGCAGCGGCCCACCGACTCTCCCGAGGCGACGTTCATCGCGCTCGCCGACGAGGAGGTCGTCGGCTTCGCAAAACTGTCGCTGACCGCGCCGACGGCCGCAGGCCACGCCATGACCGCCGTCAAGAGAGCCTGGCGCGGACGCGGCATCGCGCGTGCCCTGAAGGCGACAGAAATCAACTGGGCGCTCGCCAACGGCTACACGGAACTCCACACCAGCAACGAGGAGCGGAACGCACCGATCAAGCGCCTGAACGCCCGCCTCGGCTACCGACCCGGAGTCGGGCGGATCCACCTAGTCGGCCCCATCATTGGTGGACTCTCCCGATGAGACCTGACTTGGGCCACGGTCATGTCTTGAGTGGTCTTGGGGGTTGCTGACCTGTGGTTTCGCGGGTTGTGGTGACTGGAAGTGCGTACTAGCCGGGTGTCCGTAGAGTTGCGGGGTGCCGTATGTGCGGACGGTGAAGACGTCGTCGGGCGCCACGGCGGTGCAGATCGTGTACTCCTCTCGCCGTGGGTCGCGGGAGATCGAGCACCTGGGGTCGGCGCACAGCGGCGCTGAGGTGGAGCTGCTGAAGGCCGCTGCGCGGCAGCGCCTTGCGGCCGGGCAGGGTGAGCTTGACCTGGGGCTGGCGGTTGGCGCGCCGGGTGGGCCGCTGCCGATCACCGCCTCGCGGATGGGTCAGCTGGTGCACGCGCTCGCACACGGTTGCCGGGTGCTGGGGTTCGACAGTGCTGCCGGCGGCGATGAGGTGTTCGCCCAGCTGGTGCTGGCGCGGATCATCGAGCCGACCAGCAAGCTGGACAGCGCACGGGTGCTGGAAGAGGCGGGCGTGGAGCCTGTCTCCTACCGCACTGTCAAGCGCCGCCTGCCCGAATACGCCAAACAGGCTTGGCGGCAGCGGCTGTCGGCGGCGTGTGCTGGGCACGCGGGCCTCGGCCCGGCCAGCCTGGTCCTCTACGACGTGTCCACGCTGTATTTCGAGACCGACGCCGGGGACGGGTTCCGTGAGCCCGGGTTCTCCAAAGAGCGGCGCCTGAATCCCCAGATCACCATCGGGCTGCTCACCGACCAGGCTGGGTTCCCACTGATGGTCAGCGCGTTCGAGGGAAACAAGCCCGAGACCAAGACCATGCTGCCGGTCATCAGGGAATTCATGGCCGCCCACCAGTTGCCCGATGTCACCGTGGTGGCCGACGCGGGCATGGTGAGTGAGGCGAACCAGAAGGAGATCGAGGCGGCCGGGCTGTCGTTCATCCTCGGCCAGCGCATCCCCGAGACCCCTGGGTGGTCGCGGAATGGCACCGTGAACACCCCGGCGAGGACGTTCCGGACGGCCATGTCTTCACGCAGCGGTGGCCCCCGGGCCGAACGGCGGCCGCCGGGACAAGGTCATCTATTACCAGTACCGGCACGACCGGGCGCGGCGCACGCTGCGGGGGATCGATGAGCAGGTCGCCAAGGCGGAGAAAGCCGTCGCCGGCCAGGCCCCTATCAAGCGGAACCGGTTCATCCAGCTGGGCGGCGATGCCTACACCGTCAACCGCGAACTGGAAGCCAAGGCGCGCGCGCTGGCCGGGATCAAGGGATACGTCACCAACCTCGCCGCCTGTCCCGACGGCACACCGGTCACCGCGGAGTTCGTGATCGGTGCTTACCACCGGCTGTTCGAAATCGAGAAGTCATTCCGCATGTCCAAGAGCGACCTGCAGGCCACGCCCATCTACCATCGCAAACGCGACTCGATCGAGGCCCACCTCACGATCGTGTTCGCCGCACTGGCCATCAGCCGCTGGATCGAGAACCAGACCGGCTGGTCTATCCGCAAGTTCGTCCGGACTGCACGCCGCTACCGCACCATCGAAATCCAGGCAGGTGAGCACACCATCACCGCCGCAGACCCCTGCCCACCGACCTCCGCCAAGCCATCGAAACGATCACCGGCACCAGCTGAACTATGCACTAGCTTGGCCCAACTCAGGTGTCACAAGTCAGGTTTGACCGCCAGCTGACGGGCCAGCCGGAACGCCTGGGCTTACCACGGCAGAGGCATCACAGTCTTGCCCGACCGCCGCGATAGCAAGTCGCGTACAACAAACTTGCGCGAAGTGAGACAGTCGTAGGCGCAGCCGATGACTGCTACCTTGACCTTGATCTCACCCTTGGTCTGGCTGCCTGCTGGTTGCGAAGTTCCGGATTGGTAACTAGCCCTGAATATTCATGCGGGTTTGCACGCGGCGGTGACCATGACGCCGTCGCCGAGGCGGTCACTCGTCGCCCCGCTCGCTATATTCCCGGCATCAATCAACTCCGCCGCTGTTGGCTTCGGCTACGGTTCGCCGCTCCGACGCTTTCTTGAGCAAGTAATCGCTAAACCGTTGCGACTTGGCAGCCCGCTCCAAGATCATCGACTCCACGGCGAGATATTCGTCCGCCCATTTCTTGAGAACGTCGAAGAGTTTTTCGATCTCGGACTGTATAAGCGAGGCATTTAGCACCGCGAGCGAACCTAGCTGCTGAGGCTTCCTGATGGGCCCATTGTTAAGTTGTTCGACGATAAGCATTGACAAATGAAATCGAAGATTATTCCGCTGATCCAAGGAAGCCTTAGCATCGTCCGATGCGATGAATGAGTCAACACTGAGCTGCAGTCTAGCGGACCAGAGATAGATCGCGAGGTCGATTGAAGGGCTAAAGACCAGTCCGTAGTCGTCATTGTTCTTAAGCAATGACGACGGCTTGCCGCGCGACTTGTCGGGCCTGGACAGACCCATCGCAGTCATCGCCGCGCCGAGGTATGGAATTCCTATAATCTTGGACGTATCCTTGCCTTCGTTCTTATAGAAGTTCTTTCGTCTATCGTAGTACCAGCCTTGCGTCAGAAAGTAGTCTTCGATTTGACGCTGCACGACGTCTGTTGCTCGAAGCGACGCATCGGTAACGGTCGTCTGCTTGTTGGTCGCGCGTATCACCTGGTCGCGAGTAGCGGCGTCAGCGGTCACTATTATTTTCACGAGAAGCATTCTGCTCTCGGCCTCTGGCGTGCGATAATTCTTGAGGGCATCATATATTTCGTGACTGGTCCGTAGATCGACTTGTTTCGTAGATCGACTTGCTCGGTGTCAGGCCCGGCGCTGGTAGGCTGCCTCGTTGTCGCGGCAGTGGATCGTTTAGGTGGCTGACGGCTTTTGATCGTTCATTGTGTGCTGAACGGAGGCCGTTAGCCACGCAGCCCGATGCTGATGCTGGTAGAGCACGGATAAGGTTGACGGCTTGACTAGTACGGCAGCCGCCATTTGCTATATGACCAGCGGGTTCAGGGTGATTTCGTGGTCTCGTTCGAGCCGGGTGCGCTGGTGGAACCATCGTGACCGTGCCTGGTGGGTGCGGGTCCAGCCGGACCAGTGCTCGATGTGGCCGGGCGGCCACGGCCGGGTGGTCGCGGCGGCGATGAGCCGCCGGACCTCGGGGACGGTCAGCGGGATCATGCCGGGGTCGGGCGGTGGTGCCTGGCCGGGCCGGACTGGCGGGGGTGCCTGGGTGTTGGTGCGGTCCTTGAGCTGGGCGGCGGTGACGGCGCAGATGGCCAGGGCGGCCATGACCAGGACGGTGTGCCGGGTGATCGCCGTGTAGAGGCGGACCTGTGACTGGTCCAGGCCGAAGTCGTCCTTGCCGAATTCGAAGTCCTCTTCGACGGGCCACCTGAGCCCGGCGGCGCGGATCAGCCGGGTCATCGGCGCTGGCTGGCCCTCGGGCACGAAGCAGTAGTGATAGGCGAGTTCGCCGGTCCGCAGGTGGCGGCGGATCAGCAGGTGGTGGCGCGGGGAGGCGGTGCCGG
>WNFC01001651.1_pt1 | contig 24794 bp, 22 predicted proteins | sample 5400541 | NCBI WGS metagenome assembly WNFC01 (sample SAMN13153342, study PRJNA577476) | soil metagenome | isolation source: 120 cm saprolite under Douglas fir tree site 2 hole 2 replicate 1 | place: USA:California | collected 2015-04-18 | reverse complement strand
TTGTGGCCATCGAGACGACGCCAGCTTTTCTGCGCGGCCTCGAGCAATTTGAAGACCATCGCGAGCGCCGTCCTGTTGGATAGACAACCCTTCGATCGGATCGTGCGGTGGCGCACGGTAGCGAAGGTGCTTTCGATGGGGTTGGTCGTCCGCAGGTGTTTCCAGTGCTCGGCGGGGAAATCGTAGAAAGCCAGCAGCGTGTCGCGGTCCTTGCCGAGGCAGTCGGCCGCCTTTTCGTATTTCGGCGTGTAGCTTTCGATGAAGGCGTCGAACGCCAGCTCGGCGACCGCCTTGGTCTCGGCCATCCAGATCTCCTGCAGCGCGCGTTTGGCTTTCGGCTGTTGGCTCTTCGGCAGCTTGGCGAGCACGTTGGCGGTCTTGTGCACCCAGCAGCGCTGCTCGCGCGTTGTCGGCCAGACCTCACCGGCGGCTTTCCAGAACCCGAGCGCGCCGTCGGCAATGACGAGCCGCGGCGACACGTCGAGCCCACGCCGCTTCAGATCAAGCAGCAGATCGCGCCAATCGTGTGCGCTCTCGCGAGCGCCGTCGGTGAAGCCGACCAGTTCCTTGCGGCCTTCCGGCGTCGCGCCGATCAGCACCAGGATGCACTGCTTCTCGTCCTCAAGGCGTGCTTCGAGATGGATGCCATCGGCCCAGATGTAGACGTAGCGTTTGGCTGAAAGATCGCGCTTCTGCCACGCGGCGTACTCGTCGAGCCAGCCGTCCTTCAGGCGGCCGATGGCTGACGCCGACAATCCGGCAGCATCCTTGCCGAGCAGTGCCGCCAGCGCCTCGGAGAAGTCGCCGGTCGATATCCCCTTCAGATAAAGGATCGGCAGCAGCGTCTCGATCGACTTCGACCGCCGCATGTAGGGCGGCACGATCGACGGCGAGAACCGGATGCGGTCGGGGTCGGTAGCGTCCGCCTCGCGATCGCGTACACGAGGCTGGCGCACGGCGACCGGACCGATACCGGTCATCACCTCGCGTTCCGGCAGGTGACCGTGGCGCACGACGCGCTGGTGGCCATCCGCTGTCTTCAAATCGGCATGCTTGCCGAGAAAATCCGTGACCTCGGCCTCGACCGCCTGGGCCAATTTCCTGGCTGAATCAACTTGATGATGTTATCTTTGGACACGGCATATCGCTCCTTCGGTGGAGAAGTGGAGGCGTCAAGCACCCCCACGATATGCCGCCTTCCCGATTCCCGCCGTCACCAACTTTAGGCGATAGCTCACCACGGCGCGGATGCGGTGGGAGCGTGTGGCTTTTCTAATAGCACCGAAGAGCGGCGCCCGTCGGGACAATTCGGTGGTCTCAGCCGGTGTTCTACGCAGCGTATCAGTCAATCCAAAAAACTCGGCGATGTGAGCCGATGAGGAGATACCCGCCTCTATCATGTAGGGCCCGGCAACGCCGCCAACAATTCAGGTCCAGCAGTTGATCCAGCCAGTGGTGTTCTCGTATCGCATGCGCCGCTCTGATCTCCTGCTCAAGCCGGTCGTTGTCCCAATCGTTGAGGAACGCCTCAAATCTGATATCTTGCTCCTGCCGAATATGGAGTGTTTGCCGCTGTTCGTTGTTAGGATCGCAATATCGATGACCGATGCCCTTCGCGTTTGCGATCTGCTCGCATAGCGATTGGGAGGCGCGCTTCCCATGAAGGCAGTCACTGGCGGATTATTGATTTTTTCCTTCACCCAGCCCTCTAGGACGGGGACGAGACACGCATACCACAACTCAAGATGAAGCCGCGCACGCGGCCCTTCAGGATCACCATCCTGAAGCTCCGCCAGGAAAAGGCTACGGTTTCGCGAGGCCTGAAGAAAATAGCGGTGAAGCGTCAGGTATCTCGAAAGGCGACGTTCGGATTCCTTGTAGACCATCTTCCCAGTTTCCAAGGAGACGAGGCTACCGACCGGCTGCGGCGTGCAGTGCTCTTAACCGCGGAATGTCTGCTTCGGCTTCACTTGCAGTACGATAGCCATTGACCGTCGAGGATGGATCATATGTCGGCGGGCTTACGCGAACGCCATAGCTTCCGTCCTTGATCATGACGACAGTATAGGTGCTCTGGTTTGGCACCAAAGGCTGCTCTTTGGGCTCGTCCGGACTTGTCATATTGTTACTCTTTTGACCTTCTTATTGAAATAATGTTACTAACTTGTCAAGTATAGTTCTCGCCACGAGGCGAAGTACAAGATCGCAGGCCATCGCAGATTCGGCGATTGTAGCGCGTGGCGGACTGCCGCATCATAGAGGTACGGCGAAAAAATATTGCCCATCTTCGTCGGCCGTGGCGCGCCACCTTTGCACCCAAAAGGCAGAGCTGGGTGGAAAAGCGGATTAGGAAAAATAGCGCCTCAACTCATCCGCCACGCGTGTGGGCTTGCCGTTGTTGTCCGCCGCGATATGGCCAAGCCCGCGTAATTCGATGCGTTTACAGTTAGGCAGGACGTTGCTGAGCGCGTCGACTGCGGCAATCAGATAGACCGCACTCCTTGTGCCACTGAGCAAAAGTGTTTCAGCGCGGACAGCTCCGAAGGTCTCGAGCCGGCCAGCCATTTCCATGGTCAAGCGCGTGTCGAAATGCACTGTCGGAATGAGCGCTTGCAACGATGGCTCGTCATCCTCATTCCGCTTCGCCTGATTTCGCATCGCCATCTTGAACAGTGGTACAAGGGCAAACGATGGAAGTCTGGTCAGGAGCATCCGGTCTCCCGTTCCCTTGATGATGGCGACCATTGCTGCGGGCAGATTTCCGCCTGCCAGATCCCTGTCATAGCGTGGCACCCAATCGAGGGGCGACGGCTGGCCATCGATTTTCAGCGGAGGCTCATAAAGGGCTATCTTGCGAATAGCCGGCAGGGTGAGCGCAGCCTGAAGAGTGATAAGCGCGCCAGAACTTAGGCCGAAGACGTTATGTGAGCCTGTCTTGTCGAGGAGCGCATCAAGGTCCTCGACCTCCGTCTGCATACAATAGCTGTCGCCAAACGGACCGCTGAGGCCGCGACCACGCCGGTCTGGAATGGTGATCGTAAACGTGCGGGCGAGCGCTACCCCAAGGCTCATGAAGCTCCGGCTGGACTGCATGGCTCCGTGTAGAAGAACGAGGCCCGGACCCTCTCCCATTTGACGATAGCCTATCTGGGTGCCGTCCCTGGATTTGAAGAAACCGGCCGTCACGCAACGGGGAATCGCAGCATTCATAGTTCAAACATCCATTCGCGGCTTTTCACTTCGTTTGACGCGTAAGCCTTCACGTCTGCGACACCAGCGAAGATGGTGGCCATCTGAATTGGAGAATTCGTTCCGAAGCGACGATAGTCCTGGTGCACAAAGATCCCACTAGATACCCTACTTGCACGTTTGGTTACTGCTGATCCCGGAACCGAAATGATCGGCCCGAGCTCCGGGCTGATCGGGTTTGGCATCACTGTTTCCACTCGGCATCCTGCAATAGCCGCCAGCTGATCTTGTTGCTCTCGCTGCGCGGCAGGCTGTCGACGAAGACCACCGAACGAGGCGCCTTGTAGCTCGCCATCCTGTCGCGTGCCCAAGAGAGAATATCGTCCGGGGACGTCGCGGACCTCGCGGCGTCATGCACCGTCACGAGCGCCTTCACCGTCTCTCCGCGATAGCCGTCCGGCGACGAGATAATGCAGCACTCTTTGATGGCGGAATGTTCATACATCGTCGCTTCCACCTCGGCCGGCCAGACCTTGAAACCACTGACGTTGATCATCCGCTTGAGCCGGTCGACCGCAAAAAAATAGCCCTCGGAATCGCGATATCCGAGGTCGCCGGTGCGCAGAAAGCGCTTGCCGCTGCGCTCGATGAAGGAGTTGACATTAGCGTCGGGTCTGTTCCAGTAGCCCTGCAGTACCTGCGGTCCATGCACGATGATCTCGCCCACCGCGCCGTCGCCCAGTTCCTCCAGCGTATCGGGATCGATCACCCGTGCATCGGTCTCGTGCACCGCGATGCCGAGACACTGGCGCTTGGGCGCCGCAAGTGGATTGATATGAGTCGGCGACATGGTTTCGGTCATGCCGTATCCCTCGATGAACTCCAGGTTGAAACGGGCCTTCAGTCGCTCGGCAACCACCGCCGGCATCGCCGCACCGCCGCCAGTGAGGACCTTCAACCGCGCGAAACTACTGTCGCGGAATCCTGCGCTGGCCAGGACATCGACGATCATGGTCGGGGCCGCGTTCCAGAACGTCACACCGTGCGCCTCGAACAGATCCGGGATCAGTTCCTTATCCCACCGGGCCATCAGCACCAGCGTTGCGCCGGCGACGATCGCGGCGTTCATCGATCCCTGCATGCCGGCGGCGTGAAACAGAGGCATGAAGCCGGTCATGACATCGGAATTGCCGAGCCGGTACCAGCGCGCCTGCAGGACCGCCGTGAACAGCACGCTGCGATGGATGTGCATGCAGGCCTTCGGCTTGCCGGTGGTGCCTGACGTATATGGCATGATCACAAGATCGTCCGGCGTTGCCGTCATCGGCACCGGTACTTTCGCTTGCGCGATTGCCTCTTGCCAGCGGAACCATCCCGGCGAACTCGGCGGTTCGCCGCCCTGCGTAACACACGCGGGCAATGCATAGGGCGTATCGGCCGGTACCTCGTCGCGATAATTCGCTATCACCACATGGGTGAGTGCGTTCCCCAGCAGCGGCGCGAACACATCGCACAGCTCGCTGCCGACGATCGCCACGGTCGCACCGCTGTCGGCGGCAAGATGCGCGATCTCGGCTGTCTTGTTCATCGGATTAACCGGCACAATCACCGCATCCGCCCGCATTACCGCGTAATATTCGATCACGTATTGCGGCGAATTCTGCAGCGCGATCAGAACGCGATCGCCGCGTTTGACGCCACACACATTCTGCAGGAAGCCTGCCATCGCATCGACGCGACGACGCAGCTCAGCATAACTTAGCAATGCTCCATAAAAAGCGGTCGCCGGATGATGGGGACGATGAACCGCAGCGCGCACCAACGCATCGTAGAGCGTTCCGCCCGGCATCGGCAGACGCCAGGGTTCGCCTGTCGGCCAGAACGGAGAGACGCTGTTCATCGGCAAACTCCTACGCGCCCTCAGCTTCCGAACTCGAAATGCCAGACCTTGCAGGCGATCTGCCGGCGTCCGCTGATCTTGATGAACGATAGCTCGTTGACGAATCGCTTGGGTAGGTACATGTCCTTTACGCGACCATGCGCCGTGGTCGGCGACGCGATCGTCACACTGACAACCTCGTCTTCGCGGGGGTCTGACCGCGACGCCGACGAAGGCCGCCCCGCAACCATCTCCATATACGGCTCTAGGCTCAGATGAACGAGCTCTCCGCCGGTCGCCGAGAACAATTGCACCTGCGGATGCAAGACACGCCTGAATGCCGCGACGTCACCATGGTAGAGGGCGTCGAAATAAGTGAAGATGACCGATCGTATCTGCTGTTCATCACTCATAACTTAACCAGCTTCCTTACTGAACAGCCGCACGGCGCAACGTGCGTTCATGTTCTTCGTCCGCGGCATGCAGACCATGATCGAGCGCACCGAGGAGCTGGTGGGATTCATCCTCGGAGATGATCAGCGGTGGCGCGAGGAATAGCGACGTCTGCTCGCCGCTGGTTCCGATCACCGCGCCCGCCTCCAGGGCGCGCAACGCCACGCGAGAGGCAACAGGTTCCTCATCGGTGTCGGCGTTCCAGAGGCGCCAATCCGGTCCGTGCAGCTCGATCGTCCAATGCAGACCCTGCCCCGCGACACGCTTCACGCTCGGATGCCGCCGCGCGATTTCGAGCAGGCGCCGGGCGAACACGCCTTCGAGCTGCCGCACGCGAGATAGAATATCTTCGTCTGTAACGACGCGGAGATAGGCGCTGATCGCGGCCATGCTAATCGGGTGACCGCGCAATGTTCCGTAGTTTTGCCAACTCTTGCCCTTGAGCTGCTCGACGATGGCCTTCGACACCACGACTGCCGCGACCGCCGCGGCACCACCGCCCAGCGATTTGCCGAGGGTCACGATATCCGGACGGCTCTCGGCGCCCTGAAACGCGAACCAGCGACCCGCCCGTCCGGCACCGGTCACCACTTCATCGGCAATCCAGATCGATCCGGCCTCGCGCGCGCGCAGCGCCAGCTCATCCTGATATTCGCCGTCGTAATAGATGCCACCTTGCGTATAGTCGATGATGGTCGCCGCGGTGTCCGAGAGCGTACCCGCGACGTCGGCGAGATATTGCTTGGCCGACGGATTGTTCTGTGGGGCACCGTAGATCGCGCCGTCGGGCGCGGGCAGGATTCGTACGGGCGCCATCGCTGCTGGCCGATGCGAGCCACCGGCGTGCACGGCGAGGCCACCATGCCAGTGCGGCTGCACAGTCATGCTGCGCGACAGACCGACCAGACCATGATAGGCGCGTTCGCGTGTGGCCAGCGCAGTGCGTTGTGTCAGCGCCTGACTGAGCGATAGCGCCATGTCATTTGCCTCGCTGCCGCTGATGCAGAAGCGGACCGCGCCGACCCAATCCTCCTCGCCCTTGAAGGCCGTGCTAATCAGCTCATCGGCGGCCTTCTCGCGCCCGATCCAAGTCCAGCCTTCATTCACAACGGGCGTATCGGCAGCACGGCGGATTGCTTCCACCATCGCCGGGTGGCGATGGCCAAGTCCACCGCCGGTGTTGCTTCCGTCGATCAAACGTCGGCCATCCTCGAGGTGGAAATAAACCCCCTCGCCACCGACGACGGTGAGCGGCGCACTATCGCCGGCATTCAGGCCGGTCCGCAAGAGTTTACTCATCGAGATCTTTCGTTCGCCAGTTCGCCGCACAAGACCAAGAACCGTGCGCGTCGAAATCATGCACACGACGTTAGAGTTTACTCGGCACCGTTCCCAGAGCCAGAACCGCATCGAAATCGTGAACCAGAATGTTGCGATGTATCCGACTGCATCTAGGCCACTCCATAACCGCCACCACCGCAGCTTTCGATGGTGACGACGTCGTCCCGCTGCAGCACCAGATTTGACTTGCCGTCGATCTCGACATTGGTGCCGTCTCTGATCAGCGATATCCGGCAGGTCTGACCGGGCTGACCGCCCTGCATGCCGAAGGGCGGGATCACCATCCGTTCGATGCATGTGGTCAGATGCATGATGGCGCGAGGATCCGATAGGAACGCACCACGCCGTCACCGCCTCGATATTTTCCGGTGCCGCCGGAATCGCGGCGAATGGCCTGCTGTTCAACGCGGATCTTGTAGTTCGCCTCGATCACTTCAACCGGTGTATTGGAAGTGTTGGCGAGGTGTACGCGCGTCGCCGAGACGCCGTCTCGATTGTAGCGCGCGCCCTCGCCGCCACCGTGAACCTCATACAACATCTTCCACGAGCCGTCGGATCGGGGCTCGGCGAAGAACAGCACGCCGGCTGTCGTCGCGCCGCCTGCGGACAGACGTTCCGGGATCGCATCCTGCATCGCGCGGAAGATCGCATCGACGATGCGCATCGAAGTCTCGTGATTTCCCGCCGCGACGGCCGCGTTCCAACCCGGCTCCAGGATCGAGCCCGGACGCGTGATGATGGTCAGCGGCCGCAGCGCACCGGCGTTCTGCTGCATGTCGCGCCCGCTCATGATACGCGCGGAATAGGCCACCGCGGAGCGCGCGATGAACGGCGTGGTGTTGCAGAAATTCGAGACGCGGTCGGAACTCCCGGATAGATCGAAGGTCGCTTCGTCGCCTGCTATGGTGATCCTGACGTGAATACGCGCCGGCTCGCCACCCGCTCCACCGTCGTCGAGATAATCCTCTCCCTCATAGACGCCGTCCGGCAACGCGCGGATGGCTTCCCGCATCTCGATTTCCGAAAGATCGTGCAGACGCGTCAAAGCCGCAACGAAGGCGTCCCTGCCATGCTGCCGGCAGAGCTCGACGATGCGCTTTCCACCGGCCTTCGTTGCCGCGATCTGTCCCAGCAGATCGCCCTCACACGCTTCCGGATCGCGTACATTGGCCTTGAGGAGCTGCATGATCGGCGCGCTTACCCCGTCCGCGGTCGCGATCAGAACCGGCGGAATGCGCATCGCTTCCTGAAACGTGTCGATAGCCTTTGCGAAATAGCTGCCCGGCCAGGTGCCGCCGATATCGGGCCAATGCGCGAGGCTGACCGCGAACGCGACGATATCGCCGTCGACAAAGACCGGGCGCACCACCTTGACGTCGTTCAGATGGTTGCCACCGAGCGCGCCGAGATTGTAGATCAGCACATCGCCGTGCTTCAGGTCGCCAACCGGCAGGACCTTGAGCAACTCCGGAACGGTGTAGGCCATGGCGCCGAGATGAATCGGGATGTCCCGGCCCTGACCGACCAGATCGCCCCTGGCATCGGTGATCGCGGACGACAGGTCGCCGGCCTCGCGTAGCAGCGGTGAACGCGCCGAGCGCGTCATGACCAGGCTCATTTCCTCGGCGGCCGCGGACAGCCCATGCCGGATCACCTCGACGGCAAACGGATCGAGTTTCATGACGCCACCTTTGTCAGGAAGAGATTGCCGATCGCGTCTGGTTTGGCTTGCCAGCCCGGCGGAATCACCACCGTCGACAACGCATCTTCGATGATCGCGGGCCCGCTGACCGCATCCTGCATCGACGGACGGTCCACGATCCGGGTCGTCACGTCGCAGGCACCGTCGAACGAACAAATGCGAGAACTCGCGGACAATTTGCGGACCGCGGTCGTGGGACGGTCAACGATGGTGGTCGATGGCTGCCGCGCCTGCACGCGCACCGATTCGATCACGCAATCCTCAGCCGTCGCGTACCCGAAGAGCTCACGGTGGCGGATGAGGAAATCGCTCCGCAAGCGTGCGACATCCACCGGCAACGCGAACGGCGCCGGGATGGCGTCGTTCTGCGCGGCGTAACGCATCAGCGCCACCAGTTCGATATCGATCGACGCCGGCGCAACACCATTGGCAATTAACGGCTCGGACGCCTGTTCGATCAGGGTCTCGATGTACATAGACACCCGGTCAAGGTCGATGCCATTCAGTGCGACACGCAACGTCTGCTGCTGCAGGAAGCTGAAGTCGGCGGTCAGGCAGCCGAGCGCGGAAAAAGCGCTCGACGCGTTGGGCACCACGATCGAACCGATGCCGTAGAGGTCAGCGAGACCTGCCGCATGCATCGGGCCTCCTCCGCCGAAGGCAAGCAGCGTGCAGTCGCGCCCGTCGATCCCGCGCTCCACCGTCACCCGGCGCAACGCCCGGGCCATCGTCGCATTCGCAACCTTGATGATCCCAAGGGCGGTCTCGCCGAGGCCTAATTTCAGGGCCTCTGCGATCGGCGCGATCGCGCGCCTTGCGGCTTCGACGTCGAGGCCAATCCGATCGCCGAGCCGCGTCTCCGGGTTAAGGTAGCCGAGCAGAGCATTGGCATCGGTGATCGTCGGCGCGGTGCCGCCGCGGCCATAGCACGCTGGTCCCGGCTCCGACCCCGCACTCTCGGGTCCCACGGCCAGGCCGCCAGGTCCATTGCGCACGATCGAACCGCCACCGGCGCCGATCGAGTGAACCGCGAGCATCGGCTGGCGCAGCGGCCGATCGCCAAGCATCCGGCCGTCCGCCATCTCGGCCTGCCCGTCGATGACCAGGCAAACATCGGTGGTGGTGCCACCCATGTCGAAGGTCAGCATTCTTGACGTGCCTAGCTGACGCGCAATGCTGACCGACGCCGACACACCGGCGGCAGGACCGGACATCGCCATCACCAGCGGACGCCGCTTGACCGCGGAAATCGGAACCATGGCGCCAGCGGAGTGAAACACCTGCAGGCCCGGCCCAATTGGCAAACGCTCTTCCAGTTCGCTCAGATATTCGACGGCAATCGGCATCGCCGCCGCATTGAACACCGTCGACGACGTACGCTCATATTCCCGCGCTTCCGGATTGACCTCATGCGACAACGACACGTGCGGCACGATGGCCTTCAGCCGCTCGGCCAGCATCTTCTCGTGAACCGGATTGGCGTAGGCATGAAGCAAAGCCACCGCCACGCTTTGCACACCCGTCTGCTTCAGCCAGGCCAGCAGCCGATCAATCTCGCGATCTTCCAGCTGCTCCAGCACGCGGCCTTCATGATCGAGCCGCTCGGCGAGACCGAAACACAGCCCGCGCGGCACCAGTGAAGGCGATTTCGGCGGGATATCGAGGCGATAGAGATCGCGGCGCCGATAACGGGCGATATCCAGCACATCTTCAAATCCCGCGGTAGCAACGAGCGCGACCTTCGGCAGCCGGTCCTCGACGATCGCATTGGTTATCCGCGTGGTGCCATGAATGAAACGCTTGACCTGGCTCTTCTGCAGCCCGACGGCCTCGATGGCTTCGAGCATCGCCTGCACCGGCGCATGCGGGCGCGACGGAACCTTGGCAATCCGGATTTCAGCGGTATCATGCCGGATGGCAATGATATCGGTAAACGTGCCTCCGATGTCGGTTCCGATTTCCCAGTGCCTATCGACGCCGATCATTCCATTCTCGATTCGAACTCAAGCCGTCTTCATCAGCGTTATTTGCGGCCGAGATCGCGGAAATCGAGCTGGCGATGAAACCAATAGGTATAGCCATCCAGACCAGGCACCATCACGGCGTCCTGGTTCGTCTGCCACAGCAGGACCAGCGGCATCTCCTTGGTGTATTCGGCGATCATCTGTTTGCTCATCTCTTCGTACTTGGCCGAGTCGAGCTCGAACCGCGCTTTAGCTCCGAGCTCCGTTACCAGTGCATCATTCCAAGAGCTGTAATTCCAGCGCTGATTGCCGGTGAAGAAGTTGCGGAAGAAGTAATCGGTGGTCGGCAGCCATGCCGTCGACCCTTCGGTAAAGAATGGAAGACGCTTTTCGGCGATGGCGGTGCTCATCTGTGCGTCGGGTAGCTTCTGAATGTCTACTTCAATGCCGATCTTCGCCAGCGACTCCTTGATCAGTGCGGCCATCGGTTCAGTGATCGCCGCCGAGCCGACGTTGATCGTGAACGTGGTCTTGAAGCCGCCGGGGACACCCGCCTCGGCAAGCAGCTGCTTGGCCTTGGCAATATCGGTCTTGACCGGCATGGGCTGAGGGAAGTCGCCGGTCGGCGGCTCCGTCCAGGACGCCCCAAACAGGGCATAACCTCGCTTGAAAATCGCAGCTGCGAACATGTCGTCGTAAGGCAGCGCCGCGGCGATCGCCTGCCTCACCTTGACGTTGTCGAACGGCGCCGCCTGGGTGTTGAACGCGATCATCGTAAAGCCGTTGCTCTGCGGCGTCGAATCCACCCTGAGCTTGCCGCGCGACTGCAGCGCGAGCACGTCGCTGGCCTGCAGATCGGTGGCAATGTCCGCATCACCCTTTTCGATCAGATTGGCGCGGGTGGCGGGGTCCGGAACAGTTTGTTCGATGATCCGCTTGAAGAACGGCAGTTGCCCGCCGCGGCCGGCTTTCCAGTCATCGTTCCGTCGCAGCACCAGTTGTTCGCCCGTCTTGAACGTCTCGACCGTGTAAGCGCCGCTTCCGGCCGTATTGGTCTTGAGCCATTCCTGGGCCCAAGGATCCTCGGGCGTAGCATGCTGCTTGGCCAGCTTGCTGTTGAAAATCGGCGCCAGCGGCGTGGCGAGATTGGCAAGCGCGAGCCTGTCCGGCTTGGGCAGCGTCACCGTGACGGTGCGCTCGTCGACGATGACAAACTGGTCGGGCGTCGTCAGCGAACCGGTCCCCAGCTGGCCTTTCGCGAGCGACTTCGCGCTGACGGCCCGATCCAGCGACCATTTGACGTCGTCAGCCGTGACCGGCGTGCCGTCATGCCACTTCGTGTCTCTCAGCTTGAAGGTGATCTTGAGACCGTCCCGACTGACTTCATAGCTTTCGGCAAGTTCACCGCGGATTTTCGTGGGATCGAAGACCCAGACGCCGGCTTCGCGCTTGCGGTCGAACGCCACCAAGCGATCGTAGGTGCTGGTCGACACGCCGAAGGCTTCCCGTGTAGCTCCGGGCGTCGAAGGATCGAGGGTGTTGATGTTGTTGCCGGTCACCTGACGCAGCGTCTCCGCACGCGTCTGCGCCTGTGCAACGACCGGTGTCGACAAGAGACATGCCACGCCGATCAATAGCTTCAACGAGACTCCACGATCCGTCATCATCAACCTGCTTCCCCTGTGAAGGCCATCCCGGCTGAATTTCTGACAGACCGGTCGAGGCGCCGCATAGAGCCAGAGTTGCCGCAAACAGGTAGGCCAGCCACCCGAAAATGTCGCCTCATTTGCTGCAAGACGTCTTCTGCACTTATCGGTGCAGCGTTTGCCCGCGAAAGATGCAGCGTCGCCGTGCACCAAACCAACCGATTGCAGCTATGAAGTCCGGCCACTCAGGCATTCGGCCATTTTGGAAATGAGCCGGCGGGCGTCCTCGGTGTCCAGCCGCCCGTATCCGAACACCAATCCCTGCCGCGTGGCTTCCCCGAGATAATTCTGCGACAGCGGCTGCACGTGAATGCCCACCTGCAGCAGGAGCTTCACCGCCTCGCTATCGCTCATCCGCGCCCGCATTCGCTCGGTGAAAAAGGCGACGAGATGCAACCCGGTCGCGGCGGACGACACCGTCAGATCGTCCGGCATCAACGTGACGATTGCGTCAATCAACGCAGCCCGCCTCGCGGCGTAGACCTTCCGCATTCGCCGCAGGTGCCGCAGCAGGTGTCCTTCCTGCATAAATTCCGCCAGCGCGACCTGCCCGATCCCCGATGTATGGACATCGATCCGGGCGCGCCCCTTCGAGAACGCCCCGACGAGACGTTCGTCGGCGATCATGTAGCCGAGACGCAAGCTCGGCATCATCAGCTTCGAGAATGTCCCCAGGTAGATCACGCGTCCCTCGCGGTCGAGCGACCGCAGCGAGGCAATCATGCTATCCTGATGCCTAAACTCGGAATTGTAATCGTCTTCGATGATCCAGGCATCGTTCTTGTTCGCCCAGTCCAAAAGCTCGAGCCGCCGCTCAAGCCCCATACTGACGCCGATCGGATATTGATGCGACGGCGTCACGACCACGAGCTTTGCATTCGGCGCCAGCCGGATCCCCTCGGAGACGCAGAGACCCTTGTCGTCGACAGGCACCGGAATCAGTTTCGCGCCGGCCGCTGTCAGCGTCCACCGGGCTTCGACGAAGCCCGGCTCCTCAATCCAGACCTCGTCGCCCTGATCGAGAATCATCCGGCTGCAAAAATCTAGCGCACCGGAGGTGCCTGAGGTCACGGCCACATTACCCGGCGCACAAACCAAACCGCGAACCGATCCGAGGAAATTGGCGATCTCCCGCCGCAACACCGGATGCCCCTCGGGCGGAAGATCGAGACAGTCGGAATCCTTGGGATTCTGCCAGGCCTGCCGCAGCAGCCTCGCCCACTCCTTGAACGGAAAGCTGGAAACATCTGGCGCACGGGGGCTGAATTCGGACTTCCAGTTGGTGTCGTATTCGAATGCCAGCAGCGAACGCCAGCGATCGGAAACAGGGCCTGCCTCAATGGCTGTTGACGCGGAGCCCCAAGAGGACAACGCCGGCGCGGGGCTCACTTGAGCCTGCTTGACCGACGCAACGGTAACGCCGCCCCGCGGGGTCGACTCGAGGCAACCTTCTGCATAAAGCAGATCCCACGCCGTCAGAATAACCGTGCGTGAACAGCCCAATTCACGCGCGATCTCCCGCGATCCGAGAAACTGCGTACCGGCCGGAAGAATCCCCCGCAATATGGTGTCCCGCATGTGGGCCGCGATCTGCAGATGGATCGGGATCGCCGACGCGCGATCGATATACATGCCTGCAACCGATACACGCTTCTTTTGAGGACGACTCTTTTCCATGCGCGAACGACTGGGCTTTCATAAACGGACAAACCGCGATTTGATGCGCTGCGGCTACATTATCCCGATCGTCCCGTTGAACTCAACAGGACCCTAGAACTGGCATCACCAGCGATGGTCTTACCACGTCCCGGGATTTCACACGGAACGGTTCAAAGGCTTGCGCCCAGATTCGGGGGCCGAGCGCGACATGTAAAAATCATTTCGACGGTTGTCAGGCCGGGCCGACCCGCACGACGTGGTAGTCGCGGCCAAAATAGATCAGGTTAGCCGCACAGTCTGATCTCTGCAGCGCTACCACACTGCAAAACAACACGTCATGCGTCCCCACACTGGCGACGTCGATGATGCGGCAATCGAAGGCGGCCGCGCAGTCGGCGAGAACGGGCGCACCGGTCTCCAGCGTCGACCACGCCGCCGCCGCAAATCGTTCGTCGACCGGGATCCCGCCGCCGAACAGCCGCGACAGCGGCTCGTGCCCGGCCGATAGTACGTTCACGCAAAGCACGCCGTTCCCTGTCACGCTGGCATAGACGGATGATCCGCGGTTCATGCATACCAGCAAGGTCGGTGGATCGTCGGTCACGCTGCAGATGGCAGACGCGGTGAAGCCGGCTCGGCCTGCGTTACCATCGGTGGTGACGATATTGACCGCGGCGCCAAGACACGCCATCGCATCGCGATAATCCTGGCTGCAAACTTTCGGCATGGCGCGCTCCTCAGGCTCCGGCGGCGAATGGCAGATCGGCAAGCGCAAGATCACGCGCCACTTGCGCCAGGACAGACGCGCCGGCAGCAACGTGTCCGGGGTTGGCCCATTCGTGCTCGACGTGGCTTGCACCGTCCCGGCAGGGAATGAAAATCATCGCGGCCGGACAGACCTTGGCGAGATGGCGCGCGTCGTGGCCGGCGGCGGACAGGATGGCCATGGAAGGCAAGCCCTGGTCGTGCGCCGCCCGCCTGATGCGCGCACGCAGCCCGGGATCGAAGTCATTCGACGGCGCATCAACCAGCGGGGCGATCGTGACGGTGCATGGCGGCGCGTACCGATGGCAGAGCGCCGCGACGCGGGCGCCTGCCGCGTCGAGCACCGCATTATCCGGATGCCGCAGATCGATCGTGAAGGTAACACGCGCCGGCACCACCGACGGCGCGTTCGGTTCGACCGTAACGCGACCGATGGTAAATTTGATCTCGGCATCGATCGCGCCGATCTCATCATGCAGCGCAGCCGCCGTCCGCGCGAAAGCGGCCAGCGCATCGCGGCGCTCCTGCTGCGGCAATGTGCCGGCATGGCCCTCGGCACCCGCGAGCACGACCTGAAACGTCTTCTTGCCCTGAATACCGGTGACGACGCCAATGACGCGCTCCGCTGTATCGAGCAGTGGTCCCTGCTCGCTGTGCAATTCGAGATAGGCCGCAGCCACAAAACCGAGCGGCTTGCGCGGGAGGTCGGGAAACGACGCATGCAACCGGTCGAGTTCTTCGCCCGCGCTGATGCCGTCCGCATCGCGCACGGCGCGAATCGCCTCGAGGCCGTGCACGCCGGCGAAAGCTTCAGAGCCCATCATGCCAGGCGCGAAACGGCATCCTTCCTCATTCATCCAGGCAATGACGATCAAATCGTGGGCCGGCGTTTCCCCCTTCTCGGCGAATGATACCGCGACTTCCAGTGCGGCCATGACACCCGCCGCGCCATCGAACTTTCCGCCGGTCGGCTGGCTATCGAGATGACTGCCGATGAGAATGGGCGGCGCCGTGCGATCGCGCCCGGCAAGCGTCAGAAACAGATTGCCCGCCGCATCGGTCGCCGCCGTCAAGCCCGCTTCCTCCGCCCAGTCGATCACGCGGTGCCAGGCCGCGATCTCGCCGTCGCTCAACGCCTGGCGGTTGACGCCGCCGTCGCGGGTAGCGCCGATCTCGGCGAGCGCCATCAAGCGCGTCCAAAGCCGGTCGGCATCGATCAGGGAGACCGAAACCATCGAACTATCTGGTGCGCATGATCTGGCCGGGCAGCGCGCGCGGATCGCGCGGCAGCCAACGGCCGGCTTCGACCTGGGCGATGAATTCGGCCAGCAGCGCATTGAACGCCGCCGGCTCCTCGAGATTGAGGGTGTGGCCGGTTTTAGGAAAGACCGAAAGCCCGCAAGCTGGAATCGTCTTCTTCAGGAAGATGCCGGGCTGCAGGCAGTGATCATCCTCGTCGCCGACTACCACCAGCGTCGGCACGTTAATCTTCTTGAGTCCGTCTTCGAGATCGTAGAACGACGGCCGGCGCGCCTGTACGCCGCGCATGGTATTGGCCGCCCCGCGATCGGAATGGGTGGCGAGGCGATCGGCGAATTCCTGCCAACCGCGCGGGTCCTTGTTCTGGAACTGCACGCGGCTCGCGCCGAACGCATACACCTTCGAGAATTCCTTGGCGCCCTGCTTTTCGAAATCATCGGCAACCTCCAGCGAGACGCCGCGAAAATACTCCTCGAATTCCTTCTCGCAGCCATAGCCGGCGCCGGCGACCGTGAGCGACAGCGCGCGCTGGGGTGTGCGCAGACCAAAATGCACGGTGCAGAAGCCGCCCATCGAGAGCCCGACGATGTGCGCCTTGTCGATCTCGAGCCCGTCGAGCACGGCCACGGCATCGTCGGCGGACAGCGCCTGTGAATAGGCGTCGACGCTCTCCGGCACGTCCGACGGCGGATAGCCGCGCGCGGCATAGGTGATGCAGCGATGCCGGCGGCTGAAATAGCGCAGCTGCGGCTCCCAGCTTGCGTAATTGCCGCCGAATTCATGAATGAAGAGGATCGGCGTGCCTTCCCCCGCCTCTTCCACATAGAGCTTCACGCCATCCTCGGTGGTGATCATCGTCATCGGCCAACCCCTTTCAGAATTGCGGCGGCAGATCGTTCAGCCTGCGCGCCTGCGAAACCATCTCCGGCAGCAGCGCGCAGAACTTCTCCACCCAAGACGACGGAACCGAGGTGCTGCGCGGCGCGCTGGGCAACAACGCTAGCGCCGAGCACGCTGGTCGAGGTCTGCGCCAATTCACCGAACAGCTCAGGTGCTGCGACCAGGGCCCCGATGTGCAAGCCTGCGAGGCCGAGCCATTTGGAGAAGCTCATAGAGACGACGGCGCCTTCCGGTGCCACATGCAGAGCCGGCGTGTGACCATCAGCGAAATCGCGATAAGTACAGTCGTGCACCAGCAGCGCGCCGCAATCGCGCGCGATTGCCACAAAGCTCTCGATCTCCTTTCGGCTGTAGCGGATGCCGAGCGGATTGTTGGGATCGACCAGATAGATAATCGCCGTGCGCTCGTCGACATGCGCCTTCAGCGCTTCGGCCGTCAGTCGGTAGTCGCAGGCCGGATCGTAGATCGGAATCTCGATCACCTCCGCGCTCTGCTGGCGCGCGAACAGGCACGGCCATTTCCAGGTCGGGTCGGTGGTGACGAGCGTGGTGCCCGGCTTGCAGCGCGCGCGGCAGAGCATCGCCAGCGCATTGACGCCGCCTTCGGTCACGAGCGCTTCGGCATCGGGCGTGCCGAGATCGGTCACGATCGCGCTGCGCAGCGCCTCAAAGCCCAGCGGCGGCGCATAGGCATTGAATTCGCCGGCCTCGATCGAGCGCAGCATCGCTTCGCGCACCGCGGGATGGCTTTCGATGTGGTTGGTGTTCTGGCCGAGCCAGTAGAGCCCCGGCGTCGCCGAGAGCTCGTCGAAATAGCGGTTGCGGATCAGCGCGGCAGATTCAGGCCTCGACATCGGTGTGCTGCCTCAGATCACGGAGCCGCGAGCGGCGATGCCGCCGTCGATCGTCACCACCGTGCCAGTGATATAGCCGGCCTTGGGCGAGGACAGGAACGCGACGAGATCAGCGACTTCCTCTGACGTGGCCGGACGCTTGCCCGGATATTTGTCGAACAGCTCTTCCCAGCGGCTCTCGTCGCCGAGCATGTCGATGGCCTTGCGTTTCATGATCTTGAGCATGCGGTCGGTGGCGACCGGCCCCGGATTGACGGCCACGACGCGGACGCCGTGGTTGAGGCTCGCGCCGCCGAGCGCCTTGGTGAAGGACATCAGCGCCGCATTGCCAGTACTGCCCGCGATGTAGCTCGCATCCCAGTTCTCGCCGGAATTGCCGATGATGTTGAGGATGACGCCGTCCTTGCCCTTCATCCGCGGATAATAGAGACGCGACAGAGTGATGTAGCCGAACACCTTGAGATCGAAGCCGCTCCGCCAGGCGGCATCGTCGAGGATTTCCAGCGAGCCGGCCGGGATATCGCCGGCATTATTGATCAGGATGTCGATGTCGCCGACCTCGGCCGCGAGCTTCTCCATCGCTGCCGTGCCCGACAGGTCGAGCGCATGGATCGTCACCTTCACGCCATGGCGGGTTTCGAGGTCTTGCTTGGCCCTCAGCATCGCCTCGCCGTTGCGGGCCGCCAGATGCAGATGGCACCCTTCCGCGGCAAACACCTCGGCCACCGCAAGCCCAATGCCCTTCGACGCGCCCGTGATCAGGGCCGTCTTGTTTGTCAGCTTAAGTTCCACACCAAATCTCCAGGACGCACATCAGATATACAAATCAAAGCAATTTGCATACCAAGAGACCGGCGGTCACTTGAAGGCGGCGAGAAAGTCCAGGAGGTTGTCTCCAAGCAGATTGACGTGGTCGCGCATGGAGCTGTGGGCCCGCTCCGGATCGTGGGCGAGGATCGCCTCCATGACCGCTTCATGCTCGCGCACGGTGTCGGCGATCCGGTTCGGCATCCGCGTCACGCGGCGGCGATAGGCCGCCACCTGGTTGCGCAGCTTTCGAGTCTGATCGGCCAGAAAGGCGTTGCGCGAGGCTTCATAGATCGCCTCATGGAATTCCTGATTGATATCATAGAACACGTCGATATTGCCGGTTTCGCCCGCGGCCACAAGCCGCTGATGAATCTCCGAAATATCGTCCCGCCAGACCTGCGAGACGCGCCGCGCGGCAAGCCTCGCACACAGCCCTTCGAGCTCGGCCATCACCTGGAACATCTCGATCAGGGCCTGCGCCTGGATGGCGCGAACGGTCGCTCCCTGGCGCCCGCGCAATTCGACCAGATGGTTGGCGGCCATCAGCCGGAACGCCTCCCGGACCGGGGTCCGCGAGACGCCGAAGCGCTGGGCGATCTCCTGTTCGTCAAGCCGGCTGCCGGGCTCGAGGTGACCAGCTGCGATCGCCACTTCGAGCTTTTGGCGCAGGCCCTCCGCCAAGGTAACCCCAGGGGTCGCGGCTAGGAAATCGTGCCCGTTGTCGGCACCTTTGCCTCCAGTATGTGCACCCAGGCTCACCACATGTTTCTCCTTGGTTCATTCAAGTATACAAAATTGGGCGCCGTATTCCAGTCCGGAGCTGAAACCACCCCCGACGAGCACAACTCATCCGCATTAGATGCCGAAGCTCGGCAAATTTCATGCCCAATTTGTCGGAAACGGCTCTGGCACACGAGTTGCTAGGTTTTGGCAGCCCCTCTCCGCATGCGCGAGACGGCCGTCATTATACAAAGGGATCTTTCTTCCGTGCAGGCCGCGATGCAGACCAATATCATGCCCACCGCCACATCGCCGGAGGCCGCGGCCAGGCCGTCGCCGCTGCTCGAACTGCGCGCGCTGACCAAGACGTACGGCCCGGTGACGGCGTTGGCGGGCCTGGAAGCAAGCGTTGCCCGCGGCGAATTCGTCACCGTCGTCGGCCCCAGCGGCTGCGGCAAGAGCACGCTGTTCAATATCGTCGCGGGCCTGGAGGAGCCGGACACCGGTGGCATCCTGCGGTTTGAGGGCAACAGCTGCCATGCGGCCGATCTGCTCGGTCGCGTCTCCTTCATGCCGCAGCGCGATCTCCTGCTGCCCTGGCGCAACGTCGTCGACAACGCCATCCTCGCGCTCGAGGTCGAGGGCGTGCCGCGGCCGCAGGCGCGCGCCAAGGCGCTCAAGATGCTTCCGGAATTCGGTCAGGCCGGCTTCGAAAAGCAGTATCCGCATCAATTGTCCGGCGGCATGCGCCAGCGCGTGGCGCTCATGCGCACCTTCCTGTTCGAGCGCGACCTGATGCTGCTGGACGAACCGTTCGGCGCGCTCGACGCGCTGACGCGCTCGATGCCATCGAGGAGGAGAGCATGAAGTCGTTCCAATCCACCGTTGCCGAGGAGAAGGCCTCGTGAACTTCAGCTCAAGCAGCCAACCGCTCTCTGCCGCGGCGCGCAAGATCGAGCCCGCCGAATGGGAGGCCCGCATCAAGCTTGCAGCCTGCTATCGCATGGTCGCCAAACTCGGCATGGACGACCTGATCTACAACCACATCTCGGCACGCGTGCCGGGGCACGAGGACCAGTTCCTAATCAATCCTTACGGCCTCCTGTTCGACGAGATCACTGCGTCGAGCCTGGTGAAGATCAACACCAAAGGCGACAAGCTCGACGACACGCCGCACAGCGTCAACGTCGCCGCCTTCGTCATCCACGCCGCGATCCACACATCGAGCGACGACGCCGCCTGCGTGCTGCACACCCATTCCGATGCCAGCGTCGCGGTCTCCGGCCAGGACAAGGGCTTGCCGCCGCTGAGCGAGTTCGCGATGCGCTTCTATAGCCGCCAGGCCTTCCACGACTATGAAGGTGTCGCCATCGATCCCGACGAGCAGACGCGGCTGGTGCGCGACCTCGGGCCGCACAAGGTCATGCTGATGCGCAACCATGGCGTCCTGACTCTCGGCCGCACACCCGGCGAGGCCTTCATGCTGCTGTATTATTTCGAGCGCGCCGCGCGTATCCAGCTGCAGATGCAGGCGGCGACCGCCGCCGGCGCCGCCCTGGTGATGCCGCCGCACGAGGTTTGCGAGAAAGCCGCCCGGCAGTTCTGGGAATTGCAGGGCGACATCCTCGTTCCCGGCGAGCGCGAATGGCCGGCGCTGATGCGCCAACTCGACCGCACCGATCCATCCTATCGCAACTGATCCGATGCCAGGAGTACGACCATGTTGAGCCGACGCCATGCCCTCGCCGCCTTCGCCGCCGTCGCGCTGACGGCCGGCTCGTTGCCAACTTCGTCTTCCGCCGCGGCCGAAACTCTCACCCAGGCGAGCCTGCGCCTGAAATGGCTGCCGCAGGCGCAGTTCGCCGGCTTCTACGTCGCGCTGGCGAAGGGCTATTACAAGGCGGAAGGGATCGATCTCACCATCAATCCCGGCGGCCCCAATCTGCTGACGGAAAATCTGGTCGCGACCGGCGCCGACACGTTCGGCCTGTCGGGCGGCACCGACAGCGTGTTCGCCGCGCGTGACAAGGGCCTGCCGATTGTCTGCATCGGCGTGTCGCACCAGATCACGCCCTTCATCTTCGTCACGCGCAAGGACGGACCGGTGAAGACGCTGCAGGATTTCAAGGGCAAGACGGTCACCACCTGGTTCACCGGTGCCAATCACGTGCTGACGGGCATGCTAGCGAAGGAAGGTATCAAGGCCGACGAATTGAAAATCCAGCCGCAGCAGGTCTCGGTGACGCCGTTCGTCGACGGCAGCGTCGATGTCATCACGGCGACCTATTACAACGAGTTCTATACGATCCAGTCGCGCATGCCGAAGGACAGCCTCAAGACCTTCGTCGCCGAGGACTACGGCATCACCTTCCCCCGCGACACGCTGATCGTCTCGGAGACGACCGCCAAGGAGAAACCCGATCTCGTCAAGGCGTTCCTGCGCGCCTCGCTCAAGGGCTGGAAAGACGCCTTCGCCGATCCCAAAGGCGCCGTCGACACCGTGATGGCCGTTGCTCCGACACTCGATCGCGCGCAGCAGGAGTTCATGCTCACGGAAGTGAAGCGGCTGATGACGGCGGGCAAGGTGGCGCAAAACGGCCTGTTCTGGATCGATCCCGAGGCCATCAAGACGGCTCATGACTTCTTTCTGAAATACGGCGTGATCTCCAAGCCGCTCGACCTCGCCGTCGCCTACGACGCAAGCTTCATCGAAAGCTTGCCGGTCGCGGAACGGAGACCGTGAGCGCGGGCTCGGCGGCTTTGTCCGTCGACCAGCGCGGGACGGCCATCCTGCCCGGCTGGTTGCGGAAGACGGCGCGCCTGCTGCTTGGGCTCGTCATCGCCGCCTTGGTCTGGGAAGGCGCGGTGCGATTGCTCGGCATCAAGCCCTATTACCTGCCGCGCCTGAGCGCGATCCTGGCGGCGATGGCGGCAACGCCGCGCGCCTATGTCGACGGCTTTCTGAGGACACTTGCCGAAACGTTGATCGGGTTCGCAGCAGGCGGCGCCTTCGGCGTGCTGATCGGCATCGCCTTCTTCCGCCTGCGGGCACTGCGCGAGATGATCTTCCCGATCTTCGTGGTGTCGCAGACCATTCCCGTCATCGCTTTTGGCGCGCTGGTCGTGCTGTGGTTCGGTAACACGCTCCTCGCCAAGGCCGTGATCGCGTTTTATCTCACCTTCTTCCAGGTCACGGTCAACACGCTGCTTGGTCTCGAAACAGTCGATCCCAAGCAGGTTGCGCTGATGAAGAGTTTTGGCGCATCGCCCCATCAGTTGCTGCTGCGCCTGCAGCTTCCCACCGCGCTGCCGCACATCTTCGTCGCGCTGCGTCTTGCGTCGTCGCTCAGCCTGGTTGGCGCGATTGTCGGTGAATGGTTCGGCGACACCACCGGCCTCGGCGTATTGCTGCTGCAGGCGATGTACACCGAGAACGTTGTCGGACTCTGGGGCGCCCTCTTGGCCTCCGCGCTGCTCGGCACCGGCTTCTATGCCGTCGTTGCCGCGGCCGAGCGGCGGCTGGTATTCTGGAGCGCGGAGCAATGACCGTCGCCACCCTCACCTCTCCCCCGCTCGCGGTGCAACGCGGCGTCCTCGGCGCGCTCCTTCTCGTGCTGTGCTGGGAGGGGCTCGCGCGCGGACTGCATTTGCCGTCCTACATTCTTCCCGCCGTCAGCGATATTCTGGCCGGCGTCTGGTTTAAGCGCGCCCTGCTGGGCGAGGCGGCCGGCTATACCCTGCTCGAAGCCTTGGTCGGCTACAGCCTCGGCTGTCTGATCGGCATCGTCCTTGCCGTCGCCATCACCATGCTGCCGGCGCTCCGTGGCGTGATCCTGCCTGCGGCGACCGCCATCAACTCGGTGCCCGTGGTCGGCTATTCGCCACTGATTCTGCTCTGGTTCGGCATCGGCGTTGCGTCCAAGATCGTGATGGTGGCGATGGCCGTGAGCTTCACCGTCTTCCTGTCGACGCTCGCCGGCCTCGACCGCGTCGATCGGCGCGCGGTCGATCTCATGCGCGGCTTCGGCGCCGGCCGGTTCAGCATCCTGTGGCGCCTGCGCCTGCCGACCGCCCTGCCGCTGCTGCTTGCCGGGATGCGCGTCTCCACCGTCCGCAGCGTCATCGTTGCGATCATCACCGAGATGCTCGGCGCCTATGGCGGGCTCGGCTGGGTGATCTACCAGGCCGTGCTGCAGATCGACTTCGTGCAGGTCTGGTCGGCGATCTTCGTCGCGTCAGCGGCGAGCCTGACCTTCTTCGGCCTGATCGGTTTCTTCGAACGCAGAATCCTGTTTTGGACATGACCCGATGAAACGACAGATGCATCTCGGCCTGTTTATCCTGGGCACCGGCAGCCACGTCGCGGGTTGGCGCTATCCTGGTGCGGTGGACAGTTTTCGGGATTTTCCCGCGATTCAGGAGATCGGCCGCATCGCCGAGCGCGGCAAATTCGACCTGATCTTCATGGGCGACAACCTTTATGCCGACGCCGCCGCCCACCCCTCCTATACGTTGCGGTTGGAACCGCTGACGATGCTGGCGGCGCTCGCCACCTCGACCAGCCATATCGGGTTAGGTGCCACCGTCTCCACGACCTACAGCGATCCGTTCACGGTTGCGCGCGTGTTCGCTTCGCTCGATCACATCAGCAACGGCCGCGCCGCCTGGAATGCGGTGACGACGGCGAATCCCGCGACCGCCGCCAATTTCGGCACCACCCATCCCGACCACGCCCGCCGCTACGAGATGGCGGGCGAGTTCCTCGATGTCGTCAAGGGCCTGTGGGACGGCTGGGCGGACGATGCCATCGTCGCCGACCGGACAAGCGGGCTCTACATTGATCCCGCCAAGCTACGCTCGATTGATCATGAGGGCGCGTTCTTCAAGGTGAAGGGACCGCTCAACATTGGCCGCAGCCCGCAGGGCCATCCGGTGGTGCTGCAAGCCGGTGGATCCGAGGCCGGACAGGCGCTCGCCGCGCGCACGGCGGACATCGTGTTCTCGGTCGTGCAGGACATTGACGAAGCCAAAGCCGGCTATGCCTCGCTCAAGAACCGCCTGCCGGGGTTCGGGCGCAAGGCGGAGGACGTCACGGTGCTGCCGGGCGTCATGCCGATCGTCGGTCGCACCGACAAGGAGGCGTTCGAGAAGCTCAACGTGCTGCAGAGCTTCATCAGCGGCAGCAACGCGCGCGCCATTCTCTCCGACCGCTTCGGACAGGACATGTCGGCCTACGACCTGGACGGACCGATTCCGGACATTGCACTGCCCGACAGCTATCACAGCTTTGCCAGCGTCATGCTTGCCAAGGCGCGGCGCGAGAACATGACCTTGCGCGACCTCTATAATCTCACCGCCGCCGCACGCGGCCATTGGGTGTTGTGCGGCTCCGCCGAAAACATCGCCGACACCCTGCAGCAATGGTTCGATGATCACGCGGCAGACGGCTTCAACGTGATGCCGCCGTATTCCCACGAAGGCTTCGAGGATTTCGTGCAGTTCGTGGTGCCGATTCTGCAGGAGCGCGGCCTGTTCCGTGCCGATTATGAGGGGACGACCCTGCGCGATCACCTCGGCCTGCGGCGACCGAAG
>WNFC01002857.1_pt1 | contig 24795 bp, 21 predicted proteins | sample 5400541 | NCBI WGS metagenome assembly WNFC01 (sample SAMN13153342, study PRJNA577476) | soil metagenome | isolation source: 120 cm saprolite under Douglas fir tree site 2 hole 2 replicate 1 | place: USA:California | collected 2015-04-18 | reverse complement strand
GGAGCGCCTCCCCGCAGTTGGCGCATTGACTGGTGATATAGATCTCTAGATGCATCGTACCTTCCTCTTTCCGTGTACGCTGCATACCTTATCATGTCACGCCTTAGCCAACTCGGCAAGAGACGTGAGTAACGAGCATAAGGTATGCAGAAATCCGCGCGAAGGAGGAGCAACGTTGCTCCCCCTTTACGATCAGGGGTGCCCCTGACCGCATGCTCAACGGTGGACTCACTGCGCCACAACCGCTCTGACGATAAAAAGCCCTGGTTCAATCATTGTGCTTGTTTCATGCTTCGCTGCTCTTCTCGTGTTAGACATTCAGACCCAGGTTAAAATACTGGTTGAGGTAAGGAAGTAAGTTGAAGAAGATAATGGCTCCCGCCACCATCATCACCACCCCGGTCCCGATTTCAATCTTCCCTACATGGGGTTTGAGCCACTTGAGCACCTTGCTGAGTTGGTCTACTCCTACACCTAAAAGCAGAAATGGTAGGCCCAACCCAAGCGAATAGAACAGCAGCAACATCACTCCCTGCCGAAGTGTGGCAGAACTTGCCGCCAAGCCCAGAATTGGACCGAGAATGAGACCAACGCAAGGCGTCCATCCAATGGCAAAAATAAGGCCAATCAGCAGTGAAGCTGGGTAACTGGGACGACTGGGGCGAAATGCAAAACGTTTCTGCCAGTAAAAAATAGGCAATCGCAGTATTCCAGTCAGGTGCAGGCCGAAAATCACCAGGACAATACCTCCTATTTGGCGCAGAAGCAATTGGTATGCCCGCAGAAAACTTCCTAATGTACTGGCAGTAGCACCAAGTGCAACGAAAGCAAGCGTAAAACCGAGTACAAACATCAACGCATGGAGGAAGGTGGTCAGGTGTGGTGGACGCTCTTGTTGCCCATCTGCGGATTGGGACACACTATGCCCTACCAATTGTGCCAAATAAATGGGTACTAATGGTAATACACATGGTGACAGAAACGATGCTAATCCAGCCAGAAAGGCTACACCAAAGCCTATGTGCGCGGCATCCATATGCTGTTTTCACTCCTGAATCAGTAAAATGGTAACCACTCGGTAGGGCTGTTCTTCGACTTGAGGGAGAAGAGGCGTGCAGAGTGGCCCCTTCATTTCAAGCTTGAAGAAAGAAAGCAGTGTACCCGCGAGCGCACGGCCACTTCCTTTCAGCGAGCGGTCCTGGGTTGTTGTCTTTGACCCTACAGGATAAAGGGTCGTGAGCCCCATCAGTGGCCCTATCAAGAGCACCGAGACCACCCAGATCACATAGTCTTGCGGACTTGTAGGAACAATTCGACTGAACAGATGATTAGGAATGAGAACGGTTGGTATCCCTAACAGGAGGGCTGCACCCGCCGCATAAAGTGCCGAGATGCCCCAAAAGCGTAATCCAAACATGTGTACCTCCCATTCGCCTTCAAACGATGAAGACCAGTAGACCGTCCAATCCACGCGAGTCTTCCTTTAGTTTGCCATTATTTGGCCACAAGCGCGCCCTTGATGGCTAAGTATACTGGTGGAACAGAGAGAGTTCTGTAGCGTAGACTACAGAAGTAAAGGCGCGAAATCGAGACTGCCTCCTTTTCCAACGTTCCTACACCGGAGTAGAGTGGAGAGTCACAGAACTTGTATAATTAACTTGTGTAGTCTAGACTACAGACATGACAGAGATAGCAGGGTAAACTTTGTATCGTAGGGCTTTGTACCGGTAGATCACCGTGTTTGGAGGAGGGGAGTGCGCCTTTTCACGACAGGAGGTGTTGCCCGTAAGGGCCTTACTTGAACTGTGGTAAGAGGATGGAGCGGCCTGCGTCAAGAAGTGGCACTTCTTGGGGTGGGAAGCCCGCTGACAATGGACCTGATCTCCGAGCCAGTCCAGGGGAAAAGGGACTAATCCTGTGTCCTATGCTGACGAGAGAAATCTGTGTTTGAAGCGTCGTAATCCAAGAATGGCGAAACTGGCTGAGACGCCATAACCAAAACGGTATCGATGGTTTGCCTCAACGACTTCCCCTGCGGTGAGGACAGTTCCAGCACACCATCCGGCGTATAGCAGGCAGCTAAGGGATGCTATCACATCTTCTATTTGGAAGAAGGGAACTCTGACACCGCTTTGCCCGGCAACGGGGTGCGAGCATGCCAGCACGCGGGACAGAGGGCGGCGGCAACGTAGTAGCCAAACGCCAGTCTGTAATGGGCTGGACAAGACGAAGGTTTGCCAGGGAAAGACGCTTGACGAGAGGAACAAGGGATGAAGTGAGGAAAGCAGATGACGGTTGAAGTAATGACATCTTGTTCTCCAGCACAGTGGGGGTTGTCATGCGACGGGTTGTGCCGTGCTTGAACTGGTGCGCCTCACTGGGGCAACCCAAATCCCCCGCTTCAAACGCAAGAACCTGAGAGGGTACGTCGAGTACTGGAACGCCGGATGCGGTGAAAGTCGCATGTCCGGTGTGGATGCGGGGAAAGAGCGTAAGCTCCTACCTATGCATACAAGGTCGCAAGGCCCTACCTATCGTTACAGCTAGGGATGGCTGACTTGCATGACGAGAGTGCCTCATTGATTACAAATCTACTGGCCTCAAATGGTTTTTGCGGTCCGGTTGGGAGGGTGTCGCCTCAATATCGATATATCCTCCCGCCTGTTCTAATCGTCGGGTGAGCACGCGAATATGACCGTGCAACTCGAGGTTTTCCTGTTCCCACTGTTCGAGCATCACCCATGCCTGCTTGAGAGCGGTCGAGGAGGCGAGGCGCGCTTGTTCTTGCGCTTCCTCCAGTTGCATGCGCAAGTGTGCATTTTCTTGCCGTAACGCTGCCACTTCTTCATCCCGCGTCTTACGCGATCCCGGCAACTGTGCGCGCAAGGCGCGGAATTCTGCCCCGGCGATTTTGTAGAGCCACACGGTGGAGATACCAGCAGCGTCAGCGACCCGTTGTGCGGTGAATTCACTTTGGCCTGTCACCTGAGCATAAACTTCCCGCATCATCGAGAGCAGGTGTTCTTTCCCTTCCTCAGCCGTTCTCCGCTGCTGTTTCATGACTCCCCCTCCGAGGTGGTGAGTTCGCCGAGCAATGCGAGACGCACCTCTTCGCTTGCTTTCTGGAGCGCCTCGTTGCGGAGGCGCTCCGTGCGCTCGGCCATTACTCTATACTTGTGTGCTTGGATCGTCTTTCCCGCCGCTTCGCTCTCCCGTTGTTTTGTGCGGTGCGCGCTCGCGCGTTCCTGTAACTCTGCTTGCATCTGCACATCCTGTGGGTCAGTCAGGAACCAGGCGCAGCCTTCATCGGCGACCTCGGTGCAATGCATGAATTCTTGACAACCTGCTGGACCCTGGGGTAAGGCGCACAGGCCACACGAGACACGGTTTGCCTGCACGAATTGAGGGTTGTTCACGATGAGCGCTCGCCAGCGCGGGTCTGCCAACGTGGGGGAGCCTTCGCGAAAGGCAGGATGGGCACCAGGTTCTACCAGGCCCAGGCACTGTTCCAGCCAGTAGGTGCCCAGACCATGGAGCTGGTGTTGTGCAATTTTCTCGCGGAGTTTCGCATTTTCCTGTTTGAGATGGTGCTGGTAGATCATTTGCATATCGCGGCTGGTGTGGTTCAAGTCCCGCTGACGTGTGAGAGGCGAGATCGTCGGGTCCTGTGCCAGGGCAGATTGGCGGGTGTGCCGCGCTTGTTGTGTGCGCATGTAATACACCTTTCCAGCGGCTCTCCCATCCTCAGTAATGTTCCACTCTCGAAAAATGCCGGGATGATGACGGTTCTGGCCTTCTTCACGGCTACCAACCAACCAGAAGAAGAAGACTTCGTAGCTCATGGGTCTGGCTCTGTAGTGTATCTTCTGGGAGTGACGCCTTTGATTGTGCTTGTTCAGGTGCTGGTAGGTGTAATCAGTGTCGTACTCTGTTGCACGGGAGCTCTGGCAACGAGAGCCATAGGTCGCATTCCATTCCGAGACCAGGATGAAAAGATGTTGCTCTTCTGGTAATGCAAGATGTCGCACTTCGTCACTATAAAAAAGAATAGTTTTGACACAGTAACGAACCAGGTCAACCCAGGTGGGACTCACATGCACCTGATTCTGGCGCCCATCTTTGTTTGGTTCAAAGCGGAACCAGAGTTCCCCGTCTTTTCCTTTTCCGCGCGCTGGATAGGTGGTCAGCGGACCATCTGGCCCTTCTCCACGTGGTGCCAAAAGCAGCTCATTGATGCGGCGGCCAAGACAGATATTGAGCAGCAAAATACATAGTCGGAGATGATGGCAGCGATTGAGCACGCACATCCCGTCTCGATGCAGTGCCAACTTATTCATGAGTTGGCTGATGACTGGCTCAGGAATGATGGCACTTTCGTCGAGTCCCATCTCCGTGGGAGAACGCTGTACAAAGGGAGCAACGGGAGGCACGAGCAAGGGCACGCCGAACATGGTGTGCATCTGGAGCCAAAAAGACCGTGTGTCCTTTTGAAACCGTATTTCATTGCGAGTGAATGGTGGGGCTTTGTGTGGCAGGAGTGAAACCCAGAGGTCTTCAAAAACGCTGAGTGGTGCCAGATCGTCAAGTGAGGTGTATCCGCGATCCAGGAAGTAGTCGTCCGCCTTTTTGAGTCGGTGGGGGAGATCTGTCAAGTACCCTCGCAGGTCGCCGGGTCGTTGGAGGAGTTGCTGGTAGCAATGCCATTTGACAAACGGTTTGAGAAAAGAGTGGAGATGGCTAAAGGTGATCCGGTATTTTCCGGCCTGGGAGGGAGTGCCATGCAGCGCGTAGCGCCAGAGATCCCAGGTATCCGAAGTCAAGAAGAACAGCTGTTTCGGGTCCTGTTCGGATCCCTCCACAAAGGGACGGAGCACTGACCAATGCTGGGCAGCATACCGATGGACACCAATTGGTGTCGTGACTTCATAGGCGGGCGCCATTGTCATCGATGACCCCTCTCTTGCACATAGCGATAGTTCGCCAGGAAGCGCTCGTATTGGCCTTTCATTTGTGCGAGAAGCAGTTCGGCTTTCGGCATCTGGGCAAGTTGCTCCAAGTGTTGTTGCCGAAGGACGTTTTCGCATTCCCAGGCTTCCAGATACTCTGGTCCAGAAACGAGGTGTTCGCACAACGAGCAGGGGGGCACATGATCCCCATCGAGCTTGACACAACCATTGTGACGACACATCCCAACCTCTTGCTCGTGAGCGAGTCGAACGCTCAGGAGTGCCTGACGTTCTGCGTCTGGGAGATCTGCGAGCAAGATCGGTGTGTGCCACCGGGCCAGGACCTTTCGCCCAAAGGTGTCAAGTGCATGATCTACCTGAGCGGGATGCTCAAATCGGTCATGTTGGAGATAGGCCAGTGTGGTTCTTGCATCGTTGTGACCCAGCTGTGCCTGCAAAGCAGCAATGCTTGGCAATTCATAGAGTGCGCGCGTGACATACGTTCGGCGCAAGATGGTGGTCCCTAGTCGGAGTGGTGATCCGGAGCGTGTGAGCCCATGCCGAGTACAAAAGTACAGACAGGCCTGACTGACGCGCGGGATAGTCATCCGGTTCCAGCGAAGATTTTGGTCTCTGGCGAAGAAGATCTGTCGTGTGCCAAGACGAGCGCGAATGAGGCCGGTCGCGTGGATGTAGGAGTGAATGTATTCTGCCACCACTGCTGGGATGACGGCGATCCGTTGCTTCCCTGGCTTTCCATGCCCCCAGGCAAGGGCGAATGCCTGGGGGCCGATTGGGGCAATGTCATCAACAGACAAGCGTGCGATACTCTGTCGCCGGAGTCCTGTGAAGGCCATGATGAGAACGATGAGTCCAGTACCCCAGTACAACACTGGCTCTGTCTGTCGAACATGCAGGTCAGCGCATACCTGTCCATATGCCGATCCCGCTTGCTGTACATATGTCATGCCGAGCATGATGTCCTTCAGACAACCATCGAGGACCTGGTCGAACTCCTCCTCTGACAGGTAGGTTTTGTCTGCTGCGGAATCGCGGAAACGGATCATCTGGAGCCACTGGCGCGCCAGCGCATACTCCTGAACTTGTCGCACCATCTCTGCGGTGCTCGTGCTAATCAAGGTGTCGAGCAATCGCACCAGCATGGTTCGCGCGTGTCCCCGCACCTGGATGGATGCTTCCCAGCGGGACCATGCCTGCTGGAGCTGAGCCAGGGTGAGCGAGCGAATGTCTGGGACCGTGTCGCCCAAAAGCCTGGCGACAACGAGACAGCTTTGATGGTGGCCATGCAGCGTCGATGCACTGGGTGAGGCGGTGAGCGCTTCTTCTCGCAAGAGAGGCCACGCGATTGCGGCAATGTCCGGGCGCAGCTGATCGCGTCGTATCGTCTTCTCGATGGGTGCCAGATACCATACTGGCTCATCCACATTAATCCACCCTCCCTGGATTGAAGCATAAGTGGTGCCGGGAACGCGCGTCTGTTGTTGTTGCTCATGACACTGCGTGAGCCTTTCAAGGCCATCCTCAAATGCGCGGAGCAGGTCGCCGCGAAGCCTGATGAAGATCCCGGCCTCTGCGCAAACCCGTTCCTGTGTGTACTCTTGAGGCGCTATCCTGGCCTCTACTAACCGCTCGATAGCTTGCAGGATGTGCTGATCAGACAGGGTTCGGCGGCGAGCGGCAATCTGAGAACCGGCTAGCCTTTGGACCGTCGCGATGCAGCATCCAGCGAGGTCGGCAATGTGCTGGAGGGTGACATCGCGTGGGGCCTGTGCTGAAGCAAATGCGGTGGTGATGGCCTGCTCAATATGTTGGCGCACCCATACTTGTCGCAGGTGGACAAACGCATCGCCTGGAAACACCCGCTTGAAGGCTCCCCGCTTCGCTGGCTCGCCAGCCAGCGCTAAGATCTTCTCGATCGTCAATTCGCTCACCTGTTTCGCTTCGAGAAAGAGCTGGTTGGCCGCTTGCCGAATGCGTTCCTCTCGATCGATGGAAGATTCGCTCATGAGAGCAGTTCCTTTCCAAGGCGAGCTGCCTTGATGAGTTGCAGAATCCGTGCATTTCCCGTTGCCAGGATGTCATCGACAAACACTTCCGCGCCGCCAGCGTAGGCTTCACCGGAGTGCAAGGAGGCATGGCGCATATTGGCGGTCACCAGATATGGTCCCCCGATCTTTTGCAATTCGTACCCGAAGGCGTGGCGCAGCATATGCGGCGTGAGTTGCTCATTCCAGGGGGGATCAAGGGCACCACGTAAGGTGTCAATAAGCGCACGAACGCTCTCCGCGGTCAAAGATCGTCCGTAATTGCGCACACTATGGCTCAGAAAGACGGCATCCTGTTCCTCAATGGGGGTAGTGGCAACGAAGGGACGGAAACGAGTCACATATAACCAGATGGCCTGTTCGACCGGCTCGTACAAAACAACTGGCAACCGCTCTCCATGGTGTCCTTTGGTAACGAGATGCAGGAGATGCCGTGTGCGGTCGATGTCGGTCATGCGCAGTGGGGTTGCCTCAGCTCGTCGACTCCCTGCGTAGCGCAAGACGAAGAGCAGAGCGATATTCCGGTAAAACAATGCGCCGCGTTGCGCCTCAGGGTCGGCAGCATATGCTCTATCACCCGCAGGGATATGCTCCCTCCATCGGGTGTGTGCAGCCTGGAGTAGTTTGACAAGTTGCTCGTCTGGAAGTCCAGTAATTTTCGTGCGTTCCCATCGGACGACATGCACACGGAGTGTCCCATGTCTCGGGCGTGTACGCCCCTCAGCTCTCGCATATGTTTGAGTGGGAGGCGATCCTTTGTAGCGCTGCCAGTCAAGGGTCTCTCCATACACTTCTGTGATGTCTGCTGCTATCCCATACAGCAATTGGAGAATATGATCGGCGCGTCGACGACTTCTGTGACGGGAACCGCTCAGGTAGACGAGGTTGCCTTCGGCATCCTTGAACGGTTCCCCAAGCAAGGCGTTTTTAAAGGTGGTAAACTCTTCATGAGACACGTCCAGGAGACCATATCGTCGATGAGCACAGAATTCGACATAGTACCGGGCTGCGTTGGCGAGCGCGTCAAGTGTCGTATCCGGCGCCGACTGGAATCGCCTTTTACGAGTGAGGACGAGATTGATGGGAAGAACAGGGACTCCCCCGGCAACCAGCTTCGGCATCGAATCGATTCGGAGGAGGTAGACAGGAGGCTGGAGCGCCAGAGTGAGTGAGCGCATTGGTCGCATGTTTCGCATCTTTCCACGTAGTCGCTACATTTTCACCCTTGCAGAGGGTGTTGCTATGTATGACGGATAACCAGCAGTTCATTAACAAAGACAATTACAGAGAATTAACTTTTGGTGTAAATGCAAACTACCGCCTCAAAAAAGAGTAGACCACCCGAATAATTCTACCAGTTTCGCCCATCTAATGGTTCTTCCGCGGCCTCGCTGAAAAAGAAGTGTGTCGGTTCAGTGCAAGACACCTGACTCAAGGGGTTCTCTCGCCTGCCTCGTGCTCCCCTCCATCGGAAGGAGGAGGGGCACCATGTCCCTCCAACGATGCGTTTCTTGCTCTCCCTCTATGAATGAGAACGAGGCCGAGCACTGACCAACTCACCTGGAACAGACTGAAGAAGAAGGAAAAACCGACACCATCCCGATAGTTGTGTAAAGATGAGGCTTTGCAAAGAGGTGTCTTTGAGAGGATACTACAGGCATAGACAGTCCCTTTAGAACACTTCATTCATTTCCCCAATAAGGAGAGTGTTATGCCTGTCCCCAAGAAACAGCCTACCACATTGTCCCCTGAAGGTTCAACATCGGAGTCCGCGTCAAACACCATACCAGAGCAGGAGGAATTTCGCCAGTATTTACGGCGTCTGGCCGTGAGCGCCATTCAGGTCTTGATCGAACAGGTCATGCGTGAAGAACTGGAGCAGTGCATCGGAGCCTCGTGGGGCGAATGCACGCCCACTCGACATGGCTATCGCAATGGGTCCTATACGCGTGATCTGGTCACACGCACGGGGCGCATGGAGGCGCTCAAAGTCCCCAGGGACCGGGAAGGACAGTTTCACAGCCAGGTCTTCGAGCGTTACCAGCGCTATGAACCCGAGGTGGCCGAAGCGCTGACCCAGATGTTTGTGAGCGGAGTGAGCACGCATAAGGTGGGAGAGGTGGCTCAAACGCTCACGGGAGTCGCACCCAGTGCCAGCGCTGTCAGTCGTCTCAACCGCACGCTGACCGAGCAATATGAAGCCTGGCGCGAACGTCGGCTGCTCCCCCACTACCGCATCCTGTACCTGGATGGCATCCATTTCACAGTTCGTCATGGCACCCAAACCGACGCGACCATGATTTTAACGGCGCTGGGCGTGGATCTAGAGGGCGGTAGAGAAGTGCTGGCCTTCCGCGCCTGTGCAGAGGAAGACAAAGATGGGTGGAGTTGTCTCTTACAAGATCTGCGCAACCGCGGAATGACCGAGGTCGATCTGATTGTCACCGATGGGCATGATGGACTGCTGGCAGCGGTCTCCTCGCTGTTTCCAGCGACCCTACGCCAGCGCTGTCTGGTGCATAAACAGCGCAACGTCATGAACGCCATTCCCAAACGAGAGCAACAGGAGGTCACCACCGAACTGACGGGCATCTGGAAGCAGGAGAAGAAAGAGGATGCTCTCCTGAATCTGGCGGCCTTCAAAGCCAAATATCGCCAGCGCTATCCAGAAGCGGTGCGCAGCTTACTCGAAGATGAAGAGCATTTGCTGACCTTTTATGCCTTTCCACCAGTCATGCACCGGTACATTCGCAGCACCAATGCGATTGAAAGCTTGTTTAGCAATGTGCGGCAGCGCACCGATCAGATCGACGTCTTCACGACCGAAACCAGCTGTGTGACGATCGTCTGGGCCGTGATGCAGGATATTCGCTTGCCGAAGATTCCCGTCGGCTAACGGCTGAACCCTGCTTGCTGTCGGTGTCAAAGCAACCAGCCTCTCCGGCTGGTTCAGGGGGAGATGGCGTTTGCCGATCGTCCTGTGTAACAGAAACTCGTCTAGAATCTTTTTTCCTGATCACTGAGGGATGCCTGGGCTGCATTTTCCGGTTCTGTCAGATCCCGTGGACAGGGAGTGGCGGTCTTGCATTTTTGCTTGTTTGATGACAGCTTGTCTTTACACAATTATCGGGATGGTGTCGAAAAACCAAGCACACCACTGATCAAAGCAAAGACCGCACCTTGACCGGGAAGAAAATACAGTCCAACAAAGGCCGCTGTTCCCAGCAGACTAAAGAGAAGAAGCCCTCCCAATGTGCCTCTCACCGTTGGCCGTCTCGTTGGCGGTCTGGTCGTTCTGCGCGCAGGCATGCCAGCAGTGCCATCCCTGGCCTGGCGTTGCGCTAAAGAGGCTTGCCTCATCCTCAACAACACTCTTGGTAAAGTCAAGGTGCCGTAGAGCAGTACGCCAAAGACGCCACTCAAGAGTGCAAACCAGCCACTACGATTGAGGACAATGAGGAGAATCATAATGCAGGCAAGCAAGAAAAACAGGATGAGCACAAACAGGATCATCCCGAACAGACGACAGCCCTGAGCTAACGACATAGTCAGACGTGGCTGGTCTCCTTCTACCTCATGCTCCATAGGTCTTGCTCCTGCTTTCAAGAGGTGCAGAGATGCTCCCTCTCTTTCTGACATTCGTCCTCTCTTCTACGAAGAAATCTCACCAAAGTTGCTTGTTACTGCTTTTCAGAATCTCTCTCCTGAATGCTCTTCTTTGCTCTTCGCAGCGGAATTCTCCTCTTACTCCTCCATCAGCGAGCCTGCGGAAGAACCAAACTTTTGGGTAATCCGCAGAACCCGCCAGGATAATTGTGTGAAAACGGCCCATTTAAAGTTTGCATTTACACTTTGGTGCCGTTGATTGCTCGTTGTGTGATCATGGCAACGCTAGCTCGAGTCCCTTGCCGTTTTGAAGCTGCACCAGATTGGGCAAGAGTACCTGGATCTCCATCGCTCGTGTCGCTGGATCAGCACCAGGATGCAATAGATCAACGACTTTCCCTGCAATCTCCAGCGCATACTCGATGCCTTTCTTTTGCACCTCTAATTGTTTTTCCAGGACCTCTAGGCGCTGCTTCTCGATCTCCAAGCGCCGCTGTTCTTGTTCGAGAGCGGCCATTTGCTGTTCATGAGCGGCTTGTTGCTCAGAGTGCTGGATCTCTTGTGCTTTGGCTTGATTTTCTAGCTCCTTCTGCTTGAGTCGTTTGGGTGCTTGGGTGATGCCATCAATGGTCGTGACGAGTGCCTCTGCAACACTTGAAGCACTCAGATCTACTTTCAAATCCATATTCAAGGGAGAGTTGTAGGTAACCTTTGTAATGACCATACCAGCCTCTTCAGCAAAACGACCATTGCGTGTTTGCGTGTATTCAATCAAGTCGGCAAAGCGACCTTTTGCAATGAGCCAGTACTTCGTCGAAAGTTCGGTCAGCGCTGAAATGATCGTTGTTAGGTTCTGAGCAGTGAGCTGTGGCTCAGTAATGCGAATACGAAGCGTTGATGCATTTTCCCTCTCTACATCGGTTCTCAGAGCATTCAGTGCTTGGATGATCACCGTAAGTGCTTTGTCATACCCGACTACAGGCTCAGGGGCAGAAGAACCTGATGGCCATAGTAATAAGCTTAGCTTCAACTCTCCTGTACTGCGCATCCGGAGTATCGCCATTGGGCGGTGGTACATCCGGGCAAAGCCAAGTTCGGTCCCAACAGTGTAAGACTCCACGCTTTCACTAAAACCTTCTATCAAGATCACTGCATGAGAACCCTCAATGGCTTCGCGTACCTCCTCAAACACAAACCTACCTATCCGCATATCTTCATCACTTCGAGTAAGAAAGCCGTTGGCTTCCAAGTCGTATCGCAAACGTGTGGCTAGTTCTTGATGAGCTAATGCATTTGATATATACACCCTGATTTGTGGAGGCTGTTGTTGGTTCATAGACTTTTCCTTTTCGCTGTATTAAATTTTCTCGTACAGCTTCCCGTAAGCTACTTTCAGTTCCTCTTTGAGCTGGCGATTCTCCGCTTCCAGAGCCTTGATGCGTCGATCCTTGGCGGCCAGCAACACGTCTTTCGTCCTGTCCGTTCGAGCCTGGTGCTGCTGGCGTTCTGCCCACTGTCGCTCGATCCGTTCCTGGCCTTGCTGTGTCCGTAATGCCTCAATACGCTCTCGCATGTCCTGGTGAGCATAGAGATAACTCTTCGTCACGTTCGCTGCCTTGGCGACGGTATTGAAATTCACGCTTTGTTGCTCACGCAGGAGCTGGTCAATCGCTTGGTGAACCCGTTTTTGTGCCTCCGCGGACTTGCGTTGCGCATGTGCCACAAGGCCGCTGATATTTGGCTTGGAGGATGGATCAGCCTGCATTTCGCTTTGCCCTTTCTTCCAGTGTGTATTCGCGCATGACTTTGCCTGCTGGGTGGTGCAGATCACCTTTACGGAGTACCTGGATCACTGGCAGAACCCTGTTGAGTTTTTGGGTGTTTCGCTCCACCCAGATCTCACTTCCCGCTTTCTCCCCCAATACAATGAGCTCGCGCAGTTCTCGCTCCTCATATTCAAACTGAGCCAGGAAATCAGGGGTAGTACAAAAGTGGCGACAAGTGTAACAAGGAGTGTCTTGCGTCGGGCAATTGGCTTTCTTCGGCTTGAAGCAGTAGCCATTGGGCAAGCGCACGGCATCCAGGTTGTGTCGGATGTGCTCCCACTCGATCTCCTGCTCGTTACCGAGTTGTTCCGTATTAACCGCTTTAGGACGACCCTCCATATCAATGCGCACTGCGCCTTTGGCAAATGCCTGCTCCCATTCCTTCCGTCTGGTTGAATCAAGGAGCCTGGCGTAGGCTAAGGTCATCTCCGGGCTCAGATGCGCTAGCCATTGCTGCACATGGACCAGGCTCATGCCAGCATTGATCAGTTCGACTGCTTTGGTATGACGAAATGCATGGTTGTTGAAGTGAAAAATGTTCCCATCTTCTCCTTTGATCTCACACGTCACAGCCAGTCGGTTGAGTGCGAGCTGGACGAACTTGTCACGCACTGGGCGCCCTCTCCGCTGCTTGGATGTCGCAGGAAACAAGTATCGTGCAGGATTGTCTTGCTCGGTGAAGTGCTCCTTGACAAATTCGCACTGAGCGGCAACGATGGAAGCGATCTCATCCGAAATGGGCACTTTGTGATGGAGTACATTCGTTTTGAGAATATCGCCACAGAGCCACCACCCACTTGCTGTCTTTTCTAAGCAAGTATCGTAGCGAAGATTCAGCACATCGCCAATACGCCAGCCAGAAGCGCGAAGCACAATCACGATGGGCATGTACTTTGGAGGAAGCTTATGCACATACTGCTCCAATTGATGCAACACTGGCTCAGGGATATATTTGTCCTCTGTGTACTGGAGCTTGGGTCTGTTTCCTCCATCGCTGGGCCAGATCAGCTTCTCCAGCGTTATCAAGGGAGCTTCAGCACTGTCAGTACGCTCTAAATAAGCCAGAAACTGCCTGAGGACATGGACGCCTCGCCAGATGTGTTCGTCACCAATCTCTTTGCCTTGGCGATTCAAGCTCCCTTTGAAACGACGTAAGTGCAGCAGGTAGCCTTCGATATCAGCTCGCTTCAATGGCTGCAACGTGAGGGCCGTTGGGTATCTCGTGCAAAAGAACTCAAAAAAGAGCTGCAAGTAGCGGAGACGGCGACCGCAATCGCTTTGAGAGTGCTGGGTTAAGCAGAATTTGACATAGCGTTTGGTCACAGGGCGAAAGCGCTCAGGAATCTTCGTAAAGTTGAGCAGATGGCTACTTTTATGGGCAGCGTAGCGGACCCCTGGAAGGTGGCGAACATCCCAGATATCTTTGGCAAATTCCTCCTCAAAAGCATCAAGGTGAGATGATGCAGGCAGCGCTTGGAGCATTGATGACATTAGCTGTGCTCCCTCCGTTCTGGCAGGCGAAGTTGCACCTGAGCTTTCACCTGTTCCCACTCCTCTCGCATCTCCTCCGCACTGGGATGCACGTAGAGCTGATAGGTATATTGAAATTGTGCATGCCCGGCTCGTTCTCGTAACACTTCTGGGCGGCAACCATTTTTTGCAAGGCTGGTGAGAGAACTGTGACGCAAGAGGTGCGCATGGGCATCAATGGCAGTTTTGTGCTTGAGTCGCTGGAACAGATCATTGACGTCGGCGTACTCCAGAGGCTGACCAGCATTGGTGCCGCGTAGTTTGATGAACAGGTGGTTGGTCTCTACCTCATCGGTATGCAGCATGACTAGATAGTCTAGAATCTGATTGATCAACTCATCTGAGACATCAATGCTCCGGCAGCTCGCTGGCGTCTTGATCTCCGCATCATTAGAGAGAGGGCCTCGGTCACGGACATGGATTTTACGGCCAGCCACATCGACATCCTCGATCCACAGCGCAAGGCACTCCCCGATACGGAGAGAACCTTCGTAAAGAATGGTGAGCAGGAGCTGATCACGACTATTGTCGCAGGCATTGACTAACGTCTCGATCTGCTCTTTCGAGAGCGTTTTGGGTTGCTCGCGTCTGGGCATGCGTTGTTTGAGCAGGTTCTTTTCAACAAGCTTGCCTTTGGCAATATGGTGCAAGAAACTTTTGTAGGATCTCACCTTAGCTGGTAGGTAAGTACGGGTTTTCTCGTTGAGATCGGCGGCCAGGTCATCCTGCCGCCAAAGGTAATCGTAGAAACCTGAGACGGCTGTGATGACCAGATTAATCGTGCGATTAGCCCGCGCTTGCGCTACGGGTTGGACGGGAAGCACCTTCAGAGAACGGTACGGATTTTTGAGCCAGAGCACAAATCCTCCCAGGTCATCAAGGGTGACCTGCTGGTAGTCGAGGTGCTGTTGTGCCAAGTAGGTAAAATACAGTGAGAGACCCTGTGCGTAGGCACGGAGTGTGTTTCGTGCCCGACCAATGGCATTGAGATATTTGAGGTAGCGAACGACTGGAACCACGAGATTCCCACATTCATCAACGACCACATAGCGTTTCTGATGGTCAACTGTTCGGATTTCTTGGACCCGCATGATGAGTTTCCCCCTCCGTCATCAACAGATGATTTATCCTCATGGAGGACGTTGAGCACTATCTTAGATAGCCCTGGATATGTCGTCAAGCATGTGGTGAAAAAGAGGACTTCTTTCTCATTAAGGACTATGACGCCATACTAACAATCACCTTTTGATAACAGATGGTGGGAACCCCTTGTACTACTACTGAGAGGAGGAGGGGAAAAACCAGGCTTCGCCCCTATGGAGGGGAAAGTGGCGGACCGGTGCCTGCGCTGCTTGTGATACCGGCTGCGCCGTCACAAAACACTGGCCAGGCTGCCAATGTGACACCAGATCAACGGTCACAAAGGGATCACCAAATTGGTGACCCCTTTGGAAGAGGCGACTATCAGGGTCCCTAAATTTTTTTAAAAAGCGGAGAATGAAGATGTCCAACGATGAAACCGAGAACCGGAGCAGCGAGCAGGCGCTAGAGCCTGTGGAGCAAGAGTCTATCGTATTTCATGAGCAAGATATTGTAGCGGTCCGACTGGCAGACGGGCGTATCTGCGTGGTCCTCCGCTGGATCTGCGAAAGCCTGAAGCTCGCGCCCAATCCCCAGGTGAGACGTATTGAGCGCACCGCTTCTACTGCTGACGAACTCGTGAGGGTAAAAGTACAAACGCGCGGTGGGCGGCAAACCATGCCAGCCATTACGTTACGCGGCTTTACCCCCTGGGTGCTGGGTCTTAACCCCAATGAGGTACAAGATGAGGGGAACCCACAGGAAGCGGAGCGCATCCGAGCGCTGATCATCGCATACCAGACAGAGGCGAAAGATGTCCTCTATGAGCACTTCGTCAATAAGCGCCGCCTGACTTTGCCAGGTGGGGCCGTTATTCCAGCCGCACCAGCACAGCCGCAGGAACCGGAGGTGGAGGCCACCGACGCTGAGAAAGCGACGTACTATGAAAACTTAGCCGTATGGGCGCTCTGGAAGGCGAGCCAGCACGCGCAGCGGTGGCGCGGAGGGATCGAGGAATGGCGCGGAGAAATCGAGAGCAGGCTGGAGGGCCAGGAAGCCATGAGTGAACTCCTCCCTGAAATCCTGGAACGCCTCGGTCCTGAGAAGCTCACTCCTGAGCATCAACAACTGGTCCAGTATTATGTAGGCAAACTGCATGATGCGACTGGTAAGCATCAAGCCACGATCCATGCTGAACTCAAGACCGCATTCAAGGTCCCACGCTACCAGGAAATCCTTGAAGATGATTGGCAAAAAGTAGAGAACTGGTTCCGTGTGCAGATCGAGCGGGCAACGGGCAAGCCACGCCGCTGAAGAAGGAAAGAGGATGTCGCCACATCGACAAGCCACAGAGAAGCAGCTCGCTGCCCTCACCAAAGCGCGTGCAGCGCTGGCGAAGAAACATACCTGTGAGCGCTGTGGCTGTGAAGATCCTGCACGAGGGCTTCAGAAACACAGCGATTACCGAATCTACGATACACTCCGCGACGACGTGGTGCATCGCTACTGCATTTCCTGCCGCTACTATTTCCGCTGGCTGGATGCCAGGCGGCAGATAGAGGCAGACCTGCAGGCGCTCTTTGAGCAACGGACACCCTTTTTGCTGCTGGATACCGAAACAACAGGGAAGCTGGAACACCGAGGCTTCCAGATCGTCGAAGTCGCCGTGGTGAACCAGGACGGCCTGGTGCTCTATCAATCGCTCTGCAAGCCCGATATCGACATGCCTGCCGAGGCCTCTGAAGTCTCCAACATCACGGATGCCCTGCTCGCCGACGCGCCACCGTTCACTCAGATCTGGCCCGATGTAGTGCAGGTGCTCACATCAACCGACGCTCCTATTTATGCCTGGAATACCGACTTTGACCGCCAGGCGCTCCTGCTGACCGCGAAACGCTTTGGGCTCCTTGTTCCGGCGGCGATCAGCGACAAGAATCGCTGGCGCTGTGCCATGAAACTTCACGCCAGATGGTACGGGGAGTGGAGCAACGGCAAGAACGATTATCGCTATCAGCCGCTCGAATGGGCCTGCACCGAACTGGGGATTGAAGAGGGTGGATATCACCGGGCGATCGGTGATGCGCTGAATGCGCTCCGCGTCATGCGGGCCATTGCTGCTCGCGCAGGGAAGTACCCGCCGCCAGGCGACATGCCCTACCACCAGCGCTATTATGGCGACTGATGGTGTGACCGCAGCACTGGCGTTGCTGAAGTTGGCCGCAAATAGTCGCCGCCGACACCCTCGATCGCGGGCTGATGTGGTATTTGGTTGATGAGAACCTGGACGTGGTTCCCGAGGTGAAGCTGTTTCTCGATTGGAAAGCAGCCACCAGGCACGCCCCGGCCAGGCAGATCATCCAGGAATGCGCGCAATCCGAGTTCTACATTGCTCATGCCCTGAGCCACCCCGCTCATATGGTAGAATAAGAGCGCGTATTTGCTCGAAAGAAATTGCGTGGGATGAAGAGAAAGGGCTCCATCCATGCGAAAGCATGATAGTTTCTATCGTCATTTGCTGCAAGAGTGCCAATCCGCAGACCTCCAGCACCGCCTGGAGGCCCTGGAAGATCTGCGCAGACACGAGTACCTGAACCTGGTGGAGGCCCAATTTCTGCTGGACCGTCTCAACTCGACGGGCCATTGGCAGGAGCAGCGGGCCATTCTGGGGCTGATGTGCCAGATCAAGAAACCGTTGCCTGTCGAGGCCCTGATGGCTATCCTCGCTGACCGGGAGACGACCTCTGTGTATCTGCGGATGGAAGTTGCCAGCACGCTGGCTTTCGTGAAAGCAGAGGAATCCCTCGACCCGGTGCTTCGTTTGATCCAGGACCCCGATGAAGAGGTGTGTCTGCGCGAGATGCTGGTCGAATCTCTGGCCACCTGGGGCGAGCGCATCTCCGATGAGACGTTGCTTGCCCTGCTGGCCAATTCTGAGCCAGCGATATGCGCCGCCGCGCTGCATGTGTGGGGGGCGCACCCGTCCCAGACCATCCCCATTGCTACCGTGTTGCCCTATTGCATCCATGAGGCGTGGTACGTGCGCGAGGCCGCCATCAAAACGCTGCTGGCAACGGAGGATCGTGTACCCATCGACGCGATCCTGGCGGCGCTCAGCGATCCTGATGACCATGTGCGCGATGCGGCTGCCCATGGCTGCATTCAACTGGTGGAACGCTTCGGGGATCAGATCCCACTCGAACCGCTCCTGCAAGCGCTGAACGATGACTACCCGTCCGTGCGAGAAAATATCGTCGATGCCCTGGGCAAGGCTCCTGCTCGTGCGCCACTCGAACCGATTATCGCCGCCCTCGCTGATCCCTTGTACTATGTGCGTTGCGCTGCGTTAGAGACACTGAGCACGATGGGAGAACGTGTTCCAGCAAAGCTATATCCCATGCTCCAGGCGATGTCCGGGAGCGATCCTGTCGCCCAGGTACGCTTGCGCGCAACGCGGGCGCTCCTCATGCTCCACGGGTTGACACCAGGCCCACTCAAGATCCCCGTCATCGACCTCACCCTTGAGGATCTGGGGGAATAAAGGGTCAATCGGAACGTCACCAGGTCGGCGCCTGGCTGTTACAAAAGCGTACATACGCTTCTTGAGGAAGGCCCAGGATACATGGAAAAATCTCTCACAGCGTTTATGTGCATTGTATAATGCGCGCGAAATGGATTCATAAGCCTCATCATGGAAAGGTTCTTATGAATAGAAGCGAAACCGATTTGCCTAACTCAGAAGAATGGCGCTCAGTCTTGACAGCAGTACAGGGCATAGATATTCGCGCCATTCCTCCGACGCGAACGCACAAGGGATTTGTTGCGTATACCGATGGAGCTTGTCTCAACAACCCTGGCGGTCCGGCAGGCTGGTCGGCTCTCCTGTGGTCGGCTCTCGATAGTGCCGATGGTCACGTGCGCAAGGGTGCCCCCTGTATTGAATGCTACGGGTATATACCGCTCGCTCCCACAACTACCAATAATCGAGCTGAAATTGCTGCTGTCCTGGCTGCTCTCTCCCTTGCCCCACCAGCGCTTCCGCTCACGATTTACAGTGATAGTGAGTATGTGATCAAAGTGGCGCAGGGGGAGTATAAGATGACAAAGAATCCTGACCTGTGGGAGATCTATCGCAAGCTTGAGCGTTCGAGGGGAGAGACGCCGCTGTTTCTCTGGGTGGCTGGACATACTGGACACCCGCATAATGACCGCGCTGACGAGCTGGCGGGACTGGGGGCATTTAACGGCGACTGCACTGCCTATGAAAAGTGGCGGGCGGATCATCGCTGAAACTCTGGTCATGAAGAGTTATGCGGTTTTTCACTCACGTCCTGGACGGCTATGAGAGATTTTTCCATGTATCCTGGGCCTTCCTCTTCTTGTTATCGAACCAGGCCGTAAGACCCCGTGCTGAAGCACCGGGAATATAAGGCGCGCTGCCCGCAGGCAGTCTCCTTTCCAGTTTTTGGGGAGTCGTCACTGCCGTTGACAATGCTCATCGCTCAACATCCTGATCAGTTCTTCCCATTCTGGAGGGGTCGTAAAGCCTGGCTCCCCCTGGCTTGGATACACTTTGAGCAGCAATGCGGGGCTATCCAGGTCGCTGGGATCGCTGGGGGGAGCGATCACATATGCCGGAAGGGCTGTTTGCTGAATCAGATCTGCTGTCAGTCTCGCGTAGGCTTCCAGGCCAGCAACATCGCGCGCGTAGTCGCCAAAAATCAGCAGGGCAATGTCTTGCTGACAATGTGTGCATTGCTGTAAGCTGGTCGCAACCTGATGGGGTGCGCGAAACGGCAGGGCATATTTTTGTTCGATCTGTCGATCTGCTTCTACGAGGCGGTCAAGCGTGGCGAGCGCTTGCATGTCGGCCTGAGTCAGGCGACGGCTGCCCCGAAAGGTGGACGTTCGCTTCTTTCCTGGCGATGTTTTCCGCTTTCCTGCTGGCTGCTTCTTGTTCATATCCACTCCTTTCTGTGTGGCTCGTCTGCTCTCTACAACGAAAAGGGCATGAGGGAGCGCAGCACGTAGACCGAATGGATAGAGAGCCGCTGCGTGTTTTGAGACACACCAGGTACGTCACATTGCCCAGCTCGCCGGCGAACTGTGACCTACTACAGCCCACATTCCGCACTTTCAGCCAGACGGAAACCTCGCCACGGATGGTGGCTCTCCCGATCTTTTGATGAAGCAGGGGTGTGCTTGCTGAGAGGGCCTTTTCTAAGCCCGCTTCAGAACTCGTTTCCGTAGGAGATCGAAGCGGCCTCGGCCATACATTTGCCTTTTACTGAGGTCTTCCTTTTTGTACCGAATTTACTGTGTCGTCAAGCCTGTAGAGGTCATTGACACACATCTGCCAAGGACAATGGTCACACTTCTCCATTGAAGGATGACTTGCCACCGTGCTCTTCGCGCTCCACCTGTGCTCGGAGTTGCCCAAGAAAACTTTGGTACTTGGCGAGTTCTGCCTCAAGTCGCATCATCTTGAGGTCTGTCTGCACCCGCTCCTCCAGGAGCTGACGATACTGGACTTCGATCTCCTCACGACGCTTCATTTCCTGTCGGAGGCGTGCGGCCAATTGCGGCCTCTTGTAATTGAGCAGAGGATCTCTTGGGTGAGCTGCTCCTTTCTGGCGCTTCCCTCTGGCCTCTTTGCGCCTGGCGACAAGAAAGGTACTGTTTTCTTGAAAGAGCGCAAGGGCTGCGGGATTGCGGGCATACGATTTGTAATCGAGCCCACTCGTCTCTCGAACCGTGTGCACCGTAATGGGTTCTCCCTTGGCCTTGAGAGAAGCAATCGCTGTTTGCAGACGCTCTAACGTCACTTGCCTTTGTTGTGCAGCATGGCGACGTAATCCTGCCAGGCGCTGCTCTGGGTATCCTGACGAATGAGACGGTTTAGACATCGGTATGTTGATTCTCCTTCTTCGATCTGGGGAGGGATCGGTAGAGCGGCACAAACTGTCGATCTGCTTCCGCTTGCTGGTACAAGCGCATGACGGCGATGATATCTCTCAGGTCCCTGGCCTGTGCTTCCGCTTGTTGTCCATCTCTGAGGCTTCCCGCTGCTCTGAGTTGGTCCCCAAGCTCTCGATACAGCTTTTCCCAATGCAGCGCCTCATCAAGTTTGTCAGGATCAGGAATGAGATATGGGCACCCGATACACAGCGCACGATAATTGCCGCGTGGACAGAGCCCAGTCCGACCACAGTAGCCAAAGTTCGTGGGGTTGATCGCCCCCCATCGCTCAAAGACGGCACGCACCTTTTCCTCCATCTCCTGCAAGGTGTGCTCGTCTGGCACCGCGATCTCCAGAGCTGTTTCGCGTCCTTCTACCGCTAAGTGAAAGCGATGCAAGTAGTGAATACGTTTCTCTTCTGGCATGCGCGTGTAGTACTCTGTAGCTGCAGAAAGGGTCACTCCATCGATCTGATGCCTTTCAGGTTGATGATGCAAGGTCCATTGGATCGCCTCGACAGGGACTGCCTCGTCGCGTAACACGGTTGCCGTCACATGCCGCAAAAGGTGGGTCGTGACCTTGATCGGTTCTCCCTGTGCTGTACACAGTTCCAGCCCGTGTAGGACAAAGCGCAGTAAGATGACCGTATCTTTGATGTCAAGCACCCCGGTCTGCCCATCCGAGCTCGCTGCCCATTGGAAGAGGTAGCGTTCTGGCTGCAAATACTCCGATTTTGACCCTCTGGCAGGGGGATGAACCACCGGCACGTTTCCATGCTGCTTCATGAGCTGCTGGAGGATCTCTCCAAGCAGCGTGACAGATTGGGGACTCAGCAGAAAATATTGCCGTTCTTCATCCGTTCGTGCCCCTTTGGGGAGCAAGTGTTGGAGATGTAAGGTGGTCTTGCGTTGTTCGGTCTTTCCATCTTTGGTCACTGTGACGATTTCGGTCCGGGTCTTGCGCCGGTCTAGGCTCACTTGTAGCAGCTCGTTGACCCGGCTCCCATTCGTCAAGGCAATGGTGGCAAGGGCAGCGCCATACAAACAGCCCAGGTAGAGCGGTTCAGGATCAAAGTAGAGTTCCCCTTCAGGAAAGACGGCTCCATTGCGCGTCAACCAGTAGCCCGTTTCTCGTGAGGGGGTGAGCAGGCCTGGACGGCTGCAGCTAAACCCCTGACTGGCTCCCACCACACGTGCATGCGTGAGACGGTCTTGGTAGCACTGGTCGGCAGGGCCGCTCAGATTGAGTTGCTGTAAGAGTCGCTGGGCGACGAGGTCGCCAAACCAGAGCAGGTTGGAGGCCTCGCCAGTGAACTGCAGGAAGAAGCCGTCAATGGCTGGCCTGTAGCTCCCCTCTCTTGCTTCTGCATCCCGCACCGTCGTTTTGCTAAAGCGCTCGCGGTGAGCAAGAGTCCAGGTGCGGCGGTTCCAGAGAAGAAACTCCATGCAGACTCCTCTGCCCGCAATATGAACCTCAGCAATGGTCGTGGCGTTGCGGTTGACCGTAGGCATGTGCTCTTCGTAGGAAAAACGCAGGGGAAGCTCCTCTCCAGCCTCAGCCCGCTTGCAAGCCTCCCGAAAGGCGAGTATCATGCGCTCTGCTGCTTGCTTTCTGAGCTGAATGAGGGCCACCAACACATGGTAGAGCGGGACAAGGATGTCGCTGCGCTCTTTACGACGCTGCTGACTTCGTGCCACCAGCATCTGCTCAGCGCCATGCCGTTCCATGAAGCGGGGAGGAAGAGGCGGCAGCACATAGGCAGAGAGCCGATCACGATCAGGCTGGGCAAGATGCTCAACGTAGAACCGAACATGTTTTTCGACCAATGCCGCATAGGCGCGCAACTCATGATAGCGATTCAGCGTCACCTCAGTGTTCTGGGCAAACTGCTCCCACACCTCCTTACGGTTCAACTCCGCTAGATCCCGGATGCCACAGACGTTGCGTATCGTGCACAGCAAGTGGTAGAACCGAGAGACGTATTGGTGGAGTGAAGCCTGTCCAAGGCTGCCAATGGCTGTCCCCATAGCAAGGGCAACAGGTCCTTTGTCAGGGCTCGCCCCAATGGTGTTGACGCAATAGCCCATGACCCTGCTGGTTAAGTTCACCCAGACAATGCCTGGAGCAGTGTGAAGGTCTTTAGGAAGCCACCCGTAGAAGGCGTGAAGATGAGCTTCTCTGTTGCCATCAGAGTAGTTAAGACGCGCTCTGGAGATGGGTTGCTGCACTTTCGCAAGCTCGACAGGAGCCATCATACGAGATCCTCCCACAATTGCGCAAAAGCGTTGCGCGACTCAGTATCCTCGATAATCGTGATGTCATCCTGGGAGGGCTGAAGACAGTGCTCCTGGACCGCCATGAGTGCCCGCCTTTCCGCTTCTCTCTGGAAGCTATGCAGTTTGTGCACAGCTTCCTGCACAGCGAAGGTGTGGTCGTAGATCTGCATGGTTTCCCGGCTGTGCCAGCCCATGATCTGCACCAATCCCGCTTTCAGTCGTTGCTGCTCTTCCTGGTCATCAGCAGCTTCCTCTTTGATCCAGACCAGATGTTGCGTCACGAACAGATGGCGAATGGCATGAGGCGTGAATGAGAGTCGATAGCGCTTCTTCACTCGTTCCATCAGATGGTTCCAATGGTGACGGAAAGCTGCATCAGCGTAGGGCTTTCGCCTCGCGGAAAGAAACAGCGGATCAGCATCATCGAGATCAGCCAGTTGGGTACGACCCAAGGGATCTGACTTCGCTCGTTCCGTCCGAATGTACTTCAGCAGTTCCACCTCATCGGTATCAAGAAACGTGATGAGTTTCTCTTCCCGTCCCAGGCTCCCCTTGTTGACCACAAAAGCCCTGAGCGGATCAGCCGCTTTTCGATACCCGCCAATCGTCATGCCCAGAATCTCATGCAAGCGCGCGCCAGTATGACGAAGCAACAGGAGCACGAGCCTATCGCGTTGTGTAGACGCATGGCGCGTCATGAAGAGGAGTGCCTCCCACATGCGCGCTCGCACTTCAGCGGACTCCAAGACGATCTGTGGCTGCCATTGCTTCCTTCGCCCCTGTCTGAAGTACGCGATGGGGTGCCGTCGGCTCTCTTCCCACGTTTCCGCTCGGGTGCCTGCATGATCAGGTGCGCCAGCGGAGGTGATAAGCCTTGCTCGCTCTCGTCGCCACTGCTCCAACAGGTGTGAAGTCATGGGGCTAGGGTACAAGTAGTATCCCGCATCTCGCATCACGCGGTAGAAATCTTTGATGGCAGCTAGCAACACGCCCAATCCACTTTTGGAAAGAGACGAGGTTCGCGATGTTTCAACCCAGTAGCCCTCGCCATCCTGATCAGGTTGCATGCGACAAACCAGCCGTTCTCGAAGAAACTCCACAAGGTACGTCCGTATCTGCTCTGGTGGATCGTTCCAGGCATATCCCTTTTCCAAGAAGAAGCCCATCACGGGAAAAAGCATGCCAAGGTACGTTTGTCGGGTACGGTCAGAGCCTGGCTCTTGCCGACGCCGATACCACTCAGAGAGATGAGAAACAGGGCGTCCTTGCTGGTCTACCACGATGATTGCAAAGGGACTTCCTGGCGGTCCTGTGATCTTTCGTAAGCCACTAGATGAGGTAAGCTGTCCCGCTTGCTGTTCGTGCTGAATCATACTGTTGAGCCTTTCCAAATTTCTAGCAGTGTACTCTCTTTTTGACCAGTGTCAAAGGATGAAGTACTTTTGTCATGTGAAAGAGCCTGCAATGGGCATCTTTTCTCTGGAAAGGAAGACTTCAACTAACTATTCG
>WNFC01003213.1_pt1 | contig 24807 bp, 28 predicted proteins | sample 5400541 | NCBI WGS metagenome assembly WNFC01 (sample SAMN13153342, study PRJNA577476) | soil metagenome | isolation source: 120 cm saprolite under Douglas fir tree site 2 hole 2 replicate 1 | place: USA:California | collected 2015-04-18 | reverse complement strand
GCAGGTGACACAGGGCCATCTGCTAGTGCGAACCACTGTCAGCCTGGTCTCGGCTGGTACCGAGCGGATGCTGCTGGAGTTTGGACAGGCCAATCTGCTGGAGAAGGTGCGTCGCCAACCCGAGCGCGTCAAAGAAGCATGGGAGAAGGTCAAGACCGACGGTTTGATCCCTACTCTTGAAGCAGTGCGGGCCAAGCTCGGCGAGCCGATCACGCTGGGCTACTGCAACGCGGGCGAGGTGCTGGAAGTCGGAGCGGGAGTGGATGACTTCTCGCCGGGCGACCGGGTGGTGTCCAATGGCTCCCACGCGGAAGCGGTACTGGTCTCAGCCAATTTGTGCGCGAAGATACCGCCGGCGGTAGCCGACCAGGACGCGGCTTTCACCGTCCTGGGCGCAGTCGCGTTGCAGGGCATCCGCCTGGCCGCGCCGACTCTGGGCGAGACTTTTGTCGTCATTGGACTGGGACTGGTAGGGCAGCTTGCGGCGCAACTCCTACGGGCACATGGATGCCGGGTGTTGGGAATTGACCCCGACCGCACCAGGGCCGACCTGACGGGCAAATTTGGTATCGAGACTCTAGTGCCGGTGGCCGGCGCGGATCTGGTTGCCGCGGCCAAGGCGTACGGGGGGAGCCGTGGAGTTGATGGCGTGATCATCGCTGCTTCGACTCCGAGCGACGAACCGGTGCATCAGGCGGCACAGATGTGCCGTAAGCGCGGAAGAATAGTGCTGGTTGGAGTGACCGGTCTGAAGCTTTCGCGCGCTGATTTTTACGAGAAGGAACTAAGTTTCCAGGTTTCCTGCTCCTATGGGCCCGGGCGCTATGACCAAGGCTACGAATCCGGCACTTACGATTATCCCGCCGGATTTGTGCGATGGACAGCCAAGCGCAATTTCGAGGCCGTGCTCGAAATGATCGCCGACGGTCGTGTCGACGTCGCACCGCTGGTCACGCATCGGTTCAGCTTAGACCAGGTCAATCAGGCCTACAGGCTGCTAACCGGCGGCTCCTCGCTGGGAATACTGATTGAATATTCGCGCAGTACCGTAGCGGAGGGCTCGCTGCGCCGCCGCACGATTCTGGTGAGTGCGATACCACGAATCGCGCGGCGGCCTGGGGAACCAGTCGCCGCAGTTATTGGGGCGGGGAATTTCGCAGCTCGATCGTTGCTGCCCGCCCTTCGCAACGCCGGCGTGCGTGTAAAGACGATCGTATCAATTGGCGGAGTGAGCGGAATGCGGTTGGCGGAAAAATTCGGCGCCGAACAAAGCTCAACCGATGCTCATGGCGCCATCGCAGACCCGCAAGTGAATGTCGTGGTGGCGGCGACTCGCCACGACAGCCACGCGTCGCTAGTGTGCGAAGCGCTCAGAGCGGGCAAACACGTCTTTGTCGAAAAGCCGCTGGCGTTGAATCTCGCGGAGCTCCAGCAAATCGAACAGGCCTACGCGTCGGCGGCACGCGAATCGGGCGTCAAGCTGATGGTCGGTTTCAATCGCCGCTTCTCGCCGCTTACCCAGAAAATGAAGTCGTTGCTGGAGAGCGTGCGGGAGCCCAAGTCATTCATCATCACGATAAACGCGGGAGCGGTGCCGCGCGAGCATTGGACTCGCGATCCACGCACAGGCGGAGGCCGGATTATCGGCGAGGCGTGCCATTTCGTTGACCTGGTCAGATTCCTGGCCGGGCGCCCGATAAGCGGCGTTCAGGTCACGGGCGTTGGCGGAGGTGCGGACGCGGTGAGCTTCACGTTGCGCTTCGAGGACCGATCCTTCGCCACGGTTAACTATCTGGATAATGGCCCGAACTCCTTCCCCAAGGAACGCATTGAGGTGTTCACCGCGCGATGCCTTCTGGCGCTGGAAAATTTCAGGAAGCTGGTCGGCTACAACTGGCCCGGATTCAAGCGTCTGAGCCTGTGGCGCCAGGATAAGGGCCATAATGCTGCGGTTGGGGCCTTCGCTGAGGCCATCAGGAAGGGGCGCCCATCGCCGATCGCGTTCGAGGAGTTGGCCGAAGTCACGCGTGTAACACTTCATGTCGCGCAAGCTGCAGCTAGTGGCAGATAAGGATAACAGCGTGCAAAGCCGTATCTGCTCAGTCTTGGGCAAATCGAGCCGTTTAACTTCGAGCTGGTCTACCAAACCAGAAGCGGCACCTTCGTGGTTCCATCGGCAGTGGCCGCATTGCGCGCCCCCTCATCGAAATACGTGCGAATCCTGCTCATAACCTACGCATACGAGCCAATGCTCCTGGCGAGAGCTCTGAGATGGTCCAATGTCGCACGCCGCCTGGTCGGCTACGGACACTCCGTGGATGTCGTATGTGGCACCAGTCGCAACACGGTGCGAGAGGAAGTGCTCGGCGGGGTACGCGTGGCCAGGGTCGGGATGCGCTTGCGGGAATTGAATGTGTTTCGCGCCGTGCGATCGGCAGTCGCTGAAAACGCGAAGCGGCCGCCCATCGCACCCTCGCCTCAGCGCCCAGTCCTCAGATGGATTCACGATCACGGTTGGAAGAGGATTTATTGGCCCGACTGGGCTTGCGGTTTTGCCCCTCCCGCGCGTCGGCAGGCGCTGAAGCTTTTAAATACTAATCGATACGACGTCATGACAACCGTATCGGTTCCATTTACTTGCCACCTGGTTGGATTACTCATAAAGAGACGATACCGTGCAATGCCCTGGCTGGTCGATGTTGGCGATCCATTCTCGTTCGAGACGGCAATTCCGCCTAACAATCGCTGCTTGTATGAGGATATCAATCGAACAGTTGAACGGAAAGTCTTTGCCGTAGCGGACTGCGTAGCCGTCACGACTGCCGAGACCCAAAACCGCTACGCGGAGCTATTTCCCGAAAGCAAGTCAAAAATCGTTGTCATCCCGCCGCTGCTCTCGCTGTGCGCCATGCCGTCCAATACCTCGCACGTTGGCGATCAGGTAATCCGGCTGACTTTCCTCGGCACCCTATATCGCACCATCCGCGAACCGGATGCACTACTCAACCTATTCTCGACTCTGCTCGAAACTGCAATTGGCTCGCGGCTGGAGCTGCACTTCTTCGGTAATATCGGTGATTGCGCCGCTCGATTCGAGCCGTATCGAGACTGGATCGGGCGTAGAATCTTTGTGCATGGCGTCATCGACCGAGCACGGATTGAAGAGGTCCTGGGTACTGCGTCGGTCCTGGTGAATATAGGGAACGCGACAAGCTATCAGTTGCCCAGCAAAGTCGTCGAGTACGCCTTCAGCGGAAAACCCGTTCTCAACATAATCACCCACGACAACGACAGTTCAGCCCGGTTTTTCGCTCAATATCCGGCGGTATTGACCTTGAACCTGGCGAGCCCAGACTGGAGGGCGCAACTCGGCCGAGTGGTGACCTTCATCAGTCATCCACCAGCCGCTGATCCGGCTGCGATAGCGCGGCTACTCAAGCCTTACCAGATTGAGGCTATAGCTTCGGCATATGCAGACGCGTTGCGCGGTAGCATCAACAATCGCCGGAAACCTGAGGATACGCTTGCAGCCGCGCTCTACTAAGTACCGGCCCGGCATTATGTAGACTTCCAATCGCGCGGCCGCAAGCCGCGGTGGCGGCACTGCAACGGCTGTTCTTTCGGATTTGGTTTTGCATCTCAGTGGCTGTGATCTGTTCATAGCGATTGCCGAAAGGCGGTGAACCTACCGCGTCCTTCGAGCGACTCGTGAAGTGGCCGGACCGAGTTTCATCGCGGCTTCGAAGTTCAAATAGTCATATGGCAGTCGAATGAAAATTGTCGTCGTTGCCGGAGCGCGGCCGAACTTTATGAAGGTGGCACCTTTGGTTGAGGCGCTCAAGAGTTGCCAGGCAACCCGCCCCGACCTGGAAATACTGCTAGTGCACACAGGGCAACATTATGATGCACGGATGTCGCGTGCCTTTTTCAACCATCTGGAGTTGCCAGTTCCCGATGTGGAGCTGGAAGTCGGGTCCGGAACCCACGCGGAACAGACGGGGCGCGTGATGATCGCGTTCGAGAGACTGCTGTTCGAGCGCAAGGCCGACTGGGTAGTCGTGGTGGGTGATGTCAACTCGACCGTCGCTTGCGCCCTTACTGCGAAAAAGCTGGGTATCAAGGTCGCTCATGTTGAGGCGGGTCTTAGAAGTCGCGACTGGACGATGCCCGAGGAAATCAACCGCGTCGTCACCGATGTGCTGTGCGATGCGCTCTTCACCACCGATCCGATCGCATCGGAGAACCTGGTGCGAGAGGGAATGGCCCGCGCCAAAATCCACTTCGTCGGCAACGTGATGATTGACACGCTTCTCAAACACCGCGAGAGTGCGCGCTCGCTGGCGTACTACAGCCGGTTCGGGCTCAAGCCCGGTGACTACGCTGTGCTCACGCTGCATCGGCCGAGTAACGTCGATGACGTGGGGAGCTTCTCACACATTCTGGACGCACTTGCGCGGATCGCCGGCCGACTACCGATCGTCTTCCCAGTACATCCGCGGACCCGAAAAATGGCGCAGGCCTTCGGCTTGTGGGAACGGCTAGACAGCCTTCCAAATATGCATCTACTGGAGCCCCTCGGCTATCTCGAAATGCTCTCGCTGACCGCATCGGCCAGGATGATCTTGACGGACAGCGGCGGACTTCAGGAGGAGGCGGTGGTCCTCGGCATCCCGTGCGTGACCCTGCGCGATAACACCGAGCGGCCAGTAACGATCGAAGTCGGCTCAAACCGGCTGGTCGGCAACGATCCCGATCTGATCGCCCAAGTCGTGAACGAGCTGCTCTCCAACGGACATCGGCAGATCAGGACCCCTGACAAATGGGATGGGCGAGCGGCCGAGCGCATCGTGCGGACCCTGCTTCTGGAACATGAAGATCTTATTCATCTCCGATAATTTTCCACCTGAACGTAACGCGTGCGCGAGCCGCGTGTACGAGCTTGCCCGCCACTGGGTGGAGTGGGGCAACCAGGTGATCGTGCTGACTGCCGCCCCGAACTTTCCGCAGGCCAAGGTTTTTCGACGGCTACAGTAATCACTGGCGCAAGATCGAGGAAATGGATGGTATCCGTGTGGTTCGTGTTAAGACCTTCATCGCGCCCAACGAAGGCGTCGCCCGGACCCTCGACTTTATCTCGTTCATGATTTCAGCCTCCGCAGCCGGCTGTGCGAACAACGGCCCGACGTCATCGCGGCTACTTCGCCCCAATTCTTCAGCGCCCTCCACTCGGTCCTGAGCAAGGATGCTCGTCGTTTGAGCGTAACAAACTGATCCAAGACAAATAGTCGTCCGTCAACTCGTATGCATACCATGGCCAAGATAGTCACGATGAGTGAACTCGCCGAGCATTTAAAGCTACATCCTTCCACAATCTACCGTCTCTTAAAGTATAGTTAGATCCCCGCCTTTAAACTTGGCAGTGACTGGCGCGTTAACCTCGATTCGATCAATGAATGGCTCCTCAAGCTGGAAACCGCCCATCGCAAACCTGCCGAACCCATACGTCCGGGAAACGGTCGTAAAAGAGCCGATCGATCCCCCGCCTCGGCAATTGAAAGCATCCAGCCGGTCGACTTTAAGCTGTAACGACATGATGACCAGCTTGGTTCATGAGTCTGACTCCCGCATTGCATCTCGGCAGGTATCGCTGCGACCGAAGCGCGGCGCAACGGTCGCATCCTCTGCAGTAGGAGTCTTGAATCTGGCCAGACGCGGTTCGCCGGGATAAAGATCTAACCTTAGGTCGCTGTTAAGGAATGGAACTGTGCGCAAAGAAAACGCGACTGGCCGATAATCGTCTATAAATTTTGGGCGACCGCTCGAACTGCCGCAATCGATGTGGGCCACAGCAGATGCGATGGAAGCGCTGTGGAACGCGCTCGTGAGACTCTACGAAGAAGCGCAATTCGCATCAGAGACACTGCCAGAAGCGGACGTGCACGAGATCCGAAAGGACGGCCAGGACTTCCACCGCTAATCCAGCGGCGCAGCTCTCCAGCGGCGATACATTTCACCCGTGCCGAAGCAGCACCCGATGAGCCCGAGTGCGATAAAGAAACGCGGCGACCCAGGTTCCCACAGCGAGTCACCAAGCAGTGCGAACAGCACCGTGCCAGGTACTATCCCGATGACGCTCGCCCAAAAATAGTCCCGGAATCTGATCGGTGACGCGCCTGCGAGCAAGTTGAAAGCGTTGTAGGGAATAACCGGCACCAGCCGCAGGTAGAGCGTGACGTAAAAACCGTTGCGCTCAAGCCGGTTGAGTATCCGCCGCAGTCGAACGCCCATCGTCCGTTCGACGAATGACCTGCCCAGAAATCTCCCCGCCCCGAAGGCTACCATCGCGCCGGTGTCGGCGCCGATCAGCGACCATATCGACCCCCACCACACGCCGAAGGCCAATCCGGCGCCCACTGTCATTACTGCGCCGGGCACCAGAAAGGAAGGTCCTACGGCGTACAGCAACATGTAGATGATAGGTCCCCAGACACCCCACGACAACACTTCACCCTTGAGGACTTTCGGGTCTTCAAACCATTCGCGATGGACTATCAACATGTAGGCTGTAACGGCAATCAAGACGACTAGAATAGCTAGTCGGGAAATATTAATAATGGGGCTTTGCCCAAGATTCGGCTTATGGGAGCCGTTCGGAAGTGATCCGATTGCAGCCATCGCTTGATCGATCATAGGGGGCTGCTGCATGGCAGACAAGAACGGAAAACTTCGAAGACCTCGCAGAGTCTCGGCCGGCAACTACTTCTCGACCAGCACTCTCGGGTATCGATGGTTTGGCCGCACAATCAAAACATCGGTGCATGACCAGCCTGACGCTCAAAGCCAGCAATGCCGCAATCCTAGCGAGCCCTTGACGTTTATCGGGCTTGACACTTAGAACGAAACAATGGAGTTGGCCGAAAAAGTCGCCATCGTCACTGGCGGGGGTTACGGTATCGGGCGCGAAATCGCCTTGGCCTGTTCAAAGGCTGGGGCAAACGTGGTGCTCGCCGCGCGTACGCAAAAGCCGCTCGACGAGACTCGCGACGCAATTGAGAAAATCGGCGGACGCGTGCTGGTTGTGCCGACCGACATCTCCAGAGAAGTCGATTGTGCCCGAATGGTCGAGCGGACGATTGAAACCTTCAACCATCTCGACATTCTGGTGAACAATGCGGGCATTGCCGGCGCGACCAAACCCATCACCGAGATGGCACTCGCCGAATGGCAGGAAGTAATCGATATCAACCTGACCGGCGCCTGGCTTGCCTCGCGTGCTGCTGTACCGGTCATGCTGAAGCAGGCCAGCGGAAACATTCTGATGATCTCGTCGGGTGCGGGCCGGCGAGGTTATCCGCTCCGGGCGCCTTACGCCGCTTCAAAATGGGCGATGATCGGACTGACGCAAACATTGGCGGGCGAGTTGGGCACCAGCGGCATTCGGGTTAATTGTATCTGCCCGGGTGCGATCGCTGGCGACCGGATTGAACGCGTGATACGTGCACGCGCCGCAGCAATGAATCTGCCCTATGAGCAGGTGAAGGCGGCTTTCACCTCGATGGCTGCGATGAATCGCATGGCGACTGAAGCCGAAGTTGCGCGGGTGGCGGTTTTTCTGGCGAGCGATGCCGCATCCGCGGTCACCGGCCAAACCATCAACGTCGACGCCGGCACCAATATGAACTGATTAGGCGGGTGATCTTACTGCGCAGTTGAGACGCTTTCGAATAGCCTGACGTCAACGGAGAACTGGAGAATCAGCGCTCGTCACGTGCAAGGTCGTGGTCGCGGACTTCTACCTCGATGTCTTCGCGGGTGAGCGCGTCACGCAGTTCGTGCGCCAGCACCGGTGAACGATGGCGCCCGCCGGTGCATCCGAGACCGATGGTGAGGTAACTCTTGCCCTCGCGCCGGTAGAGCGGCACGAGGAACTTGAGCAGACGGGCGACCTCCTGAATGAAGCGGCGGGCTTCAGGGTGTGCCATCACGTAATCGCGCACACGTGGGTCGGTCCCCGTGAGGTCGCGCAGGCCAGGCACGAAGAACGGGTTCGGAATAAAACGCACATCGAGAATCAGATCGAGTCCCAACGGGTGCCCGTACTTATAGCCAAAAGACACGAGTGCAATCGTCATACGATCGCCGGTCTTGGCTCCGATCACCGCGGCGGTGATGATCTCGCGCAGTTCGTGAATGGTGGTCGTGCTGGTATCGATCACCAGCGTTGCCCGCTCACGCATTTCGGCCAGTGCCAGCCGCTCGCGCCGGATACTCTCGACCACGCTCATCCCGCTTTGAGCCAACGGGTGAGGCCGGCGGCTTTCTGAATAGCGACGCGCCAACACATCATCGGAGGCGTTGAGAAAGATCACCTCAGGCTTGAAACCGTCGTGTTCGAGTTCGGCAAACGCCTGCGGCCATTGAGGGAAGAACAGCCGTTCGCGCGCATCGATGCCGAGCGCCACACCAGCAATTTTTGGATCGTGCTCGCGCGCCAGAGCGACAACTGAGCGCGCCAACGCGACCGGCAGGTTATCGACACAGTAGAAGCCCAGGTCCTCCAGCAGGCGCATCGCCGAACCGCGGCCGGAACCGGACACGCCGGTCACGATGAGCAAGCGAAACCGCCGTGCTGCTGTTTCGCCTCCGATTGTCATTAGAGCGATGTCTCAGTTCGAATTTGAGAAATCGAGTTACTATTCTCAGCGCTTGCTAGTAGCGCGCGTCCTCTTCAACGATGAGACGAAAGATCTCCTCGGTATCCTTCGCGGCCATCAGCCGCTCTCGGAATGAGCCGTCTTTGAACAGGCGTGAAACCCGTGCGAGCGCTTTCAAATGCAGGCTGGTAGAGTCCTCCGGTGCGACAAGGACGAAGAACAGATGGGTTGGCTTGCCATCCAGCGATTCGAAATCAACACCGCGCCGATGGCGTCCGAAAGTGCCGAGGATTTGCCTGACGCCAGGCATTTTGCCATGCGGAATGGCGATGCCGTCGCCGATCGCGGTCGAGCCGAGCCGCTCGCGCTCCGCCAGCACCGCGGTAATCGCGCCGAGGTCAAGGTCCCGGTACTTGGTCGCGAGCGGCTGCGCGAGTTCGCGCAATACCTGTGGTTTGGTGGTGCCGGCCAGCTCCGGCACCACCATATCGGCACTTAGGATCTCAGTGATTTTCATGGCTCAGACGCGGGGTCGGATCAGGTTCCGCGGCCGTTTCCTCATTGCTCAACAGCTCGCCTGCGGAAGGCGCGCGCAGCTTCTTGGTGGTGGTCTTCCCACGATGACTTTTGAGTTGGCGCTCGACTTTATCTGCCAGGAGGTCAATGACTGAGTAAAGGTCTTTGGTTTCTTCCTGGGCGGCGACGTCGAGGTAACCGGATTTGACTGTAACCTCGCCACGATGCCGATATTTGTCAACCGTGAGAATCACGTGGACCTGGCAGGGACGTTTCAGGAACTTGGCGACGTGCGAGAGCTTACGCACGGCATACGCGCGAATCGCCTCTGTCGGTTCGATATGCCGAAAGGTTACTGCAACCTCTGGAGCTGGAATGCGGGCCTTGAGCGACGACCGCCGAACCCTGCGCGCGACGGCCCGACTCCTCTTTCCTGGACCAGCCTTGCTTCGCATAGAACGACCTTCCTTTCAAAACGCGCGTCTGATACGCACTCGCAGACTCTTCGCTCTTCGACTCCCCCATCGGCTTTTGTCAGAACTTCGGCTCACCGGCTGCGCTTCGCGGAGCCAGGCCGCCTTCACGTTATGCCAGTTTCTTGCGGCGGCTCGAGGGCAGGATACCCAATGCCTGCCGATACTTGGCCACGGTGCGCCGGGCGATGTTGATCTGGCCGTTGTGCAGAATATCGGCGATGGCCTGATCGGACAGCGGATTGTCCTGGCCCTCGCCGGCGACCAATGTCCTGATTTTCTCCTTGACGGTCTCAGCGCTTACGTCCTCACCATCAGTAGCCTTAACGCCTGAGGTGAAGAAAAACTTCAGCTCGAAGATTCCTTGAGGGGTATGTGCGTACTTGTTGGCGGTCGCACGGCTGATGGTCGATTCGTGCATACCGATGTCTTCAGCGACGTCCTTCAAGACCAGCGGTTTGAGGTGGCCGATGCCATGCTCGAAGAACGGCCGCTGGAACTTCACGATCGAATTAGCCACTTTGAAAATCGTCTGCAGGCGCTGGTAAATAGATTTCACCAGCCAGCGCGCAGAGCGTAGCCTCTCCTGCAGATACTCTTTGGTATCGGCCGCCACCGCGCTGTCGTTGAGTACCCGCTGATAGTAGTTTGCCAGGCGCAAGCGGGGTACCGCACTTTCGTTCAGGGTAACCACGAAATCGTCGCCGATTTTTTGGATATAGACGTCGGGCACAATGTAGGCAGGTTCGGCGCCGCCATAATCACGTCCCGGCTTAGGCTCCAGTGATTCGATACTGCGGGCTGCTTCCGCCACCATGTCGAGCCCCACACCCAGGGCTTTAGCGATCTCCGAATAGCGATGCTTTTCGAGCAGATCGAGGTGTTTGTGCACGATGCGGGCGGCGAGTGATTCTTCCATGCCCAGATTTTGCAGTTGCGCCATCAGGCATTCCGGCAAATCCCGTGCCGCAACCCCGGGCGGATCAAAGCGCTGGACTCGTTTCAGCACCGACTCCACCGCTTGGACATCAATCTCGAGTTGGGCAGCTAGTTCAGTAAGTGGGGTTTCGAGGTAACCATCATCGTTAAGGTTATAGATGATGGTGGCACCGATTCGCTGCTCATCATGGTCAAGGCTCGACATTCGCAGTTGCCACATCAGATAGTCTTCGAGTGAAGCCTTGCGGGTGAGCGTATTCTCCAGCGCCTGCCGCCGTTCATCGTCGTCGTTGGGGACCTCGCCGTCCTGCCAATTGTTGGAATAGGTTTCGAGGTATTCCCGCCAGTCGAGTTTATCCAGACTCGGCTCTCGCATTTCGGCCGCCGCATCAGCACCCTCAGTTGCGACGCTGACCGCGGGCACCTCGGCAGCCGCGCGCTCCCATTCCGATTCCGGCTCAGCGGCGCCTGGCTCTGGCTCAGCAGGCAAAGGTTCGCCGTCGGCTGGAAGGCTCACATCTTCAGCCTGGACCGCATTTGCGGCGGTCTCGCCGACGCTTTGATCAAGCGGTTCGAGCATCGGATTGGAATCCAGTTCGTTTTGCACCACCGCTTCGAGCTCGGGCAATGAAAGCTGCAGGATCTTGATTGCCTGCTGCAGCTGCGGCGTCATCACGAGCTGTTGCCGCAATCTAAGGTCGTGTCCAAGTTTTACTTCGAGAGCCATTGCTTTCTGCCGTACTTACTTCGCCTGGTCGGCCAACGCTTCATTATCACGAGTTTTCGACGGCCGAGGGAAGATCACAGCTTTGGCCGTTTCGACGTCGCTTTTGCCAGTGTCCAGATGAACCGTAATCCTGGTGCCGGCAATTTGGTCGCCGGCGTCGTGGCAGATCGGGCTGCCGGTTAGAACCACGGTATGCTGCCGCTGGTCCATCACGGCGTGATCGCTGGTGCACCATCGCACGCCCTGGCTGATGTGCACATTCCCATCGGCGGCCATGTCCTGCACCTCATGGAAATCCTTGCCGTACTTAACGTTGAGCGTGTTGCTGGTAAGCACCCCGTCGGCTTGAGTCGCATGCACATGACCGCGGAACGTAACTGCGTTCTGTTTGTAATCCATTGCCAACGAATCTGATTGTATACTGATTGGACCTCGATTGCTGCTGGTAAAGGAAGCAAACGGTGTCTGGTTATCTTGGTGTTTCGAGTCGCCCGAAGCAGACTTGTCTCCCTCATGGCCTCCATCGCTTCGTTCGGTCTTCTCGAGAGCTGTTTTTTCGCTTCTCGCGGCCCCTTCGGACCGCTGTTGAGCTGGAGTATTGTGCCCGGCTGGTCCTGACGGTCTCCCCAAAGGTTGCGCCCATGACGATTCGCATTTGACGCCAATCAAAAAGGCGAGCGCCACCACGGTTGCAAAAGAGGCTCGCTTCCAAGTCGTCGGGCGCTGTCCGAAGCGGTACCGTCTGTTCGCGGCACGATTACTCAATTAATTGTCCTCTTTTTATTCCTGGTACCGAGTGAGTGTCACCGCCGGTAAATTCCGGAAGCTCCGGCGACTGACTTTCAAGACGCTTTTGCAGCAGCAGGACGTCGTTTTTCGTCGATCACGGTGGTTACCCGCTTCAACAACTGGAAGACTTGCGCTTTCGGACGGCCGCTAAGTCCGATGCCCGCAACATTAAGGCCCGGGCCGCTGATTTTCACTGCCCCCGGGGCGTGGAGCTCGTCATTATCGGGCAGGAATGTTGCGGCATCGGTTGTCAGGACGAAATCGCCGTAATCGACCGTCAGGCCGCCGCTCATTTCGGCCCTGCTGATGTGGTTTCCATGAACCTTCAGCACTGCCCGCGATGCGGTCAGTGAGAGATGCTTCCCGTTCTGCGCGGTCATCGAGAGCCGCGGCTCGACCAAAATAATGCTGGTCTTGTCATTCGAGTAACTGGCATCTTTCGCCTTGAGCACCCATTGACTCCGATCGCCCCGCATCTGCGTCCAGTTGAAATTGTGAGCATGCAGCAACGCGCCGGGCACGATCGCCGCAACGGTCTGCATTTTCTGCTGGACCGAGCGCTTGCGCACGACCATTACGGTGACCACGACAATGACCATCAGGGCGATGGTTCCGAACAGCGCCAATAATCTGGCGATACGGCGCGGACTCATCACAGATCACATCCAGATGAAAACTAGCAACCGTCATTCTCACTGTAAACCGGAAGGGCCAGATGCTGGCGGCGTCCGATCACACAGAAGATGGAAATGGCAAGCCGAGCTGGCCTGACCCGCGGTGGCTGTTCCCAGCCGGCGCCAGCAGGATTGGTCAAATACACCAAGCCGAATTTCCGGGGCCACTCTACCCCAGGCGGGATTCGGCAGCGCGCGCGAGTTCATCGATTCGCCGAAGATCGCGAAGCAATCCGGCTAGGCGATCCAACGGATACGAATTCGGACCATCACTCAACGCTCGCTCCGGATCCTCGTGCACTTCCATGAAGATGGCGTCGATGCCGACGGCTGCCGCAGCTCGCGCCAATGGGGCGACGAACTCGCGCCGACCGCCCGACCGCTCTCCTCCCGCGCCCGGCAGTTGCACCGAGTGGGTCGCGTCGAACACCACCGGATAACCGAAGCTACGCATGATGACCAGAGAACGCATGTCGCTCACGAGATTGTTATAGCCGAAGGAAAAACCGCGCTCTGTTAATAAAATGCGCCGGCTGCCGCTGGCCTCGGCCTTGGCTACTACTGCCTTCATTTCCCAGGGCGCGAGAAACTGGCCCTTTTTAAGGTTCACCGCGCGCCCGGTGGCGGCGGCTGCGCTCACCAGGTCTGTCTGGCGCGAGAGCAGGGCCGGAATTTGAAGTATGTCAACTACTTCGGCCGCCATCGAGGCCTGCTGTGGCTCGTGAACATCGGTCAGCACGGGCAAGCCGGTCTCCCGTTTGACCTTTTCGAGTACACGGATGCCCGCCTCCAGCCCGGGGCCGCGAAAGGAGGAATGGCTGGTGCGATTGGCCTTGTCGAACGACGATTTGAAAACCAGCGGGAGGCCGACTTCGCGTGCGATCCGTGCGAGCCGCTCCGCGTGCCGGAGCGACGACTCCGCGCTTTCGATAACGCAGGGCCCGGCGATTATGGCCAGTCCGGGCCCGCCGAACACCACATTACCGGCTTCGACTTTCGCGACTTTCATGAGGCTGTCCGCAGCGCGCGCACCTTGGTGAGGGTCGGTGTAATCTCGCCCCGCCGTGCTACCGCGGCACGAATCAAGCCGCGGAACAGCGGATGGCATTCGAGTGGGCGCGATTTCAGTTCCGGATGGAATTGGCAGCCGAGAAACCATGGATGCTCCGGTAACTCCATGATCTCTACCAGCGTATCGTCAGGCGAGATGCCGGTCGCCTTGAAGCCCGCCTTGTCCAGCGCCGGACGATACTGATTGTTCACTTCCAGACGATGACGATGGCGTTCCGCGATACGGTTGCGGCGGTAGAGCGAAGCGGCCAACGACCCGGGGCGAATCACGCATGGATACGACCCCAGCCGCATGGTTGCGCCCTTTTTGTCAATATCGCGTTGCCCTTCCATAAAATCGATCACGGCGTCTGGTGTATTCGGGTCGACTTCCCGCGAGTTCGCACGCTTGATTCCCAGTACGTTGCGGGAGTATTCGATCACCATCATTTGCAGCCCGAGGCAAATTCCCAGGATCGGGATCAGGTTCTCGCGGGCGTAGCGCACCGCGCGGACTTTGCCCTCGATACCGCGTTCGCCGAAACCACCTGGAATTATGATTGCGTGCGCGTTGGCCAACCGCGCGGGATTGCCTTTTTCCAATTCCTCGGCATCGACGTAGTCGATATGAACCCGGGCCTCATTTGCGATCGCGCCGTGCGTTATCGCTTCGTGCAGGCTTTTGTATGAATCGACCAGGTTAACGTATTTGCCGACCACGGCCACGTTAACGGAGATGCGAGGATTCTGCGCGGTCTTCACCAGCCGGCGCCATTGGGCCAGATTCGGCTGGCCGGTCCAGATGTTGAGCTTTTCGACCACACGTTGATCGAGCCCCTCCTCAAGGAATTTGAGCGGGACTTCGTAGATCGTCTCGACATCCTGCGCCGCGATTACACAATTCTCTTCAACGTTGCAGAAATGCGCGATTTTGGTTCGGAATCTTTTTTCCAACGGCCGATCGCAGCGGCACAACAGGATATCGGGCTGAATCCCCAGGCCGGTGAGCTCTTTCACGCTGTGCTGAGTGGGTTTGGTCTTCAGTTCGCCGGCCGCCGGGATGAACGGCACCAAGGTGAGATGAATGTACAAAACATTCTCGCGTCCGAGATCCCAACGAAATTCCCGGATCGCTTCGAGAAACGGCAGGCTCTCGATATCGCCAACGGTGCCGCCGACCTCGACGATGCAGAGATCGTTGCCTTCGGCCGCGAGCAGGATTCGACGTTTGATCTCATCGGTAATGTGGGGAATCACTTGCACGGTAGCGCCGAGGTAATCTCCCCGGCGTTCCTTTTGAATGACGGTGTCGTAGATCTGGCCGGTGGTGCAGTTGTTGCGCCGGCTGGTGGTGGTTCGCACGAAGCGCTCGTAATGGCCCAGATCGAGGTCGGTTTCGGCGCCGTCGTCGGTGACGAACACTTCGCCATGCTGAAGGGGCGACATCGTGCCAGGGTCGACGTTGATATACGGGTCCATTTTGAGCAAGGTGACTTTGAGCCCGCGCGATTCCAGCAGCGTACCAAGCGAAGCCGCCGCGAGACCCTTACCCAGAGACGAAACCACACCGCCGGTAACAAAAATGAATTTGGTCTTTCCGCGTTCCACCTGATTTCCTCCCCTGATTCCCCCACCATTTCAGATGCGCACGCCGCAGACTCCCTAAGCTCCGCTGCTCTCCGCCTAATGCAAATGCGCACGCCGCAGACTTCTGACGCTTTGGCTTCAATCAGGGCTTCGGCTTTCCGGCTACAATCCGCTCCGCTTGGTGTTCAAATACGCACGTCGCGGAATGCTTCTAAAACGCGCACCTCGCAGACTTGTTTCCCTTCGGCTTCGCTCAGGGCTTCGACCGCATTCGCCGGTCTTGGCTCACCGGCTCCACGCCGTTCCGCCTGATGACCCTTCGGCTGCTCGGGCTTCGGCTCCTCAGGGCTTCGCCTCACCTGCTACGCGCCGGTCCGTCAAGTGTTAAAGCTATCGGTTCGCTGACCGCCGGCCTCCATGTTGGCTCGCGCCAGATCTTCCGGGGTATCGACTTCGAGTGATGGCGCTACCGAAGCGACCACCCTGATTCGATATCCGTGCTCCATCGCACGTAACTGTTCCAGTTTTTCAGTCTCCTCCAAATAACCCTGCGCCAGTGCCGCGAAGTTCAATAGAAAATTACGGCGGTAGCCATACACCGCTACGTGTCGGAGCGCACCAGGCGGTACTCCGGTGCCTTCGCGGAAGAACGGGATCGGGCTGCGCGAGAAATACAGCGCGTAGCCTTGGTTATCACAGACGATTTTGACCTTATTTGAGTTCCGCCATTCGTCAAAATCCACGATTGGTGTGCCCAGCGTCGCCATCGATAGCCCGGGCTCGGCGGTCATTATCCTGACCACGGCATCGATGTCTTCAGGCGCGATGAAGGGCTGGTCCCCCTGCACGTTAAGATAAACATCCGCGGGTACGCGATTCGCCACCTCGGCGATGCGATCGGTGCCGCTCGGATGCGAACTGGCGGTCATTTCTACTTCACCGCCGGCATCGCGTATCGCGCTGGCTATGCGTTCATCATCGGTTGCAATCAGCACCCGATGCAGCAATCGCGCTTTTCGAGTCTGCTGCCAGACCCGCACAATCATTGGAACACCGGCAATATCGGCCAAGGCTTTCCCGGGAAGACGGGTAGAGCCAAAGCGCGCCGGGATCACAGCGACGACGGTGTTCACCGCCGCAGGCCTTGTCGTGGAAATCCAAAAAGAAGGGGCACGAGCCAGCCTAACCGGCGCGCCCGATGGTTGTCAAATCTTTACACGCCGTCACTTCACAGTTCCGGTACATGTCTCAGTCGAACGAACGGTACCGCGCATGGGTCGCGCTGGCCGCTTAATCGTTACTGCGGACCCGAATTGAAGAACGGCTGCCGCCGCGAGCAAGCGCCCATATCGGCAAACGGCGGCAGCCACGAACGATCACGATCAAGAAGGCGCCGCCGCTGGACTCGCTTCGCCTCCAGCCGGACTAGCCATACCACCCCCGCCACCCATGGGGCTTGCTTCGCCAGCAGGGCTGGCGGCTTCAGAGGGAGACGCCTCAGGAGACGACGCGGCCCCTTGCTCCTTGTTACAAGCCATCGCCGCAAAGAACATAGACATGAGAGCCAGAATCAGGACTTTGCGCATACCTCCTCCTTGGTTCCGCCCGCGCTGGCCAATGCGCGGCAGCCGAAGATTTTCGTTAGAATACTTTACTCAATCGATCTACTCAAGCAAGCCAGATCAGTCTCGGCCTCGAATCCGACCAGCCTGGCGTCGCAGCTCGACTATAAATTCCAATAAACTATTTTGCTGAGTTGTCATCAACTTTTTTGATTGTCGTCGCGAAACAATGTAGCATCACAGCGTAAATTCGTGCAGGAGGACGGGGAAGTGGTGGTGGTGCGAGGCGTTGTCTTCCCAACCCGGATTGCCAATCCGACCCAGCGCGTGATCGAACCCGAGCTCGACATGGATCGCCTGCGGCCGCGAGAGTTGCCCGCGGTCAGTATCTTCCGTGAGCTGATGCGGAAATTGCTGCCCGCCGGTCAGTGGAGGGTGCGCTCACCGATGAGGTCTATCGCGCGCGAAATCGAGGAGGCTTGGCCTGCGAGCGAACCCTGACGCCAACCGTTGGACCTGGCATCAGGCCACATGAGGTCACCCCGGACCGTGCGCTGCATGCGATATCGGGGGTTCCAATGCCAGCGCGCTGGCGTCGTCGAGACGTGATGAGTCTGATGATTGAACGGGTTGTGCGATTGCCGAACGACGGTGGATGCGCCCGCTCAATCCCCCTGCTTGTTGGAACAACGCGTCGGTGCCAAAAGCATAACGGGCTCAAGTGCCGCGGTGAACGCCGCCAGCCCGGCATCGGTTTCCTCTTGATCGGCTCGTTACTTCACGAAGCTCGAATAGAGCTCGCGGCCATGCGGGCCTATTACCGGACCGAGGTCGAGTTTGCGCTCCATGTCATACAGGGTTGCCGCAATGTCGCCTATGTGATGTTTGACCCAGGTATTGTAGCGCGCCGTCAAGCGAAACTGCGCGAGTCGTAGACTCTAGCGTCATATGCTGCTGCTCCTCCTGCAGGAGGTGGCCGATCTTCTCAGAAGACCCAGACGCGCCGAGAGTCTGCGATCAACATTTACGAACGTATCCTCGGCGTGTTGCCCAAGACGTCGGAGATAGCGCTGCCGTCGCGGCCTTACCGATCGAGCCGCGCAATGAGGCGTTCGAGCCGCTCGAACGCCTCGTTCAGATTCTCGCGCGAGGTCGCGTAGCTCAGCCGCACGTGCTCTGGCGCACCGAAGTCGTTGCCGCCGACCAAAGCAACATGCGCTTCGGTCAGTGCCATATCAGCGAACATATCGCCATCTGTAATTGTTCGGCCGCGCAAACTTGTGCCGAGCAGCCCGGTGATACTAGGAAACGCATAAAAGGCGCCTTGTGGCACATTGGGCAAATGAAAACCGGCGAGTCGGCGCACGCGCTGCACCACCAATTCCCGGCGGGCGCGGAACTCCTCTACCATTCTCGCGACCTCATCCTGTGGCCCGGTCAAAGCCTCGATGGCCGCCACCTGAGTAATCGAATTCGGATTACCGCTGTTCTGACTCTGCAGGCGCGCAGCCGCGGCAATCGCTTCGCGTGGTCCGGCGGCGAATCCGATACGCCATCCGGTCATCGCATATGCCTTCGACAACGAATTGAACACGATGCCCTGCTGCTTAAGCCGCGGCTCGATTTGGAAAATGTGCGGTACGGAACCGTCGTATACAATATGCTCATAAACGTCGTCGGACATTACCCAGATGTCCGTCTCGAGTAGCAGCTTGGCTAGTTCAGACAAATGACCAGCCGAATAGACGGCCCCGGTTGGGTTAGATGGTGAGACCAGGATTATCCCGCGCGTGCGAGGAGTAATCGCCCGACGTAAGCGGCCGGGATCGAGCAAAAATCCCTGTTGCTCGGGACATCGTACGAGGATTGGTTGCGCGCCGGACAGGCTCACCATCGCCGAGAAGCTGACCCATGCGGGTGTCGGGATTATGACCTCGTCACCCTCGTCGAAGAGCGCATTGATTACATTGGCTTCGGCCTGCTTGCCGCCGGCCGATGCGAGGATCTCGCTGGAATCATAATCGAGACCGTTGTCGCGTTTGAACTTGTAACTGATCGCAGTTTTCAACTCAGCAATGCCGCTGACCGGCGTGTAATGCGTGCGTCCTTCGGCAAGCGCGCGCCGCGCCGCTTCTTTGATCCGCTCCGGCGTATCGAAGTCTGGTTCACCTGCTGCCAGCGCCATCACGTCGATTCCCGCCGCCCGCATCTCGGTCGCGCGGGCATCGGCCGCCAGTGTGGCAGAGTGCTTGATTGCAGCTATCCTACGATTGAGTTTGATCATCGGGCTATATGTTTACCCGACCGCGCCGGTAGAAGCGAGAATTGGTTTCTGGCGGGACTATTGGAGCACGTCCACCGCGCAGCGATTCGCGCATTTCGCACAATCTCCTGGGCAATCGCAAATAGCGGGGATCGGCATCAGCGTTAATCCTGCTCACGGGGCGCCTTTCGGTCGGCCGATAGCATCCCAGTTGGTGCAGTTCTTGAGCGGTTCGCCGGTCTCCAGTCTGCGGATGTTATCGGCCAGCGCATCCGCGATGCTGGTATAGGATACGTCGGTTACGCCAGCGATATGCGCGGTTGCGAGCACGTCCGGACGCGACAGTAGTGGCGATGACGGGTCAAGCGGTTCCTGTTCGAAAACGTCCAGTCCTGCACCCATCAGCCTGCCCTCGGAGAGGGCACGCAGCAGTGCCTGATGGTCTATTAATCCCCCGCGTGCAGCATTGACAACGCATGCTTGGGGCGGCATCAAGGCGAACGCCGCTTCATCGATTAGTCCACGAGTCTGATCGTTCAAAGGAACGCACAGGAAGAGGTAGTCGCTTTGACGCAGGAGTTCGGCCAGACGTTCCAATCCACCCACCCATTCGAGGCCCAGACGGCCGGCCAGAGCTGCATCAGGCCGCCGCTTGATTCCGATAAGTCGCATTCCAAAGGGTCTTAGTCGAACGGTCAACGCCTGGCCGATACCGCCCAACCCGACAATTCCGGCGGTGCGCCCGAGCAGCGCTCGGCCGATTGGCGCGCCCCATGCGCTGCCGTCGCGGATAGTTTCCAGTGCCGATGGCAATCGCCGGCTGAGCGCGATCGCGGCCATCACGCACCATTCCGCAACTGAATCGGCATTGCCGCCGGTGCTCGGCACATTGGCAACCAAAATTCGCCTCTCGGTCGCCGCAGCAAGATCGACGCCCTCAAGTCCTGCGCCCCACTGATGAATCAGGCGGAGGCCGCGAATACGGTCCATCATCGTGCCGTCTATGCGTGCCATCGCGGGGATCAGAACATCGGCATCGAAGCCGGCGGTCCGCAGCACCGCGGAATCGATCATGTCGCAGCGAACGTCGGGAAGCACTTGCTGCAGAAAATCCCGCACCGCACGAAAGCCGGTGCCGGCTACTACTATTGTCGTACACATGTTGCAGACTCGCTTTTTATGCCCCTCTCGGAGCTCGTTTGCACCCCGTTCCGCCGGGTGAGCTCGGCCCCGCCTCTAGCTGTTGATACAATCATCGCCCTATGCGGAGGACCGGCGAGACGCCTGTCCCCGGCACGATATCGGCTGGGCGAAACACCAAACTCGGTGCGGAAGCTCCGAATGAAGTTCGACAGATCGTCAAATCCGACGTCCAGCGCAATCTCGGTGACGGACTCTCGGCTCGTGACCAGGCAGTCGGCCGCATGTCGGAGACGCGTGCGCAGCAACCATTGATGCGGGGTAATACCGGTGACGCGCTTGAAGGTGCGCAGGAAGTGGTAGCGGCTAAGACCCGCTGCGCGTGCGAGATCGGCGATCGACGCTGGCTGTGCGCTGCTGGCCTCCAATCGACGCAACAGGCGCGCGATTCGACTCGCATCCCGCGTCGCGTTCGTCGCCATCTGCTGGGGTGTGCAAGCCATCCGAATGACCGCCCCAGCCAACTGGAGTGCGAGCTCTTCCATAGAATTGGGAAGGCAGGCGGCGACCCTTGTCCCAACGGCCGTTGTGGCCGCTATTCCGGCGCGCGCGCTCATCGGTGCGAGGACCGGAAGTGGCGGCAGCCGGTCGGCGTTCAGCCTAGGTGCGGCTCCCACGTCGTGCGCCACACGCTCGAACAGATCATCGTCAAATTGGAAGGAAAGACAGCGATCCCCAGCCCCATGCTGATGAGAACACTCGAACGCGTGCCCAGCGTTGGCCAACAACATGGCGCCAGATGACATCAACGATGAGCCGCGCGCGCTGCGATAAACAAAACTGCCTGCCAGCACGAGCGAGATCGATGTCGCTCGGAAATGCTCTTCGAAAGGACGATCGCTTGGCCCGTAGGTACAGACGATGTCGAGCACCCTCCATCCCTCGCCGCTCGCGACCACCCGGCTCTCGGATGCACCCGGCAAACCGGTCTCGGCCTTCCGAGCGAGTGCCAGCGTCAGCGGATCACGGTTGAATGTTTCTGCAGAAAGCAATTTTTGCCAAGTATCCGGACGCGGCGATTGCCAAGAATAACGGTGCGCAGGCAGAGACGCCCGCGCCGCTGGATCCTTCGCTGGTGCTCGGGATCTTGTTCAACTTTCCATAGGAGCGAGTTATGAGCAAGACGACACTTGCCGGTGGATGCGCATGCGGGGCCATCCGCTACAAACTGGGCGCGCCCCCGCTGATCGTTCATGCCTGCCACTGCCACGACTGCCAGCGGATCACCGGGAGCGCCTTCGTGATCAATCTCTGGATCGAAAGGGAGTTCGTGGAAGCCGGTGTCGCGCCGAATTCGTTCCGGCTGACCGCTGGCACCGGCAAACCTCACGACGTGTTTTTCTGCGAGAAATGCGGCGCTTACCTCTGGAGTTTTTACCACGCGGCACCCGGCGATGCTTTGTTCGTTCGTGCCGGGACACTCGACCAGCCGGAGAAGGTCAAACCCGACGTTCACATCTTCACGCGCAGCAAACTGCCGTGGCTGCGACTTCCGAAGGACGTGCCCGCATTCGAGACGTTCTACAAGATCGACGAAGTCTGGTCACCAGCGAGCAAAGAACGGCTGAAACGAAATGTATCGAACCGGAGGTGACAGAGTGGACGGCCGCCTTGCTGCCGCTGCAGTGTGCATCCGAGTTGGGGCGGTGTCAGTGGTGTTACGCGCCAACGGCGCGAAGCGTATCAGTTCCGGGTAAAGCCCTGGGAACGGTGTCGGCTAATGACCTCGCCTGCCGTCAGGCGCACCATCTTGTGCTCGCGCCGTGATTGTTAACAAAAATCGCGCGTGCCTGTGGTCCGCGCAGGAGGTATGAGAAATGCGTAGTCATGTTTCGATCGGGGTGAGAGATCTCGCCAAATCGCGCCGGTTCTACGACCCGGCGTTCGAAGCGCTCGGCTACAAGTGCCTCTTACAGGGTCCCGAATATCTGGGCTACGGAACCGAGACGCCTGAGTTTTGGGTACTTGCGGTTAAACATCCGATGCCTGCCAACAATGAGTCGGGACTGCATTTCTGTTTCGATGCGGCGCGCCGAACCGAGGTTGATGCATTCTACCAGGGGGCGCTGGCGGCCGGCGGGCGGGACAATGGCACGCCGGGCATCCGCAAGGACTACGGCGAAAACTACTATGCAGCGTTCATAATCGATCCCGACGGCTATCGACTGGAGGCATACACTAGCAGTCCGAGGTAGGATTGGTGAGATCGCCTTTCCAGGCTGTTACTCGGCGGCGATGTGGTCATCTATCACCGCCCGCGCCAGCCTAGCGCCAAAGGCAAAACGGGCTCGCCAATCAGGCGCGTGGTTAGGATGGAGTTCCGGGTCCGTTTTGCAGCTTCCCAATGAAGCGCGCAAAACTTGCACTCCGTCCTTCAATGATAAGCGGGTCAAGTTGGGCAGCAATCTGTCCAGCGACTGGAGCTGTATAAACCCTGGAACGTGACTTGAGCAAATTCGCCAAGTGTAGCTTGGGATTGTCAATTTCGTCTGGTCGAGAAGGATCGATACTGCCTAAGTCGCGCCCCAGAAATTCACGGAGTTTTTCCGAATGACCGAAAAACCAGGCCTCTAAATGGCGGATGGCTACAGCAACTATCCGCGCTGCGGCGACATCAGTGAGGTGGATCATTGCTTCCTCAAAGGGCCTTGCTGCCTCCGCGGCGTCACGAGCGTCGGAATCGACCAGGACCACAAATTTGTCCGGCGGATCCCCGCGGCCGTACAGCAATTCACACCAAGCCGCCTTAATCAACTTCGTTGCTTGCTCGGGTGTCAGTGCCGCATTTCCAGGCGGCCTACGCACCTCGAATAAATCTGCACGCTTGAGCAAAGTGTCGACACAGGTGTGGAACTGAACGCCGGTCGCTTTCGCCGGAAACTATAACCACGACCCTTTTGCCCATTCTTCACCCCCCGAAACCTTTGCTTTCGTAAAACTCCCCCAAGCCGAAACCAGATGCCTCAAGGGCTTTGCGAACTGCTGCGGGTTCCGGTTCTCGTATAACTTCCGTTCCTTTCTCGCCGCGACGCACGACGCACACCGCCTCTGGTTCATCTAGAAAGTTGAGGAGCAGGGGCGAGTGGGTCGTTATAAGAATCTGAAGCCGCTCCTTTGCCATCTGTATATAGCGGGCGAAAGCCTCCAAGGCGTTGGGATGCACGTAGTTTTCCGGCTCCTCAATCCCCACGAGGGTTATGTCATCTTCGCCCAGTATAGCCGTCATCAGCGCCAGCATCCGGAGCGTGCCACTCGAAGCTTGTAGCTGATGAACGGGATAATCCAGTCCAGCTTCTTTCTGTACGAAATATATGCGCCCGTCATCTTCTTGCCGGCGCAATTCAATTTTCTCCGGCACACCCAGCACATCGTTCGTGGCTGAGACTATCCTCTCGAATATTTCCGGCCTTGACTCGTTGAGCGCAAAAAGTCTACCCGCAAGATTACGGCCGATTGGGTCAAGGCGCGGACCGTCATCTTCAGCAGGAAAAGTCGCTCTTCGGAGGAAGACCGGACTCGGGTCGAAGAAGCCCCATTTGTACACGAAGTCCGCGACTTGCCTGCCCGAGAAGGACTCATTGACCGCCGCCGCCGCGAGGGCACAGCCGCTTTGCTGGGGGAGAGAGAGCTTAACCCTCTCGCTCACGTCCGACCGCCACCAGCCACTGCCGTTGTCCGACTGGAGCAGCTGCCGCGAAGCGGTAGGGTCTGCGGGAACGAGGTAGAGCGATTCAGAGAGGTCGTATTCGAATCCTTGCCTATCTACTTTTACGGACCAACTGAAGTTTTTTTGTCCGTCACTGAAATGCGTCTCGAGGAGCACGTACTCTGCCGGCGCTCCCTTCCAGGCCAGCTGGACTACATTGCCGCGCGAGCCAATTGCCCGCGCAAAGTCCTTGTCCTGAATGCCCTGAGCGAGAAAGCGCAAGGCATCAAGAACGTTGCGGGAGATCCACGTCTCGCAGACTCCGATATTTTTCAACCCGTAGGCGCTCTAACTTCATCGATAGCTCCATCTGGCCGAGCGGCCACAACTCGTCCGCCCACTGTAGCCCCCACGAAGGCCGAATGGAATTCAGCTCGCCCAGTTCGAGCTTTTCATGCCCTTCTGTATCGTCCGATACGAAGATGTCGGCGAGCGGCGAGTTCGTCCGACCCGTCGTCCCCCGAGCCCGATTGGACAATGACCGGCGCATTTTGTACTTTTCTCGCAGGCCCGCTGGCGCATAGTTTTGGGGTTCCGAAGGGAGGTCTCGTTGATGTCGAGTATGCCACGAATGCTTGAGGGTTATCGTGTTCTGGACTTCACCCAATTTGTCGCCGGTCCAACCTGCACCAGGCTGCTGGGCGAGATGGGTGCCGAAGTCGTCAAA
>WNFC01001461.1_pt1 | contig 24838 bp, 22 predicted proteins | sample 5400541 | NCBI WGS metagenome assembly WNFC01 (sample SAMN13153342, study PRJNA577476) | soil metagenome | isolation source: 120 cm saprolite under Douglas fir tree site 2 hole 2 replicate 1 | place: USA:California | collected 2015-04-18 | reverse complement strand
AAGGTCGCCATTGGCCGCTTTGATATCGACGTGGCGCTCGGGCGTCGGTCCACTGCCTTCGTCGTAGCCGCCGACGACCGTTCCTGCAAGGTGGAGGCGGCAGCCTGCAAGGACGCGAGCACTGTCACAAACAGGTGCGTTGGCAAGCCTAATGGCTTCTTGGTTCTGGGCCACCGCTTCGACAACAGCCGCCAAACCAGCGGTTAGGAAGACCCCGGCGCAGATGGCGGTCAGAAGTGGTCTGGCGGCCATACCCTGATCAACTCAGCCGGCGGTCGAATTTTGCGGCCGCGGCGGCCCCGCAGGGGACCGGCTGGCCGGGCGTCGAATCTGGTATGCGGAGAGCACTACTTGGTGCGATTTTGCTCGTGCTCTTCGGCAACGTTCCGGCAGCGGCGGACGAGCCGGCCGCCGCCCCGATCGTGACGCCGGTCCAGGCGGGCGGGATCCTCGATGACATCTGGAACCGTCGTGAAGACGCGCTCAACCAGCGAAACCGCGCAGCGATGCCGTCAGTCGACGAGGGCCCTGCGCTCGCCGGCGACCTGGCGTGGATGGACGGCCTGGTGCCCTTCCGACCGGGCCTCGTCGGACGGCGTGGCCTCGTTGGCCAGGTTGTCTTGGTGCCGCGATTGGTCGACTATCCAGCGTATTTTGTCGCGTCGACCCAGGTGACTAACGCGCCCGATCCCACCGGGGCATATTCCTACTGGACCGCGCTGGTGGTCGTAGTACGTGACGATGCGACCTCGCCCTGGCGCATCCGCCTCGAGAGTTGGGCCGATGGCCCGGCACACGCGGATCAAGTCGAGCAGGTCCTCGCCAGCGACCAAGCCGAGCGATTCGCTCCACCGGGCGGCCGTCTCACGATTTCCCTCGAATCTTTGGGGGACCGTCTCTCCCGCGTCGTCAGTTCGCACGCGGCACAGCCCATTGACCCCAGCGACCTCTTCACTGTCGGCTTGTGGAGCGGTTCACAACTGGTCTGTTTCGCCCGCGCCTATGTCCAGTCCGAAAACCGGCCGTGGTGGAACCCGGCCAAGGCGACCGCCACGGACAATCGCGGCATCCCGGAAGGCACATACCAGATGTTGAGCTCGACTTATCAGAAGCAGCAGTGCGCCCTGGTTGATCCCGCAACTGGTGGCACCCCTGCGGTCACAGTGCTCACCTCAACCTCGGCGTTCGTCTCGCACCGCGAGGTTCCGCAGTTACCGCCGCCTTGGTTGCCGATCGCTATGGCCGGTGTCCTGCTAGCCCTCCTCCTCTCCGCTGCGGTCTGGCGTTTGCGCCCCCTCCCGTCGAGCGATCTGGCATCGGCGGCGCAGTATGTCGTCACGCTGCCGGACCTCGAGCGACAGACTGTGGCAGCTGCCGGCCTGCGTGCCCTGATGGTGTCGCTCATCGTCATCGAGCTCGAGCGGTGGCTTATTCCCACAGCGCCGTTCCTCGCTCTCACCCTGGCGTTTATGGTTCTCGGGCAATTTGCCTGGCGCCTGATCCCGCAGTGGCGAACGCTGAAAAGCTCGGCGCGGATCCTCGTGCGCCGACCGATGGCGGAGGTCGTGGACTTTGTGCGGGATCTGCGCAACGAACCGAAATGGCAGCCCCTGATGATCGCGGTTGAACCGTTGCCCTCGGAGAGTTCCGGATCGGTACGGCGGTACCGCTCGAAGCAGCGTCTAGGCGATGGACTCGTCCTCGAGTACGAGAGCCGCATCACCGAGACTGGCGGTCAGCAAACCATCATTAGCTCGGATCTCGTTGGGAAGTGGTTCCCCGAGCGCGCCGAATGGCGATTCAACGCGGTCCCGGAGGGGACCGTCGTCACACTCACCCGTCGAATCGAGCTGGGTCCACTCCGTGCCATCGCTCAGCGGAGCCTCGACGGGCTCCGTCGACGAATGCGCGACTTCACGATCGGCGACTTGGACAGACTCGGCAAGGCGATGGCCGACGCCCCACCCGCCCCCTCCAGTGTGGCCCCCGATTACGGAATTTTCCGGGAATACAACTGGATGCGGCGGCTACCAGTGATCGGGCACTCAGACCTGGCCATCTCGGTCGCGAGCTTCATTGGCTGCTGGGTGCTCTACTCGCTGGTGTTGGGCGATTGGTTCGCGACCGGCATCATGCTGATGCTCCTCATCCACGAGCTCGGTCACTATGTCGAAGCGAGGCGCGTCGGCATGGCAACGCGCCCGCCTGTGTTCGTCCTGCTGGGGGCGTTTGTCCAGGTTCAAGCCGCCAGCATCGACGGTTTGACCCACGCTCGATTGTCCCTCGCCGGTGGCCTTGCCGGCGGCCTTGCGACCGCGGTCACGCTCGGGCTTTACGTTCTGACCGGCTCTTCTCACCTCTTGCCCTGGGTTGCGGCGGGCGCCGCGGCGAACCTGTTCGGTAGCTTGATGCCTTTCATGACGGTCGACGTCGAGTCGATTTTGATCGTCGTTGGCAGGTGGCTCCCGGCCGTAGGCGTGTTCGCGGCCCTGGCGGCGGGTGCGGCTGCGGCGGGACTGGGCGTGGTCGACCCGCTGATCCCTCTGATCGTCTTTCTCGCGTTTGTTGTCCTCCGATTGCGGTACCCGGGCCGCTGGCAACGAGATCTGGGGGCTCTCCCGACCCGAGCGCGCCTGGTGATCGCGGGCGCCTGGCTGACACTGGTCGCCTACCTATCGATGGTGCTGTTCCTCACCGCTGGCTGGCTTACCTGATTCTGGCGATCGATCAGTTTAGGTTTTCACTAAAGGTGGTACACTTCCACGCGACCCCCATATTTGGGTCACCCGCTCTCGGTTCTCCTCCCCGTCACAGTACGGTGTCCTGCAGACCGCGGTCATTAAAAGAAAGGTAGAGGGGACCGAGGAGTACCCTCTTGACCACGACGTTTGCTGACTTGGGCGTAAATGCCCGCCTACTGACCGCACTTTCCCGCAGCTCGATCGATAGCCCTGTCCCGGTTCAGGTGGAAGCCATTCCGCCGATGCTGGCCGGCCGTGATGTCGTCATTCAGGCGCCGACCGGTTCCGGCAAGACCCTCGCCTTCATGCTGCCGCTCGTCGAGCGGCTGATTGCGGTCGGCGGACCCGGGCCGCGCGGCCTGGTCGTCACTCCGACTCGCGAACTCGCCATCCAGGTGGACCGTGTCTTCCAGTCGCTTAAAACCGGTCTCAAGTCGGCGCTGATCTACGGTGGCGTCGGCTACGGCACCCAGGAACTTGCCTTGCGCCAGGGGGTTGACATCGTCATCGGCACCCCCGGCCGCATCCTCGATATGGTCTCGCGGCGCCGCCTGGCGTTGAGCCGGGTGCAGCTGCTGGTCCTCGACGAGGGCGACGAGATGCTCGACGCCGGCTTCGCACCGGACGTCGAACGCATCATCGAGATGACCTACCAACCACAGATCGTGCTGGCTTCGGCCACCATGCCGGAATGGGTCAGCCGAATGATCACGCGTCACCTGGACGATCCGATTCGGGTCGTCGTCCCCAGCGACGCCGAGGAGACCCTGGAGCACGGCTTGCTGCGTGTGAGCCGGCCCGAGAAGCTCCGAACCCTCAGCCGCCTGCTGCGCAATCACAAGGGCTCGGCGATCGTCTTCGGCCGCACCAAGCACGGCGTTCGCAAGCTCAGCCGCGATCTTCGCAACCTCGGTCATGACAGCGCCGACCTGCAGGGCAACCTCTCACAGAATGTTCGCGATCGCACCATGGATGCGTTTCGTGGGCTGCGAACCAACGTCCTGGTGGCGACCAACGTCGCCGCCCGCGGCCTGGACATCAGCCATGTCGATCTAGTTATCAACTACGACCTACCCGATTCGCCGCAATGGCTGACCCACCGGGTGGGACGTACCGCCAGGATGGGCGTCAAGGGCCGAGCGCTGACCTTCCTTACACCAGAGGACGAGATCGCATGGCGGACGCTTCGCCGCCAGGGCGCACCGGCCCTTCCCGAGCTCGATGTCGCGCATCTCTTGAGCGAAGGTGATTGGCGCTATGTCGCCGCCTCCCTCGTCGAGCCGGCGGCGGTAGCCGCCCCACGCGGTCCGCGACCAGTCCGTTCGGGCCAGCAGACCTGGCACGGACGTCGGCGGCGCGCGCGGGGGTCATACCGATCTGACCAGCGGCAGGCTACAGCCGGCGGCTAACCTCTAAGCTAGGGGCTGGGGGGCGACACTACAACGGGGTGAGCTGATGGCTAAGAGCTCGGTGAGCGAAGTCCGAACGACCCAGGGATTCGACTTCATTCGCGAGCTCGGCCAGCAGTTGCGCGTCGATAGCATTCGATCGAGCACCGCCGCCGGCTCCGGGCATCCCACCTCGTCGATGTCCGCAGCCGACCTGATGGCGGTCCTGATCACGCGGCATCTCCTCTACGACTGGAATGACCCGAGCGCGCCCACCAACGACCACCTGATCTTCTCCAAGGGGCACGCGTCGCCCTTGCTCTACGCCATCTTCAAGGCGGTTGGCGTGATCAGCGACGACGAGATGCTCACCTTCCGTAAATTTGGATCGCGGCTCCAGGGACATCCCACACCGATCCTTCCCTGGGTTGATGTCGCGACCGGGTCACTCGGCCAGGGACTGCCGATCGCCGTCGGAGTCGCGCTCGCCGGCCGCAAGCTCGACCGTCTCCCGTATCACGTCTGGACCCTTACGGGCGACAGCGAGCTGGCGGAAGGCTCGATCTGGGAAGGGCTCGACAAGGCGGGCTATCACGGGCTATCGAACTTCACGGCCATCTTCGACATCAACCGCCTGGGGCAGCGGGGACCGACCGAGTATGAATGGCAGACGGATGTCTATCGTGATCGGGTCCAGGCCTTCGGCTGCCGGGCGATCGTCATCGACGGCCACGACCTGGAGCAGATCGACGAGGCCCTGCAGCAAGCGCGGGAAGCAACCGGTAAGCCGTCGGTCGTGATCGCGCGCACCATCAAGGGCAAGGGCTTCAGCGAAATCGAGAACAAGGATGGCTGGCACGGCAAGGCGCTGCCGCCGGACATGGCGGAACGCGCCATCAAGGAGCTGGGCGGCATCCGGCACCTGCGGGTCGACGGCCTGAAACCGGAGCCTGGCCAGCCCGCCATCAAGGATGCCCGGGTTGACATCACCCTCCCTACCTATAAGAAGGGGGAAAAGATCGCCACCCGAAAGGCCTACGGCGACACGCTCAAAGCGCTCGGCGCTCGACCGACCGTAGTGGCGTTGGACGGCGAGGTAAGCAACTCGACTTTTGCCGAGGAGTTCGCCAAGGCCTACCCCGACCGCTACTTCGAGATGTTCATCGCCGAACAACAGATGGTCGCCACCGCCGTCGCCATGAGCGTGCGCCATTACATCCCGTTCGCGTCGACCTTTGCCGCCTTCCTCACCCGCGCCTACGACTTCATCCGCATGGCAGCGATCTCCCAGGCCAATATCCGGCTCTCCGGATCGCATGCCGGCGTCGAGATCGGCGAGGATGGCCCGTCCCAGATGGCCCTCGAGGACCTGGCCATGATGCGTGCCGTCCATGGCTCAACCGTGCTCTACCCCTCGGATGCGACCTCGACCGCGCAGCTGGTCAAGGCGATGGCCGATCAGCACGGCATCAGCTACATCCGCACCACGCGGGGCGCGTACCCGGTGCTTTACGAGGACGGGACCAAATTCCCCATTGGCGGCTCGAAGCTGGTCCGCAGCGATCCCAACGACCGCGTGGTCCTGATTGGGGCCGGGGTCACGCTCCATAACTGTCTGGCGGCCGCCGACGAACTCGAAGCCGAGGGCATCAAGACGCGCGTCATCGACCTCTACAGCCTCAAGCCCATCGACAAGGTGACGCTGCAGGAGGCCGCGGCCCTCACGCGCGGCCGGTTGGTGGTCGTGGAGGATCACTACCCGGAGGGCGGTCTGGGCGCAGCTGTGATGGAAGCGCTGGCCGCCGATATGGACCCGCCGCGCATCGTGCACCTCGCCGTTCGAGGATTGCCGGGCTCCGGAAAGCCGGCGGAGCTGATGGATAAGTGTGAGATCTCTGCGCGCCACATCGTGGCCGCTGCCAAGCGACTCTACGGGCTATAGGAGGGTAAAGCGATGGCCGTTCTGAAAATCCTGGAGCTGGTCGGGACCTCGAAGGAGAGTTGGAGTGACGCAGCCCGTGAGGCCGTCAATGAGGCGGCGAAGACCGTGCGCGGCATCGAGACCGTCGAGGTGGTGAACTCGAAAGCCGTCGTCCAGAACAACCGCCTGACCGAATACCAGGTGCAAGTTCGGATCGGCTTCCGCATCGAGCGAGCCTCTGCGAGCGCCGCGAAGAAAAAGGCGTAGGGTAACCGACCATTATGTTGCGAAGCCTTTTCGGCTCAAAGGTATCCGCGCGCGTCTTCATGCCTCCCGGGATCACGCTAGCAGGCAGCGTCGCCCAGGCTCACCGGCAGCGGCACCCGGCCGCGCTGGGTCAGGCCAAGGCAGGGCAGACCCAAAATTTCATCGTCTTCTCCGATGGAACGCCCTCGGGCGACGCCGCCGCGAAGGCGATGCTCGACCGCGCTGAGGCCGACTATGCCGCGACCCAGGTATGGTTCGGCGGACTGACCCCGCCGAGCTTGCCTTTCTATGTCTACGCCGATCCCAATGCCGGCGGCGCGTACCACATCACGTGCGCCGGCACCGACGTTCACGTGCTGTCCGACCCGGTGCGTGCCCCCGGCTTTCTCACTGCGGAAATCGTGGAAGTCTTCGAGGCCGCCATCAATAACGGCTGGGACTGCGCCGTGACCAACGGCGAATCGCTCTCCCGCGTGCTCGCCTTCGAACGGCATCCGGAGATCGCGCAGGAGTTCAACTCCACCGAGCAGGATTGGTGGGCGCAGGGCCACCGCGACTATGTCAACGACAACTCCGCCGGTGATACGGACCAGATCGCGGCCGGCTGCGGCGACCTCTTCCTTTATTACTTGCATTCCCAACTGACCTTCGACTGGACCACGGTATGCGGGGCGGGCGGCCTGACTTTGGGGGCGACCTACCAGTCGCTGGCCGGCTACGATCCGCAGCAGGGGTTCAGTGACTTCGTCGCGGCGCTGACCACCATCGACCAGGGCGGCACCCTGGCCCTTCCCCCGTCAGGAAACCCTTTCCCAATCAAGACTTAATACGGCAGTTCGTCTTCTTCCATTCCGAAGTGGTGGCCGACCTCGTGGCGCATCGTCTCGTTGACCTGCTCGGCCAATTCCTGCTCATCCGCCGCGATGTTTTCGTGGTTGCGCTGGTAAAGGACGATGCGCTCGGGCAGGCCATGTTCAAGCACGGTGGCGCCCTCGTAGAGCCCGAGTAAGTCGGGGTCTTCGCCATCGCGCACGGCATCGAGATCGGGCAAGTCGTCGACCACAATCATGGTGTTGGTCAGCTGTGCCTGGAAGGTTTCCGGGATGGCCGCGAGTGCCACCTCGGCCATGCCTGTGAACCGCTCGCGCTTGACCCGGTAGGGGACTCCGAAGACATCCGGCCGCAGCTCGGCGGCACGCGCAAATGCCGCCACCGCGTCCTTCTTGTCGAGCCAGACGCCCAGCCGCCCGAGGAGGTTCCAGGTTGCCGCATCTTCGTCGCGCGCGAGCGCCTGCTGGGCGAAATCCGCCGCGGCGGACATATCGGCGGCCCGGTACGCGAGCCGCGCGGCAAGCCGCAGCCACCCGGCATCCACCGGTTGCCGCAACGACTGTAGCTCCCCCAGCGCCTCGGAAAACCTTTCGGCAATCGTGTCGATCGCACCGTCCGCGTCACCGTCGCGGGCCTGTTGTAAGGCCTTTACCACCCGGTCTCGAAGCCCCGGCCGGCCGCCACTCAACCACCGGCTAAGTGGCATGCGACACCGCAGCGACGGCCTGCAAGCCTACCTCTGGGACCTCGTTACACCCGCAATGGGCCAGCAAACGACGATGAACGCCCACGACTTTCAGAACCACGTGTTGAAGCGCTTGACCGCGCTCCGCCCGGGCTGGACCGTCAAGAAAGGCCCGGAGCCGTTTCAATTGATCATCCGCCGCGTCCAGGAAAGCGACCTGCGTTTCAACCTGGACAGCTTCTATCAGCAGTACCGCGAACAACCGTCGGCGCTCGACCGGCTCTTTGCCGCGCGGCTGCGCCGTCTCGACCAGGAGTGTGACAGCGAGGCCGCCTTCGGGGCGCCCCTGATCCTCCCGGTCCTGCGCCCGGCGAGTTTCCTCGAGTCGGCTGGTGGTCCGGTCGTCTACCGCCGCATGCTCGGCGACATGGTTGTCACGTATGCGGCCCATTACGCCCAGGGCATGCGGTACTTGCTGCCCCAGGACCTGACGGCCTGGAACGTCGGCCGGGACCATGTCGAGGTGATCGCACTCAGCAACCTGGCCCTGATGTTCCGCAACGGCATGAAGTTCACCGGCCTCGAAACCGATAAAAACGGCCGCGCCCAGATGCTGATGCTCAGCTACGTCGACGCCCGCCCCTACGGGGCCGCGCTGATGCTGCTGCCCGAGGTCTGGGCCTGGCTGGAAGAGATGCTGGAGGATCTGCCAGTGGTCGGCGTTCCCGAGCGAGGCTCGCTGATCGCGGCCGGCCAGCGCGCCCAGTTGATGGGCCGGTTGCGCCACGATGTCCACGAACGGCATCGCGAGGCCGCCTTCCCGGTATCCGACCACCTCTACTGCGTCGAGAACGGCCGCATCCGGCAGTACGCCCGCTAGGGCGACTGCGTCACGCGGTCCTCTACTGATAACCACCGTAGCCGGGGTGCGGATCGGGGTGCTCGATCGGACGTAAGAGCAGGGCGAGGATCAGCCCCGTTGCAAAGCCGCCCACGTGGGCGAAGAAGGCCACCCCTCCGCCGATCGCCCCGATGTTGAGAAAGGCGTTGAGGGCTTGCAGCGCGATCCAGTAGCCGATAAAGACATACGCGGGCAGCGTGAAAATGAAAAACGGGACAACGAAGGTCAGGATGCGCGCCCGCGGGAAATAGAGGACGTAGGCAGCCAGCAGGCCTGAGATGGCCCCGCTCGCCCCCAACATTGGGACGGTCGAGTCCGGCGTGATGAAGATCTGCAGCAGGCTACCGGCGATCCCGGACGCGAAATAGACGACCAGGAACTTCAGCTCGCCGAGCTTGTCTTCCACGTTGTTGCCGAAGATCCAGAGGAACAGCATGTTGCCCCCGACATGCAGCAGATTGGCGTGCAGGAACATCGAGGTGATCAGGGTGCCGAGGTGGCGTCCGGCGGTGATATCGGCCGGGATTACGGCATACTGCGCGATCGCGTTCTCATCCATGACGGGGTTCTGTGCGAGATAGAAGTAGACGCCGAAGTTGATCAGGATCAGCCCCCAGGTAAGCAGAGCCCGGCGGCGCGGCGGGTTGTAGTCGCGGATCGGCAGCATGCGGGTAAAGCGATTCTATGGAGTCCGCGAGCTCTCCCGTAGACTCCTAATGGGTTCTCTCGATGTCTTCCAAGCCCCCACCGTGGCTCGATCCAAAACCGGCCGATGTCGCCCCGCTGGTCCGGGGGTTGTTCGCCCTGGCGGCCGTTTTCGTGGTCGGCTTCGTGCTGATGCGCGGCAACGCGAACGCCGGGATCTTCATCGTCCTGGCGGTGGTCTGCGTGGGCTTCGCCCTGATATCGCTACTAGCACGCGGCCTGCAGCGCTTCGGTGGCGGTGTTCTCGCCCGGACCGGTCGCTCTGAACGTGAGCTCCTGATCGGGGGCTTGCTGCTGACTGCGTTGCTGACCCCGTGGTCGACCGCGATCTCGCCGGTGCAGTGGCCGCAGCGATTTGGCTGGCAGTCCCCGGTGGCCGTCATCGTGGTCGCGGCGCTTGTCATCGTCCAGGTTCACCGGCTCCACCGCTACCGCGTGCCGGCGATTCTCATCGCTGCTGGCGGGCTCGCGGCCTGGATCGCGTGGGTTAGTGCACAACTGCTGACGCCGGCATTTGCGACGACCGGCTTTCCGTTTCTTCCCATCGACCTGCTCGGTGAGGGTTGGGCGGTCGCGCTCCTGGCCTTCGTCGTCACCGTGGACGGGATGGCGATCAAGGCGGCGGACGACGACGACCAGCCGACGCGGCCACGCGACGTGTGGCCATTCGCCGCGGTCCCGGGAATGGGGCTCGTGCGGATGATGTACCCGGGGCGGGGACGCCTCTGGCTGGTCGCGCTGGCCTTCGCCCTGTTCCTGGTGCAGGCCAACGGCATCGGCTGGGCGGAGTTCCAGGACTACGGTTCGCGTGGCAACTTGCCCGAACCGCGCCCGCGTGGGGCGGTGCTGATTCCGTTAGCGCTCGGTGTGCTGATCTGGCTGGCCTCCCTGTGGGATACGCGTCGCAAGCTGCAGTTGGAGCGCAACGAAGCCGTGCTCGGCCGCTCACTCGAACGGCACGATCCAACCGCGGTCTGACCCCTTGTTACTCGGCCGTGACGGGATTGTCGCCCCACGCCGACTCGACCCGATGGGCCTGTTAACAAACCGCTGATAGCCTCACAGCGTCGTGCCCGACACGCGCGCGCTCTTCTCACGCCGGTACAGCCGGCGATCCATCCTCGACCGCGGCCTACGCCTCGGCATCGGAGTTGGCGGCGGCGTTGCGTTGGCCTCGCTGCTCGATGCCTGCGCCACCGGATCGGGCGCCATCGCTCCGACGCCCCCACCGGGCGCCACCGTCATCCGCTCCTTGCTCTTCGACCAGGTTGGCTACGACCCCATCGTCCTGCAGACCCTCGCCAACAAGTTTCGCAGCCTGCACGACAACAAGGTCTTCGTTTCCATCGAGACCGCACATTACCGCGAGCTCTACGAGAGCATCCTGGCTGCGGGGCTCTCGAAACCGTCTCCGTACGATGTCGTCGCCCTTGATCAGGTCTGGGTGCCCGAGTTCGCGAGTCGCAAGCAACTGCTCAGCCTCAAGGACCAGATCCCCGATGACGCCCGCTCCGACCTGTTACCGAGCCTGCTGGATGCCTTCTCCTATCAGGGCACGACCTGGGCGATGCCGCAGGTCCTCAATGTTCAGAGCCTCTACTACAACAAGATGCAGCTGCAGGCAGCGGGCTTCCCGGACCCTCCTAAGACGCTCGAGGAGTGGTACGCGCAGATGACAGCGATTCGTCGCCGTCTCAGGCCCTACATCGATTCCTGGGCGCTGGATGAGAGCCTGACGTCGGACTTTGTGCGGCTGACCGCGCAGTTCGGCGGCGATCTTTTCGACGCTGCCGGCAAGCCGCAGCTCCAGCAGCAGCCGGCCCTTCGAGCCGCGGCCTTCATGCGCCAGCTGATCGACGAACACCTGGTCGCAACGGAGAGCGCCGCAAGCACCGAGCCCGACGCCATGCGGGGCTTCCTCTCCGGCGGGGTCGCGTTCAACACCAACTGGAACTTCGTGTGGGGGTCGATGAACGACTCGACCTACTCCCGGATCGTCGGGCAGGGTGCGGTTGCGCCCATCCCGGCGGCCGCGTCGACGAGCAAAGCGGCGGCATCGGTCAGCGGCTTCCTCGGCCTCGCGGCGTTGGCCAACAGTGCCCACACGGAGTTGGCGGTCGAGTGGATTCGGTACCTGACCAGCCCGGAAGTGCAGGCGCCACAAACCGCTGAGCTGCCGATCTGGACTTCACTGCAGAACTCAGCCGAGATGCGCAAAGCAAATCCGCAAATCAACGTCTTCTTGACCAACCTGGCGAATGCGCGGCCGCGTCCCAAGCTGGTGCACTACGTCGAAGCCTCGTCGGTGTTGCAGCGCCACCTCCACGACCTGGTCCTGGGCACCGCCACCCCGTCGCGCGCGATGGCGGATGCGCAGACTGAGCTCGTCGCGCTCCAGGCACGCTTCGCCAGCTAACCGTTTCCCGTCGGCCTACGATGAAGGCGCCATGCTACCCGAGGTCCAGGGCTATCGAGTGGGCCTGATCGAGACCATGCTTTTACTGCTGCTGCTCCTCCTCGCCTTCGGTGCGATCACCCTGATGGCCCGGGACCGGTGGCTCGCGCTCGGTGTAACGGAGTCCCTGCTGGCCCGGCTGGCGGCGGCCATCGTGCTCGCCTCGATCGCGGTCGGCGGTCTAACTGGCGTCGTCCTCAACCTGGTGCAGGGCGTTGCCTTCTCCGACGCCACGCTCTCCGTTCCCACCGCGCGCGGCGAGGCGCTGCTGGGCATCGGGCTCGCGCTCGCGGTCACCATCGTCGGCATCATCCGCATCGAAACCTATCACCGGCGAATCGTGGGCCCAACTGTCTCGGAAGAGGACGCGGACTGGAAGGTGGAACCGCCAGAGATCGCCGGCCGCCGTTAGCCGCAGCACCCTCCCCCTTCGGGGGAGGGTAGGGTGGGGGCTAGGAGGTCGTCGGGCTGGAATTGACGGTGATCTGAGAGGCCGGGATCTCGCCGTCGAGCAGGTTCCAGGCGGTCAGGATCTGGTGGTAGGTGCCATCCTGGTAGATCGCCATCATCGCCTGCTGCATCGCCTTGAGCAGCTCGCCATTCTTGGGATCGACCGCGATCCCTTCGGGGTTGGTTTTGATTGGCGGCCCGGCGAGCTCGAGCTGGTCCGGGGTCTGCTTCACGAAGTAGGCCGCGACCGGTGAGTCGTCGAGCGCCGCGTCGACGCCGCGCTGCTTGAGGATGAGTACGGCCTGCAGATCCGTTGGAAAGACCATCTTCTTGATGGTCGCCGCCTTGCAGACCCCGCCGTTGGCCTCGTCAACGGTGTTCTCTTCAGGGCTTTGCACCTGGACCGCCACTTTTTTCCCGCATAGGTCGGTCATGCTGCCAATGGTCGATCCATCGCCTTTCCGCACGAGGATCGCCTGTCCGGCGATGAAGTAGCCGACCAGCGCCACTTGTCGCTGCAGGTCCGGCGTGATCTGGAGCGCCGAGATGATGGCATCGCCTTTCTTGGCGAGCAGCGCGCCGACGATCTGCGGCGAGTTGGTCGTCTGGAAGGTCGCCGCCAGACCCATCTTGGCCGCGATGGCTTTGGCAATGTCGATGTCGAAACCGACCGCGTGCTGGGTCGAGGGGTCAATCGACTCCTGCGGCGGATAGGTGGTATCGGACAGGAACGTGAGGGTCCCCGGTCGAACGAGGTTGGTGGGGGGCGTGATGCTCGGCGGCGTCGGGCTCGCGAGTGCGATCGGCGACGTCGACGGCGTCGCTGTGGCGATCCCTGGACTGGGGATGACGCAGCCACCCAGCGTTAGGGCGAGTAGGGTGCTCAGCGCCAGGCGTCCCAGGGACGCGCGTGTCATCTCCCCGTTCCTCGCCCTGGCGGGGTTATGGTGTTGGCCCAAATTAGCGACCCAATTCTACGTCCGCGGCGGCCCCGCGGCACATCGCCTTCCCCTCCCCCCTTGCGGGGCGGGCCGGGTGGGGGGTTTCCATGGGTAACATGGGCGCAGCTTGTCCATCACACTCGACGGCCAGTCGCTGCGCCCCGCCGATGTGGTGGCGGTCGCCCGCGACGGGGCGCGGGTCACGCTCGGTCCGGGCGCCAAAACCAGGCTCGAGTCCGCGCGCACGCTCGTCGATCGCCTCGTCCGTGAGGATCGGGTCGTATACGGGTTGACCACCGGGGTCGGTGCGCTGAAGAACGTCCGCATTCCTCCCGCGGAAACCCGGCAGCTACAGCGCAACCTGATGATGAGCCACGCCGTCGGCGTGGGAGCGCCGCTGCCCGAAGAGTTGGTGCGTGCTGGCATCCTGGTCCGCGTCAACCAGTTCTGCCAGGGGACCTCGGGCGTCAGCCCCCAGGTCGCCGAGCGCCTGGTCGACCTGCTGAACCATGACATCTGTCCCTGGGTGCCCGAGACCGGCTCCCTCGGCGCCAGCGGCGACCTGGCGCCATCGGCGCATGTGGGCCTGGTGCTGATCGGCGAGGGCGACGTGCTCTGGAAAGGCGAACGGCGAAGTGGCGATGAGGCACTCCGCGCTGCCGGAATCCAACCGGTGGAGCTGCACGCCAAAGATGCGCTCAGCGTGCTCAATGGGACGCATTTCATGACCGGAGCCGGCAGCCTCGTTTTGCACGATGCGCAGCGACTCCTCCTCACCGCCGACGTCGTGGCGGCGCTCAGCGTCGAGGCGCTGCGCGGCTCGCGGACCGCCTTTGATCCCCGGATCCACGCCGTCCGCCCGCATCCCGGCCAGGTGGCGTCGGCGGCCCGCATTTTCGCTCTGACCGAGGGGAGTGGGATCGCCGAATCGCACGTACTCTGTGACCGCGTGCAGGATGCGTACTCGCTCCGTTGTGCGGCCCAGGTGCACGGCGCCTGCGCCGATGCCATCGACTACCTTCGTCGAGTCCTGGATGTCGAGCTCAACGCGGGGACCGACAATCCGTTGGTGTTCGCCGAGGACGAGGCGGTGCTCTCGGGCGGCAACTTCCATGGCGAGCCGCTGGCGCTCGCGCTCGATACCGCGAGCATCGCCCTCAGCGAGCTCGGCAGTATCTCGGAGCGGCGGCTCTTTCGGATGCTGACGGGATTCCTGTCGGAGCTTCCGCCATTCCTCACGCGCCACTCGGGGCTCGACTCCGGCTACATGCTCTTGCAGTACACGGCGGCTGCGCTGGTCACCGACAACCAACTGCTGTCGGCGCCCGCCAGCGTGCACTCGCTGCCGACCTCGGCCGACCAGGAAGATCACAACAGCATGGGCTGGCACAGCGCCCAGCGCGCCCGCCAGGTCGCCATCAATACGCAAACCATCCTCGCGCTCGAGGCGCTGGGCGCGGCGCAGGGCATCGACCTGCTGGCGCCGCTCAAGCCCGGTCGCCTGACGGCGCAGGCGCACGCCGCGATCCGCGAGAAGGTGCCGACGCTCGACCACGACCGGGTGCTCGAGCCCGAGATCCGGACGGCCATCGACCTGGTGCGCAGCGGCCGGCTGGCGAAAATCGGCGCGGCTGCGGTTCCGGGGCCTCGCCCCACGCGAGGGGCGCTTTAGTGCCATCCGAGCGTTTGAGAGGTTCCTCGACGATCGCGACGCCGATTCGCGCCGCACGCGGCACCCAGCTCAGCACCCGCGGCTGGCAGCAGGAGGCGGCGCTGCGCATGCTCTGCAACAACCTCGACCCCGAGGTTGCCGAGCGGCCGCAAGACCTCGTCGTCTACGGCGGCACCGGCAAAGCGGCACGGGACTGGCCGTCGTTTCATGCCATCGTCGCGGCGCTGCGCCGTCTCAAGGACGACGAGACCTTGCTGGTGCAGTCCGGGAAAGCGGTGGGCATCTTTCGAACCCATGAGTACGCCCCGCGCGTGCTGCTCGCCAACAGCTTGCTGGTGCCGCGCTGGGCGACCTGGGAACACTTCTGGGAGCTCGAGCGCCTCGGCCTGATCATGTACGGGCAGATGACGGCCGGCAGCTGGATCTACATCGGCAGCCAGGGCATCCTCCAGGGAACCTATGAAACCTTCGGCGCGCTGGCCGCCAAGAAATTCGACGGCAGCTTGCGCAGCCGAATCGTGCTCACCAGCGGCCTCGGCGGCATGGGCGGCGCGCAGCCACTGGCGGTGACGATGCACGAGGGCGTGGCGCTCTGCGTCGAGGTGGACCCAGCGCGGATCGAGCGCCGGCTGAAGACGCGCTACCTCGATCGGGCGACGGCCAATCTCGACGAGGCCGTCACCTGGGCCGAAGAGGCGCGCCAGATCGGCTCGCCGATGTCGATAGGCCTGGTGGGAAACGCGGCCGAGGTCTACGTGGAGCTCCTGCGTCGTGGCTTCGAGCCAGATGTCGTGACCGACCAGACCTCCGCCCATGACCCCCTGCGCGGCTACATCCCTGCGCCACTCAGCGTCGACGAGGCCAACGACCTGCGCGCGCGCGATCCCCACGAATACGTCGAGATGGTGAAGCATTCAGTGCGCGAGCACGTCGGCGCCATGCTCGGCTTCCAGCGGAAGGGGGTCGAGACCTTCGACTACGGCAACAACCTGCGTGGTCTCGCGCTCGAAGCGGGTGTCACGGATGCCTTCGAGATCCCGGGATTCGTGCCCGCCTACATCCGACCGCTCTTCTCCGAAGGGAAAGGCCCATTCCGGTGGGTCGCATTGAGCGGCGATCCGCACGACATCTATCGCACCGACCGCGCGGTCATGGAAACCCTGCCCAAGAACGAGCATGTTCACCGCTGGCTGCGGCTGGCGCGCGAACGCGTCGAGTTCCAGGGCTTGCCGGCCAGGATCTGCTGGCTCGGGTACGGGGAACGGGCGAAGGTCGGCCTGCGCTTCAACGAGATGGTGAAATCCGGAGAGTTGGGCGCGCCGATCGTGATCGGGCGCGATCACCTCGACGCGGGCTCGGTGGCGTCGCCCTATCGCGAGACCGAGGCCATGCGCGATGGCAGCGATGCGATCGCCGACTGGCCGATCCTCAACGCGCTGGTAAACACCGCGGCGGGCGCGAGCTGGGTTTCCGTGCACCACGGCGGCGGCGTCGGCATCGGCAACTCGATCCACGCCGGCATGGTGGTTGTCGCCGACGGGACGCCCGCGATGGCTGACCGGCTGGAGCGAGTGCTCACCACGGATCCGGGCACGGGCGTGATTCGCCACGCCGACGCGGGCTACGAGATCGCCGTGGAATTCGCCAGCGAGCACGGTATCGACCGGGCCACTTGATCCGCGCCGACTTCGCTCTTCGCCACGCCGGTCAGCTTGCGACCATGGTGCCGGCAGCGGACGATCCACTGGGGCGAATCCGCGACGGGGCGCTGGCCGCACGGGAGGGACGCGTGGTCTGGATCGGCGAGGACCGCCAGCTGGAGTCCCAGGTCACGCTCGACGGCGACCTGCTCGACGCCCAGGGAGCGTGCGTCATCGCCGGCCTGGTCGACGCCCATACCCACCCGGTGTTCGCCGGCTCCCGAGCCGATGAGTTTGCGGAGCGGTTAAGCGGCGTTCCGTACGCAACCCAGCAGTCCAATGAGCGTGGCATCACGCGAACCGTGCGCGCAACCCGCGAGGCTGACGGAGCGATGCTGCTCCGCCTCGCCCAGAGCCGGGCCAACCGTTTCCTCGCCAACGGGACGACCACCATCGAGGCCAAGACGGGCTACGGCCTCGACCTCGACAACGAGGCAAAATCGCTCGACGTGCTGCGCAATCTGGCAGGCCGGACGCCCTTGCGCGTGGTGCCGACCTTCCTCGGGGCCCACGTCCCGCCGCCCGGCGTCGATCGGGTTGATTATGTCCGCTCGCTGATCGACGAGATGCTGCCCGCCTTCAGGCCGTGGGCTGTCTTCTGCGATGTGTGGTGCGAAGCGCCGGCGTTCACGCCCAAGGAAACCCGCGCGATCCTGACGCGGGCGCGCACCCTCGGCTACGGTCTGCGCGTCCACGCCGCCCAGCTGGCGCCCGGAGAAGGTCCCGACATTGCAGCCGAACTCAAGGCGAGTAGCGCCGACCATCTCGAGTTCGCGACGCCGGCACAAATCAGCGCGCTTGCCCAGGCGGGAACGGTGGCGGTGCTCTGCCCAGGCGCCAACTTCACGACCCACGGGCCGCGACCGCCGATCGAGGCGATGCGGCAGGCGAAGCTGCCGATGGCGGTCGCCTCCGATCTCAACCCTGGGACCTCGAATTCAGAAAGTCTGCCGAACGCGATGAGCCTGGCATGCGTGCAGTGGGGGATGACGCCGGTTGAAACGCTGATCGGTGCCACCGTGCACGCCGCTCGGTCGCTCAAGCTCGACGGCGTCGCCGGCTGCCTGCGAGTTGGCGGCTTCGCGGACTGCGCAATCCTGGACGTCGAGACGCCGGAAGCCATTCCCTACTATGTCGGCGTGAATCGCGTCATCACGACCGTGGCGGGAGGCGTGGTCTGGCAGCCCTCGTAGAGTGCGTCCCCAACTTCTCCGAGGGACGCCGGCTGGAGGTCATCACCGAGATCGCGGATGCGATCAAGGCGGCGGGCGCGCGCGTGATCGACGTCCAGGCCGATGCCGCCCATAACCGGATGGTGGTCACCTTCGTCGCCGAACCGAGCCTCGCGGTCGACGCGGCGATGGCCGGGGCTAGCGTCGCCACGCAACGGATCGACCTGCGGCACCATCGCGGCGAGCACCCCCGCATGGGCGCCACCGACGTCGTGCCCTTCGTTCCCTTCGCCGACTTGCCAATGAGCGTCTGCGTCGATCTCGCCCATACCTTCGGTGCGCGGCTGTGGAAGGAGCTTGGGGTGCCCGTCTACTACTACGGCGAAGCCGCCACCCGGGCTGAACGCCGCGAGCTGGAAAAGGTTCGCCAGGGAGGCTTCGAGGACCTGCTCGAGCACATCGGCGATGCGGACCGCGCGCCGGACGAGGGACCAGCTGGGGTCCATCCCGGAGCCGGCGCGACCGCGGTCGGGGCGCGGATTCCGCTGATCGCCTACAACGTCAACCTGAAGACGACGGACCTGCAGGTGGCCAAGGACATCGCGAAATCCATTCGCGCCTCCTCCGGCGGCCTGCCGAACGTCAAGGCTCTCGGATTTGCGCTCGCCGACCGCGGCCTGGTCCAGGTCTCCATGAACCTCACCGATTACCGCGTCACAAACATCTGGAAAGTCTTCACCGCGGTCCGCGACGAGGCGAAGCGGCGCGGGGTCGAGGTCGACGCATCGGAGATCGTGGGCACCGTCCCGCTGGCGGCGGCGGTTGGCGTGATCAAGGACGCCGTCGTCGAGCCCGCGTTCCGTATGGACCAGATCCTCGAGAAACGGGTGTGGACGGCGGAATGACCGTGGTGCGTGACCAAACGGTTGGCGACTACCTCGTGGCGCTGGCGTCGACCGCTGCCGTGCCGGGCGGCGGAAGCGCCGCCGCGCTCGGCGCTGCCATGGGTGCGGCGCTGGTCAGTATGGTGGCCAAGCTCAGCGCCAGGAAGGCGAAGACGGCGGAGGAGCGCGAGGTTCTCACCAACCTCGTGCCGGGACTGGATCAGCTGGCCTCGCGCTTGCTTGAGCTCAGCCAGCAGGACATCGACGCCTACCGGGCGGTGATCGACGCCCGAAAATCGGGGGCGACGGGTCCGGCGCTGGCGCGAGCCTACCAACGAGCCGCCGAGGTGCCGCTCGAGGTGGCCACGGTGGCGTCGCGCGTCATCGCGATGCTGCCCGAGGTCAGCCGGAGGGCCTGGGAGATGACCGCATCCGACCTGGCGGTTGGGAGCGAGCTGTTGCAAACTGGCTTGAGCGGAGCTCTCGGCAACGTCGCCATCAACCTGCCCGAATTGCAAGGCGACGCCGCCGCCCGCATCGAGGCGGCGTACCAGGCGCTTCGGAGGCAGGCAAATGGGTAGTCGATCGATGGTGCAGGCCGTGGCGGCCTTCTTTGGCGCCATTTATCTCGTGGCCGGGGTCCTCGGCTTTTTCATCCACCCGCTGCTGGGAATTTTTCAGGTCAACCTCTTGCACAACCTGGTTCACATCGTGATCGGGATTGGCGGGCTCGCCGCCGCCACCAGCCTGGCCAACTCGAAGACGTTCTGTCAAATCGCCGGAGTGATCCTGCTGCTGCTCGGTCTCATCGGCGTTGGCGTCGCCAACCCGTTCGGACTGATCTACCTCGGTGGCAGTGACATCGCGCTCCACCTTGTGACCGGCGGCGTGCTCGCCTACTTCGGGTTCGTCGCTCCGGTCTCGACCCGCTCCGCATAGCGCCGACGCCGATAAACTCAACCCGTGCCCGAGCTGTTCCCCTCGTTCCAGAGCAAGACCGTCACGATCGACGGGATCAATCTTCACTACCTCTGCGGTGGCAGCGGCCCGCCATTGGTGCTGGTGCACGGCCTGGGCAGCTCCGCGGCGGTTGAGTTCTATCACAATCTCGAACCGCTCGCTGCGCATCACCGGGTGTTCGCCATCGATTTGCCGGGCTTCGGTCGCTCGGACAAGCCGGTGCTCGAGTACACGATCGCTCTGTTCGTGCGGGCGGTGTCCGACCTGATGGACTGCGAAGGCATCGAACGGGCCGCCGTGATGGGCGTCTCGATGGGCGGGCGGGTCGCGCTCGGCCTGGCGCTCGATTCGCCGGAGAAGGTGGACCGACTTGTGCTCGTTGATGCGCTGGGCGTGGGCGCGCCGCGCCGGGTGCTGGCCTACTCGATCTTGCTGACAAAGGGCCTCGGCGAGCTGACGCTCCGGGGCACGGCGCGGGCGCTGCGAAAGATGAACCCGGCGGTCATTCGCCGATTCTGGGGCTGGTACTTGAAGCGTCCGAACCGCGTCGACACGATCTGGAGCGACGAGCGGATCGCGCATCACGGCACCCTGCTCGCCACCCCGGAATATCGCGCTGCCTACCTGTCGGCGCTGCGATCGATTGCAGGGATGCGCCAGCTACGGGATGGTGTCGTCGTCGAGGACCGGCTCCCCGAGGTACGCATGCCGACGCTGCTCATCTGGGGCGGCCATGACCACATTTTTCCGGCAAGCCACGCCCAGGCGGCGAAGGAGCGGATCCCAAACGCACGCCTCGAGGTCTTCGGTGACAGCGGTCACACGCCGCAGATGGAGGAGCCCGAGCGGTTCAACCGGCTGGTGCTCGACTTTCTCCAGGAACCGGCGAGCCGGCGGGGCGAGGGGGTCGCCTGACATGGTCGTTGAACGAGAGCCCTCCGTTGACGAGCGACATCGGCTCGCCGACGAACGGGACCGGCTGGCCAATGAGCGGGAGGGGCTGGCCGACCAGCGCGAGCGGCTCGCCGACGAGCGTCAGCATCAGGCCGACGTCAGGGAGCGTGTCCTCGACGAGCGGCAACTGGCGATCGAGCAACAGGAGCTACAGATCCGCGCACACGGCCGGTTTGCGGAGCGGCAGGGCCTCGACAGCAACCAATCGGCCATCGACGCCATCCAAACGGCTCGTGAACAGATCGACCGCTCCAGGTTGGCGCTCGACCGCTCGGCGGCCGCTCTCGATCGGCAGCGCGGAAGGCTCGATCGCGATCATGCGACCGTCGAGCGCGACCAGGCCGTGATCGACCGAGAGCTCGACAGGCAAAAGAAATGAAGACCATCCATCGCGATGACCTGCGTAACGTCGCCATCATCGCGCACGTCGATCATGGCAAGACCACGCTGGTCGACGCGCTGCTGAAGCAGTCGCATGTGTTCGCGGCTCACGAGCAGGTTGGTGAGCTGATCATGGATTCCAACGTGCTCGAGCGCGAGAAGGGCATCACGATCCTGGCCAAGACCACGTCGATTCGATACCACGGCGTCAAGATCAACATCATCGACACACCCGGCCACGCCGACTTCGGTGGCGAGGTCGAGCGGGTGCTGGGCATGGCGGAGGGCTGCCTGCTGCTGGTCGACGCGCTCGAGGGTCCGATGCCGCAAACCCGGGTCGTGCTCCGGCAGGCGCTCGAGCTCGGCCTGATGCCGATCATCGTCATCAACAAGATCGACCGTGTCAACGCACGGCCTGCCGAGACGGTCGAGGCAACCCATGACCTGCTGCTCGAGCTGGCCAAGAACGCCGATCAGCTCAGTGCTCCGGTCATCTACACCAACGCTCGCACGGGGACGGCCACGGTCGACCTGCGCCATCCGGGCACCACTCTGGAGCCGCTCCTCGATGCGTTGCTGACCTACATCCCACCGCCGTTGGGCGACGCGGACGGCCCACTGCAATTGATGGTGAGCAACCTGGACCATGACAATCACATCGGCCGGTTGGCGATTGGGCGGATCACGCGCGGCACGCTGAGACCCGGCCAGGACGTGGTCCGCATCAGCGAGGCGGGCCCAGGCCAACGCCAGCGGATCACGACATTGCTGACAGTTGAGGCGTTGCAACGGCGTCCCGCCGAGTCCGCATCCGCGGGCGAAATCGTTTACATCGCCGGCCTGCCCGACATCGCGGTGGGCGATACGGTCGCGGATCCCGAGCATCCGGAGCCCTTGAAGCGGCTGGAGGTCAGCGAGCCTACCCTGCGCATGCAGTTCTCGGTCAATCAGTCGCCCTTCGCCGGCCGCGAGGCCACCACCAGTAGCACCTCGCGCCAGCTCCGGGCCCGCCTGGAGCGCGAACTGCAAACCAACGTCGCGCTCAAGGTCGCCGATGGAGCGACGGCCGACATCTTCGAGGTCAGCGGCCGGGGCGAGCTGCATCTGGCCATCCTGATCGAGACGATGCGCCGCGAGGGTTACGAGTTCGAGGTGTCGCGCCCGGCCGTCATCACGCGCGAGATCGACGGGCAACGACACGAACCGGTCGAAGAATGCATCATCGATTGCAGCCTCGATGCGGTGGGCGCGATCACCGAGGCGCTCGGCTCCCGTGGGGCGCAGTTGCAGTCGATGCGGACCGATGCGGGCAGCGGTGCGCGGCTCACCTACATGGCGCCGACCCGGGCGCTGATCGGCCTGCGCAGCCTGATCCTGACCCTGACGCGGGGGACCGGAGTGATGTCGACGCGGCTGGTGGGCTGGGAACGCTGGCGGACCCTGCCGCCGCGGACGCGCAACGGGGTGCTGACCGCGAGCCAGACCGGGATGGCGGTCGCCTATGGCTTGCAGGGCGTCCAGGAACGCGGGCAGCCGTTCATCGGCCCTGGGACCCAGGTCTACGAGGGCATGATCGTCGGCCTCAACCGGCGTGGAGGCGATATCGACGTCAACGCCACCAAGCAAAAGCAAAAGACCAACATGCGCGCCTCGACCGAGGACGCCACCGTCAAGCTGGTGCCCGCGCGCGAGCTGTCGCTCGAGGAGTCCCTCGACTTCATCGAGGATGACGAGCTGGTCGAGGTGACGCCCAAGGGGATCCGGATGCGCAAGCGCGTGCTGAACGCCGGCGAGCGCATCAAGCAGCGCAAACGCGAGCTGGCGAGCTGAGCCTCAGGTAAGCGGATGGCCCAGCCGGGCGGCGTAGTAGGCGAGGATCCAGCGGAAGAGCAAAACCAGCCCCCATATAGATAGGATGGCCCCGGCCAGGGCAAGGAGCGCCGGCCAGACGTGCTTGCGCCGATAGCGGGCGAACTCGGGAAACGTGATCCAGAAGGCGCTGCTGAGCAGGCCGTTGCGACGGCCCTCACGGACGCCGATTCGAAGCAAGGCAAAGCCCAGCAAACAGAGCGTTAGGGCCCAGACCAGCACTAAGCTTTTATGGGCATATGTTGTGCCCGGGCCAGCCTGAAAACCCTACAGGCTGTGGTAAACTGCTTGACAGACCCCATCCTACGGCATACGATGTGGGCCGCTCTCCACCCCACCCTTTGGAGGTTCCACGATGGCCCGATCCACCCAAAAGACGTCGACCGACCGACCCAACGCGATCGCGGCAGCCCCGGCCAGCTCGTCGAAGCGCAACCGTAACGGCCTTCCCTGGAAACGGTACTTTACCCGCCCGGGTGTGGCGCCGTTCGACGAGGTGCAGTGGGAGTCGCGCGAAGCCGTCATCACTAACGAAAAGGGTGAGATCGTCTTCGAGCAGCACGACGTGGAGATCCCGACCACCTGGTCGCAGGTCGCCACCAACGTCGTCGTCTCGAAGTACTTCCGTGGGGTCATTGGGACGCCGGAGCGGGAGCGGAGCGTCAAGCAGCTGATCGGCCGCGTGGTCCGCACGATCCATGGCTGGGGGAACAAGCAGGGCTACTTCGCGACGCCGGAGGCCTCGGAAATCTTCCGTGACGAGCTGACGCATCTGTTGGTGCATCAGAAAGCCGCTTTCAACAGTCCCGTGTGGTTCAACGCCGGCATCGAGCCACGCCCTCAGCTTTCGGCTTGCTTTATCAATAAAGTCGAGGACCGGATGGAGTCGATCCTCACCCTGGCCAAGACCGAGGGCATGCTCTTCAAGTACGGCTCGGGCACAGGCTCGAACCTCTCGCCGCTTCGCTCCTCGCGCGAGCTGCTGGCGGGCGGCGGCACAGCCTCCGGCCCGGTCTCCTTCATGAAGGGCTTCGACGCCTTTGCCGGCGTCATCAAGTCCGGCGGCAAGACGCGCCGGGCAGCCAAGATGGTCATCCTCAACGCCGATCATCCTGACATCGTCGAGTTCATCAACTGCAAGGTCGAGGAGGAGCGCAAGGCCTGGACGCTGATCGAAGGCGGGTACGATCCGTCCTTCAACGGCCCCGCTTACAGCTCGATCTTCTTCCAGAACTCCAACAACAGCGTCCGGGTCAAGGACGACTTCATGAAGGCCGTGGAAGAGGATGCCGACTGGCACACGTTCGCCATCACGACCGGCCAGATCATGGATACCTACAAAGCGCGTGAGCTGATGCGGATGATGGCCGACGCCGCCTGGGCGTGCGGCGATCCAGGATTGCAATACGACACCACCGTCAACCACTGGCACACCTCGCCCAACACGGACCGAATCAACGCCTCCAATCCGTGCTCTGAGTACATGTTCCTCGATGACACCTCCTGCAACCTCGCCTCCATCAACCTGATGAAGTTCCTCGACGAGCGTGGCGAGTTCGACGTCGAGGCCTATCGCGAGGCGTGCCGGGTGCTGATCACGGCGCAGGAGATCCTGGTCGACAACGCCAGCTATCCGACGGAGGCGATTACCAAGAACAGCCGGGACTTCCGGCCGCTCGGGCTCGGCTACGCCAACCTTGGCGCGCTGCTGATGGCGTCGGGCCTGCCCTACGACAGCGATGCCGGTCGCGACGTGGCGGCCGCGCTGACCGCGGTGATGACGGGCGAGGCCTACGCGCAGTCGGCGCGGATTGCCCAGAAGAAGGGTCCATTCAACGGCTTTGCCGTCAACCGCGAGCCGATGCTGCGTGTCATGGACCAGCATCGGAGTTCGGTCGACCACATCAATCCGGCGCACGTGCCGCTGCCGCTGCTGAGCGCCGCCCACGATGCCTGGGACA
>WNFC01006762.1_pt1 | contig 24840 bp, 25 predicted proteins | sample 5400541 | NCBI WGS metagenome assembly WNFC01 (sample SAMN13153342, study PRJNA577476) | soil metagenome | isolation source: 120 cm saprolite under Douglas fir tree site 2 hole 2 replicate 1 | place: USA:California | collected 2015-04-18 | reverse complement strand
CCGACGGTGATGCCCCCGATCCCGGGACATCCTTCGGCTTTAACGACACCAACAACCGCGGGGGCGGTTGCTTCGGCGGTGGTCAAATCGGCTACAATTGGCAGTTCAACGGTGCCTGGGTGCTCGGGATCGAGGCAGACTTCGCCGGCGGCGACATCAGGAGCAGCGGCACGTTTACTGAATTTGAAACCGGTGCCACCATCGAGGGCCTTGCGACGTATCAATCAAAACTCCAGTGGTTTGGCACCGTTCGCGGCCGCTTGGGCTATTCCTTCACTTGGGGAAACACGCCGATCTTGCCGTACATCACCGGCGGGTGGGCTTGGGGCCGCAATCAGTTGACGGTGACGAATCTGGACGTGGTGGGAGCCCCGGGGTTTTCGGACACGCAAACCCACAATGGATGGACCGTCGGTGCGGGAGCCGAAATTGCGTTCACCCGAAATTGGTCGGTCAAGGGCGAGTATCTCTACTTGGATCTCGGCAGCAAGACGTACAATGTCAGGACATTTGACGATGCTCTCGCCAACCCGTCGTCCAGCTGGACTCTCAATCCCAAAGTCCACACCGTCAAATTTGGCGTGAACTACCGATTTTGGCCCTGATCGATCCGTCGCCGCGCAATACTCGGCGACAGGGCGAACGTGACGAAGCCCCGGGCGCAAGCGCCGGGGCTTTTTTTGGGAATCATGAAGCCCAAGGACGCGCGCAGTTCATGCGCGACGCGCTCCTAGGGCGTAGACGAATATCACCCGCGGCGCCCGCCAGTGACCGTCCTCCGTCGCTCGATATCTGTCCTCAGCGTGATATGTTCACGCCAAATCAGGAAAAAGAATCGAGGAGAGCACATGAGTAACGTTGCTCGGCGTGACTTCATCAGGACAGCCGCGACCACCCTGGCGGCCCTGGCCGGCGGCCTGGCGTTCTCCGCTCGCGACTGGTCTGGTGTCGGCGCAGCGCGCGCGCAGGAAAGGCCGGGCGAAGGGGCATGGCCGAACCGGCCGGTGCGCTTCATCGTGCCGCTGGCGCCCGGCGGCGGGCTCGATTTTGTCGCCCGCGTGATCGGCGAGCACATGTCGCGAGAGCTCGGCCAGCAGATCTTCATCGAGAACCGCACCGGCGCCGGCGGAACGCTGGGGATCGAACTCGCCGTCAAGAGCCCGCCCGACGGCTATTCGGTCCTCATCACCAATGACAACGTGGCCAGCGCGCCGCACGTCATGCGATTGAGTGTCGACTACCTCAACGATCTCCTGCCCGTGAGTCTCCTCGGCCGGCAGCCGCAGGCGCTCGCGGTGCATCCGTCGCTGACGGGCATTAATTCGGTCGCGGACCTGATTGCGCTGGTCAAGCAGAAGCCCGGCATGGGCTGCGCAACCTCCGGCGTCGGCTCGAACCAGCACGTGCTGCTCGAATGGTTCGCGCGCGAAGCGCGCATCAAGCTCGATCATGTCCCGTATCGCGGCGCCGGGCAGGCCATCAACGATCTGCTTGCCGGCCATGTGCAGGTCGCGTTCCTGGGGCCGACCGCCCTGCTGCCGCACTACAAGGCGGGAACGCTGCGGCTGCTTGCGCAGACCGGCGAGGCGCGCTCGGCCAGCATGCCGGAGATTCCGACGCTCAAGGAATCCGGCTTTCCTGGCGTGTCGATGGAGTCGTGGTACGCCGCCTTCGTGCCGCTCGGCACGCCCCCGGCGGTGATCGGACGGCTCAACGCCGCCATCAACAAAGCGGTGGCGGATCCTGGGACGCGCGAGCACTTCCTCAAAAGCGCCACCGAGGCGGTCGGCGGCACGCCCGAGGATCTTCGCCGCGTCGCGCGTGTAGACTTCGACAAATACGCGCGGCTCATCAAGGAACTTAATATCGGCACGAACTAGCATGGCTTTGAGCGACCGGGCTCGGCGTGAAGCAGTACTCCGACTGGCACACCGGCGAGCTCAAACGCTGGACGGCTTTCTTGGGCGAGATCGGCTTGAGAAAATAGCTCACCCCTTGATCCAATCGCCGAAGGCGAGCCACAGCGGCGTCTGAGACACGAACAGGCGGATCGGTTGGGACAGCACGATCAAGAGGCCGCCCCAGACATAGGCCGGGTTCACGCGACGCCGCGACACGACGTCGTAGGCGACGGCGGCCACCACCAACAAGTTCTGAAATCCGAAGAACACGAGCGGCGGCTTGCGGCCATGTGCGACACACCTGCGAATATGGATTAGCTTGGTGCAATCCGGAGGATGACAGGAATGGCACGTTGTGGATTGATTGGCGCACTGCTCGCGGTTGCGGCATTTGCCGCGCAGGGCGCGCAAGCGGATGACAAGCTCACCGTGGCGGTGGGCGGACGCGGCATCGGCGAAAGCTGCGTCACCGAGATTGGCAAGAATGCCGGCATCTTCGCCAAGCACGGCCTCGCGCTCGAGATCGTCTATACGGACGGTAGCGGCGAGACCCAGCAGGCGGTCGTCTCGAACAGCGCGCAGATCGGCGTGACCTCGGGCTTTTGGGGCGCGCTGAGCCTTTATTCAAAGGGCGCGCCCGTGCGCGTCATCGGCTCCTCCTATACGGGCGGCAGCCAGGTCTTCTGGTACGTGCGCGCGGATTCAGCCGTAAAGTCGCCGCAGGATCTCGCCGGCAAGACGGTCGGCTATTCGAACTTCAGCTCGGCCAGCCATGTCGGCCTGCTGGCGCTGCAGAAGCATTACAAGATCGATTTCAAGCCGACGCAGACGGGCAACGCCGCGGCGACGCTCACAGCCACCATGAGTGGTCAGATCGATGCCGGCTGGGCGGGCGCGCCGTTCGCGGTCGACGCGCTCGAGGCGGGAAAGGTCCGGCTGCTGATGAAATCCTCCGACGCGCCCGATTTCCACAAGCAGACCGCGCGGGTGATCATCGCCAATGCGAACGAGCTCAAGGCGCGGCCCGACGTCTTCGTGCGCTACATGCGCGGTTATCGCGACACGCTCGACTGGATCTATTCGACGCCTGACGGGTTCAAGGCTTACGCGGCGTTCTCCTCGCTGTCCGACGCTTCGGCGCGCCGCGCGCTGCAGGAATTCTTGCCGCGCGAGGCGGTCAATCCGGACCGCATCTCCGGCGTCGACCAGGCGATGGCCGATGCGGTGACCTTCAAGTTCATTGCCGCGCCGCTCACGAAGGAGCAGCTCGCTGATCTGATCCAGATTCCGGAACGAAGGCGGTAGTCAGCCAACGTAGCCCGCATGGAGCGCAGCGGAATGCGGGGAGGGCGTTCCCGGATTACGCTTCGCTTCATCCGGGCTACACCAGTTGGCCCTCGCTCAGTGGAATGTCGCGCAGCGTGCTGGGCACGAAGAGTTCCTCGATCTTCACGCGGCGCTCCGCGAGGCCCTGTTCGTGGAGATATTGCAGCAGCGCATCGAGTGACGGCCGGTTCTGCTCGATGCCGTACGGATACCAGTCGCGGCCGATGATCGCCTGCTCCTCTTCCAGCAGCGGCAGCAGCCAGGCCGAGGTGACCTTGGCGGAGCCGCCTTCCACGATCCAGCGATAGGTGTGCTCCTTGGCGCGGCAGAGCGCCTTGTACATGCTCAGCGCTACCCAGGGATTGCGCTCGTGCACATCGCGGCGGATCACCACCGTATGCATGATCGGATAGATTTTCGTGCGAACGTAATAGTCCTTCTCCAGCTCGGCATAATTCGGAAACAGCCGCCGCACCGTCTTGGCGCCGCGCCGGAACGACAGCGGCGTATTGGCGGTCATGAGGAAATCGAGCTCGCCGCGCTCCAGGAGATCGCCGAGCTCGGTGCCGGCCGGCGCCTGAGTGAGGCGTACGTCCGGCGGCAAGGCGTGCGCGAGCCGGTCGGCGCGGCCCTGCACCCACTCGATGTCGCGCGGATGCACGCCGTATTCGTGCTGCAGCAGGCCGCGCATGTAGACGGATGCGGTCTGGCTGTATTCCGGCACGCCGCCGCGCTTGCCCTTGAGATCCGCCGGCGTCTCGATCCCCTTCGTCGTGTTGATGAAGAAGTAGCCATGACGGAAGACGCGGGACGGAAAGGCGGGGATCGCCACGTAGGGTGCGTTTCCCTTGGCGACCAGCATCGAATAGTTGGCGAGCGACATTTCCGACATGTCGAACTCGTTGTATTGCAGCATACGCCAGAAGATTTCCGCCGGCTGCATGGCGAGATAGACGAGATCGATGCCTTCCGGCTGGATGGTGCCGTCGCGCAGGGCCTGCGTGCGGTCGAACGGGCCGCAGGCGAAGGTGAGACGCAGGCTGGACATGGCATTCCCCGATTTTCGTGCGGCACACTAATACGATGCGCGCGGCACGGTAAAGCGCGGGGCTGATTGATGGCGATCCGCGCAATCCGATAAGCTCGCCCGCGGGAGGCGGTCGGATGCGCGCACGTGACGGGCAGGGCAGGGCGGTCATCGCGCGGGCGGCGCTGCGAGTGCTCTGTGCCATGGCGCTCGCCGCCACCGCGATCGGCCCCGCCGCGGCCGAAGATGCATTCTTCGCCGGCAAGACCTTGAAGATCATCGTCGGCATGCCGCCCGGCGGTGGGGTCGACGCCTATGCGCGCCTGGTGCAGCGGCATATGTCGCGTCATCTCGCGGGCGCGCCGTCGATCGTGGTGCAGAACATGCCGGGCGCGGGCTCGCTGCGCTCGGTGATGGCGCTCGCCAATGCGGGCGACGACGGCACCGTGATCGGCACCTTCAGCTCATCGCTCATCACCGAGGCGATCTCGACGCCCGAACGCGTGAAGGTCGATTTCCGCAGCTTTTCCTTCATCGGCAACGTGAGCGAGGACATCCGCGTCTGTTACGTCTCGCGCGCGAGCGGCGTGCGCGACTGGCGCGATCTGATGGCGCGCGACCGCATCACGTTCGGCGCGACCGCGCCGGGCACCTCGGGCAATATCGACACCGCCATGCTGCGCCACCTGTTCGGCGTCAAGCTCAAGCAAGTGCAGGGCTACGCGGGCAGCGCCGACAAGCGCCTCGCGCTCGAGAAGGGCGAGATCGACGGGGACTGCGGCGGATTCACCTCGCTTTCGGAGGAGGCGCTGCGCAGCGGCAAGATCACCATCGTGCTGCGGCTCTCGCCGACCCTGCTGGCCGGGCTCGACGCGGGCGTGCCGTTCGGCGGCGATCTCGTCGGCAACGCGCGCGACCGCAAGGTGTACGATTTCCTGGTCGCGCCCGAGCGGCTGGGGCGGCTGTTCATGACCTCCGCCAAGGTGCCGCCGGAGCGGCTCGCGGCGCTGCGCCACGCCTTCGACGCGATGGTCGCCGATCCCGCATTCCTCGCCGAGGCGCAGGCCTTCGGCCTCACCGTTGCGCCGATGACCGGCGAGGAGGTCGCCCGCCACGTCGCAGAGCTCTACGCCACGCCGCCCGACCTCGTCGCCCGCGCCAAAGCGGTCATGGGGGAGTGAGGCCGCGGGTCATTAAGTGCGTAGCCCGGGTTGAGCGCAGCAAAACCCGGGAGCGGAGTCGCAACTAGACAAGCAAGTCGCGGATTTCGCTTCTCTCGATGCGGCAGGCGCGCTTTGATCTGATTTGAAGGGCATGTCCCGTCTCCTTGTCATGTCAATCCGTCCCGCCGATCGTACCGACCCTCGGTTGAATGCCGCCAATTTGTGAGAGGAGGAGCGCACGGCGCCCCGCATTGCTTTAACAATGGAAAACAATCGATCTACAATGGAACCCGGCAAGGCGGCGCTACAACCGGAAAGTTGTGTAGTGCATTTCCTCGGCGCTGCTCATGCGATCGTTCTTGCTTTTCCGCGACACAAGAAAAAAGCCGCCCGTGAGGCGGCTCCAATGAAAACGCCCGGCGGCCGTTCCCGGCTGCGGGCGCAAATTTCCGTATCACATTTCGCCAGTACGACACTTACGGCAAAAAAGCAAGATGTTGGCCGAAAAAATTTTCGAACGTCGATTTCTTTACAAGCCGCTTCGCCCGCCGCCGCACGCAAAAACCGGCCGCGACTTCGCCGGACCGTTACGTCACGCGGGCCACGTTGGCGAAAGGCCGGAGCGGCTCGCGGCGCTGCGCCGCGCCTTCGACGCGATGGTCGCCGATCGCGCATTCCTCGCCGAGGCGCGGGCCTTCGGCCTCACCGTCGCGCCGCCGAACGGTCGCGACCGGGGCAAAGCGGAAGTCAGTTGATGGGTAGCGTATGACCCGAAGCCGACCTCTCAACGGCGTGTATTGGGTCTTGAAATCTTGAGTCAGCGTCATCGCTGCTTACGTAGGCGCTCGCGAGATATTTCGGCGAAGCGCTCGCGTACCAAAGTCTGAAATTGATCCGCTGAGGGCGTGAGCAGGGCGTCCCGAACCCGAAGCATCGAGACTACGGCGCGAACATTCCAGCCACGAACCGGGATGACCGTCAGTGATCCGGCCTGCAACTCAGCGGCCACAATGTAGCGGCTGATAGCCGCGACCCCGTAGCCTCTTTTCAGCGCAGACAGGACGGCTTCATAAGACGGAAGTTCGAGGCGCCGCCGCGGCACGATACCCAGACGCGCCATGGCTCGCTCGGAAGCGCTGCGGGTCGCGGAGCCCTCCTCTCGAGAAATCCACGTCAAGGCCTCGAGACTTTCGCGCGATGGCCGTTTTGGAACGAGCGCCGGTCGCCCGACGATTACGATCTCGTTCTCCAGCAAGGGCTCAGCCTCGATTTCCGGGCCGCCGACAGCGTCGGCGATGAAGCCTAGCTCGGCACGATGCGACCGAACCCATTCAACGGCCTGCTTGGCCGTTCCAAGCTCCAAAGAGATGCGCACTCCCGGATGCGAATGCTTGAACTCGGCAATGATGCCCGGCAGCAGATATGTACCGGTCACCCACGAAGCGACGATCGCCAGCGATCCTGAGCCGCTCTTGCGGATTTCAGTAGCACCGAGGGCCGCCTGCACCAAAAGGGCCTCGGCACGCAACACGTGGTTCGCCACAAATTCGCCGGCACTCGTCAGTGCACCGTCACGCCGCGCACGTTCGACTAGCCTCAATCCCAGCGCACGCTCCAAGTCCGCAATATGTTTCGAAACGACAGGTTGGCTGATGCGCAGCTCGGCCGCAGCCGCTGAGAACGATCGGCGTCGGACGAACGCCGCAAAAGCCCGCAACCGTGCTTCGAGGAGCATAACTTGAGACTATACTAATATTCTCAGTATGTATTTTTAACTTTGCGGTCCGGCGCGTAGTGTTGCCGCGGAGGATCCCCGAAGATGAAGCAAATCTCTAGGATTGCTTTGGCAGGAGTGGTGCTCGCCGCGCTGACAACGGCCGCACAGGCCGGGCCTTGTCTCACCGTAATACTGACCGGCACCCAGGGCGGGCCGAGCGTCTTTAACGGTCAGGCTGGCGCCGGGACGCTGGTGAGTTACGGCGACGACAGCAACAATTGCGGGGCTATGAAGCTGCAATTCGACGCCGGCCGCGGCACGAACATGCGGCTGTCGCAGATCAACGGGACTCCTGTACAGCTCAGAGCGATCTTCCTCACGCACATACACGGCGATCATACGGAAGGCCTTCCCGATGTCATGATGCTGCGCTGGTACCTGAAAGGACCAAAGATCGACATCGTCTGCAGTGCGGACGCGGTATCGACCTCGGGATTCACCAACAGCTGCCGAAACTATGTCAGCCACATTGCCGATGCGTTCCTTCAGTCAGGAGAAATCGCTGAGCGGCGCTCTGAAGACAGTACGCGCCTTGCTGGCGGACCATCCGATTTGGGCAACGTGATCACATTCGAGCCGAGAGAGGAGCCGCAAATCATCTGGTCATCCGGCGATGTGAAGGTCAGGGCTATTCGTTCCACCCACATCGCGGGTCATGCATCCTATCGGGTGGATACGCCGGCCGGAAGCGTCGTGATTGGCGGCGACGCCAGCAACGATGTGCCGGCCCCGCCACGTGCTCACTCGACATCCGATCAGGTGGAAAGATTGGCAAACGGAGCTGACGTCATCGTGCATTCGACGATACATCCCGTTCTAGGTCCGGACCGCGGGAGTGGATTTCCAGCGCAGAGCTTCTATCGCCAGAGCTTGGCTAGTGATCTTGGCGCCATGGCAAAGCGCGCTGGCGCGAAGTACCTCATGCTCACGCATCTTGCTCCATCGCTCGGAACGGCACGGCACAATCGCTGGAACGTTCCAGGTGGAGCGTTGACGGAAGCAGATTATCGCAAAGCCGTGGAGGCTGGCGGGTTCACTGGAACCATCATTGTGGGAACCGATCTCACGACCCTGCGGCTGCCAGCGAAGTGAATTTGCTGCCATGGATAAATGCCGTTGGATCAATGGCCGCTGCTGGCCCAACTCGGACCTTCCGCGATGTCCACTTTCGTGCCGCTATCAGGAGCACAGCGGACATCAAACGCGCCTGATCCCGAACGCCCCGATTTATGAGTACACGGCCCAGGAGATTGTCGGTCGCTAGACTAGCCCGAATTTGCTTGGCTATGCCTCATCGGAAGCGGACATCATTGCCTCACAACATCCCCACCTGCCGCGCCTTCTCGCGATAGTGCTCCCAGGTCTTGGCGATGCGATATTCGTTGCGCGCGAAGCTCACTTTCAGAAGCTCGACCTCCTCGGGCGTGATCGGCTTGAGCGGCCCGAGGCTCGCCGCGTGCACGGTGCTGCGCGCGTTCTCCTCCATCTCCAGGCTGTCGAGAAAGACTTCGGGGATGCTGTTGACCGCGACCACGCTGCCGTGGCCGCGCAGCAGGCAATATTTGCTCTTGCCGAGCGTGCGCGCGACGGCGGCGCCCTGCTCGACCGTGCGGATATGGGTGGGATCGGGATGAACCGGGATGCCGATGAAGCGGAAGCCGTAGTTGCGGATCGCGATCATCGGCCGGTCCACCATGGTGAAGAGCGTCGACATCGGCGGATGGCCGTGGCCCACCGCCTGCACGTCCTCGCGCGCGCGGTAGACGCCGAGATGGATCGCGGTCTCGGTCGGAGCGGGGCCGTTGCCTTCGAGCACCTTGCCGTCGAGATCGACGACCAGGATCTCGTCGGCGGTGATGCCGGCGCGGCTCGCGTCGCGCGGCGGGATCAGCACCCGGTTGGTGCCGGGGAGCCGCGCGCTGATGTGGCCGCTGTAGTCGAGAAGCTCCGCCATCACCATCATGCGCGTGCACTCGGCGATCTGCGTGCGCAACGCGCTTTCCGAAATCTGCGTCATGTCTCGGCTGTCCTTCCCACGTGCTGCGGCGGCACCGCCGGCCGCCCGTCGGCGCCGCGCAAGCTCCCTCAGCTGTCCTTTGGGCCGAAGTAGCGCGAGCCCCACAGCACGAGAATCCAGATGGTGACGAAGAAACAGAGGGCGATGATCAATTCCATTCCATCCTCCCGTCGACGGACGAGGATTCCGGCACAGTTGGCGCAATTGTACAATACGCCGCGAGACGTCTGTGTCACCCGCGCCCGCGGATCACGCCGGCGACTTTCGCGTCCTCCATGAGCTTGGCGTCGTAGCGGCGCCACGCCGCCGCGCGATTCTCCGGCGTCAGCAGTCCGTGCTTTTCGGCCAGGATCATCCAGGCAAAACCCCACCAGTCGGGGACGACATCGCCCGTGCCGTGATCGACGAGATCGTAGCCGTTCTCGGCCGCAAAAGTGCACGCGCGCTTCCAGGTGAGGCGATCGAGCCAGGCGTGATCCTTCGCGCACAGGCTTTCGTCGTCGAAATCGTCGAGCGTGTAGCCCCAGATCTGCCGGCACACGGCGTTGAAGGCCCGGTCGATCCGGTCGTCGTCGCCGCAATGGCGCAGCCGCTCAAGCTCGCCTGTATATTGTGAGAGCTGCACCAGCTCATCACAAGTTATTGTATTTGCACGCATTTTCCGTCTCCTCCGACTCGGGGCCGGACAATATAGATGAGTCGTGGGAAAAGTTCACGCTTTGTTCTTTCGTGGTGGATGAGGTGTGAACGGCAGCCGGACCTTTGTTGAGCCTCGGTCCTGGTTGCGTCCGCTCTTGCCGTAACCTCAGCGTCGCGGGCGTCTTCGAGCAGGCGTGAGGGCGACACTTTCGGCCAATCGTAGCAACGCCAATCTCGTTGCGTCGTTCTCGACTTTGTCGAAGGCTTGCAGGAGGCGAAGCGCGTGCGGCTTGGCGAGCAGATGATGGGGAGAATGTAGTGGGGCATCATCCATGGACGGAGCGCCCTCGAACAACGTTGGGATTGACACTCCGAGAGCACCAGCAATTTGCGTGAGCCGGCCGGCGCCGACCCGGTTTGCGCCCTTTTCGTATTTTTGGACCTGCTGGAACGTCACGCCGATCTGCCGGCCAAGGTCGCTTTGAGACAGCTTTTTCTGAATCCTGCAAATGCGGATGTTTTGACCAACCAGCACATCGACCGGTAGTGGACTTCTCTTAGACATGGCATCACCGCGTGTAAGCGATGGAAGCGGATCAACAAGATTCCCGCGTCCGAACGTGGCCGCCCCCAAGACGTCCGATGTGAATCGGAACTGCGAGCAATGAGAAGCCGTCGCCTTTCCGTGCCTGCCGACGGCATCTCACCGCGCGTTTGACCTCGCGAGGACTCGGCACGTCCTCGGTTTCAAATGCATCTCGCGATTGAGCTACCTCAAGAAGGCATCCGGTGTAAAGGTATGTTGTTACCTCAACCTATGATAGTCGGCTGGCCGATTGCGCTCAGACGGTGAGAGCAGCGGCCGCGATTTTTATTGGGGCCCTCCGTTAGGGCGTGGGCCAAACTGATGCGTACTGGAACCCACTGTTTCCCCAGCCGATTGCACGTTATCTAGGGAGGGCAGCCGGCAATGCGATTTAATCATTTTGCAATTCATCTCGACTAAAATTGTCTGCAACTTCGATTTGCAGCTGCCTGCCCGGATGGTCGCGCTCGCCAATCGAGAATGGTGCGTCCATGGCAAATAGAAAAACCAAATGCCGATCCCTGCGGCCATTGTCGACGAACTCGAAAGCGCGCTGAGAGCCGGATCATACGCTCGGCGCGTTGAAGTCCTGCATTGCGTTACAGACCTTTTCGTCAACACCGCAAAGAACATTACTGCGGAGCAGGTTGCGGTCTTCGATGACGTCATCTGCCGGCTTGCCAGCGAAATCGAGAGCAAGGCACTTGCGGAGTTGAGCAGGCGGCTTGCGCCGATTTCCAATGCGCCCGCCGGGATCATCCGGCGCCTTGCGTGGGACGACACCGTCGAGGTTGCCGGCCCCGTTCTTGCGAAATCCGAGAGGCTGACCGACGACGATCTCATCAAGCTTGCGGAAAACAAAAGCCAAGGGCACTTGGACGAGATCGCGACCCGCCCCACGATCAATGAACCGGTCACGGACGTCCTTGTCGAACTTGGCGATTCCCAGGTCGCAAACACTCTGGCGGGAAATTCCGGCGCCTGCTTCTCCGATACAGGCCTGTGGCAGCTCGTCATGCGTGCGGAGGGAGACGAACGCCTTGCGGAAACGATCGGCGGAAGATCCGACATTCCTCCCCATCTCTTCCGCCAGCTCCTCATACACGCGACCGACAAAGTCATGCAGAAACTGCTCGCGTCCACACAGGGCCCAAGCAGGGTCGCCATCGCGCATATCCTGGCGGACATATCCGTTCAAATGAGGAAAGGCGCAATCTCGCGCCATTACGCTGAGGCGCAACTGCAAATGCGCGCCCTCGGCCAGGATACCGAGCGCATCAAGAACGAGCTGCTGGTATTGGCCGCGGACCGCAAGCTGACGAAGCTGATTGCCGCGCTTTCCGTGATTTGCGCGCTGCCGATCGAGCTCGTCGAGCAACTCGTAGAAGACCATAATGTGTTCGGCCTTCTGGTCCTGTGCAAAGCAGCGGCATTGGACTGGAACATTGTCCATGCGGTGATCCGGGCGTCCGCCGGCGCCGACGGAGCACGGTTATCCGAGCTCGACGATGCTTCCGCGGCATACCGGAAGCTGTCGACGTCTACCGCCCAACGCGCTCTTCGGTTCTGGCAGGTGAAAAAAGACGGGATGTCGAAGGTGCGATTTTCCGCCTGACCTGGTGACTGCGAACTAACGCATGTGAGCGCCTTTGGCGACCCTACGACGCGCGGTTCAAAAAGATCGGCAGCCCGCGCTTGTGGGAATAGATCGGGCGATAGCGCTCGGTGTTGTACGTCGTCGGAACATCCACCTTGCGCGGCCCGAGCTTGGTCAGCGCCACCAGCTTGTCGATGAAGTCAGGATCGCCTGAGCGCAGGTCGTAGGTGAGACCCGAGACGATCGTCTCCTCGCCGACGCGCCGCTTGATCTCGTCGGCGAGCGATTCCGCGACGCTCGCCTTCTTGCGGTGACCGTAGGCGTCGGGCTCGCCGTACTCCTGCACCTTGTAGCCTTCCCATTCGGCGCCCTCGCTGAGCACGACCAGCGCGTAGTTGCTCGGATTGGCGCGCTTGTCCTCGAGCAGCAGGCCGATGAGCTTGTCGATATTCACCTTGTACTCGGGAATCACGCACCGAATCGAGGTGGCGTAAGCGGTGTAGAGCGCCGTAAAGCCGGCATCGCGGCCGAAAATGCGGAAAATGCCGATGCGCTCATGCGAGCCGATCGTGGTGCGCTGGCGCTGGATGGCGTCGCTCGCGCGGCTGATCGCGGTCGAGAAGCCGATGCAGTACTCGGTGTTGCGGACGTCGTTGTCCATCGTCTTCGGGATCGCGATGATCTTGACGCCGCGTTCGTTGAGCTTGGCCGCGTAGCTGAGCGTGTCGTCGCCGCCGATGGCGACCAGGTGCTCGATGCCGAGCGCCGAGAGGTTCGCCAGCACCTGGCCGGTGACGTCCCACGTCTTCGTCGCGACGCCACCTTTGCTGCTCTCGGATGCTGGAAAGTCCCTGCCGGCGAGATGCTCGGGCAGCTTCTTCATCTTCGCGGGGTTGGTGCGGCTCGAGTGCAGCACGGTGCCGCCGCGCCGGTCGATGGTGCGGGTGTTGTCGCGATCGAGCCGCATCACGTAGCGGTCCGTGCTGGCCGGGTCATCGAGGTTGAGGTGGGTGAGTGCCTCCCAGCCGCGGCGGAGGCCAAAAACCTCGATCTGGTTCTCGCTGGCGCGGTAGGTCACGCTCTTGATGACGGCGTTGAGGCCCGGGACGTCGCCGCCTCCGGTGAGGATGCCGATGCGCTTTTTCGCCATGCCCACCCCTTGATCTTGGGATACCGGTAATAACGCCGGCCCCGGGCGGTGGTTTCCTCAAAATGATGCCTTCTGGCGACAGCCGGGCATAACGCGCCCTTGGCCGTCGCCAGATGCCTGATTTCGGCGCGTCGCCGCGACGCGCCTGGCGATGACGCGATAGAGTCGAGGCCTTGCTCAGTGCGCCCCGGCCGCCGCGGCTGCCCCGTGCGCCCCGGCACCCCAGACGTAGATGCAGCTGAACAGGAACAGCCAGACCACGTCGACGAAATGCCAGTACCAGGCGGCGAACTCGAAGCCGAGATGCTGCGTCGGCTTGAAATGTCCCGCCATGGCACGGATCAGGCAGACCGTCAGGAAGATCGTCCCGATGATCACGTGGAAGCCATGGAAGCCGGTCGCCATGAAGAAGGTTGCACCGTAGATGTTGCCATTGAAGTTGAAGGCGGCGTGGCTGTACTCGTAGGCCTGTACGCAGGTGAATGCGGCGCCGAGCACGATGGTGATGATCAGCCCCCATTTCACCCCATCGCGGTCGTCGTGCAGCAGCGCGTGGTGCGCCCAGGTCACGGTGGTGCCCGAGGTCAGCAGGATCAGCGTGTTGAGGAGCGGCAGATGCCAGGGATCGAAGGTCTCGATCCCCTTGGGCGGCCACACGCCGCCGATGAATTCGGCGCGCATCACCTGATGCGCGTCGGTCGGGAACAGCGCAACGTTGAAGTAGGCCCAGAACCACGCGACGAAGAACATCACCTCGGAGGCGATGAACAGGATCATGCCATAGCGGAGGGAGAGCTGCACAACGCGGGTGTGATGGCCCTCAAATTCCGCCTCGCGCACCACGTCGCGCCACCAGCCGAACATGGTATAGAGGACGCCGACCACGCCGATGCCGAACACAACAGGCGCCGCCGCGAAGGAATGATGCATCCATGTGATGGCGCCGACCGCCATGATGAAGGCGGACGTCGAGCCGATGGCCGGCCACGGGCTCGGATCGACGAGGTGGTAATCGTGGTGCTTGACGTGGGCCTCGGCCATTTGCGTCGTCTCCGTGATCAATACTCTTGGCGCATGTCCTTGTCGGCGAACCGGCGTCCACTTCGCTGGGACATGCGCTAGTTCTCGAGCGCCGTTTTCGGCGGCTGCTGTCGTTGCGCGGCATTGTCCGCCACCGGCTGCTCGCGCAGCGGATAGAAGGTGTAGGACAAGGTGATGGTGTTGAGGCCGTCGTTCTCGGAATTCGCGGCCAGGGCGGGATCGATGAAGAAGACCACGGCCATCTCGCGCTTCTCGCCCGGCTTGAGCCGCTGCTCGGTGAAGCAGAAGCAGTTGATCTTCGAGAAATAGGCCCCGACGGTCGGCGGGGTGACGTTGTAAGCGGCCTGGCCCAGGGTCTCGCGGGCGGTCGTGTTGATCACGGTGTAGTAGACGGTCGCGACCTCGCCGATGCGCACGTCGATCGAATTGACCTCGGGCTCGAAGCGCCACGGCAGGCCAGGCGCGATATTGGCGTCGAAGCGCACGGTGATCCGGCGGTCGAGCACGCCGGCCGGCGCCACGGTCGCCACCTGGGTGGTGCCGCCGAACCCGGTGGTGCGACAGAACCAGTTGTAGAGCGGCACCGCCGCATAGGACATTCCGACCATCATGGCGACGAAGACGCCGCACGCCGCGGCGACCGCGAGGTCGCGCCGCCGTTTCGGCATCCGCGTCGCGTGGTTCGGCCTTTCATTCATTCCGATCGCATCCTCACAACGGCCGTCTCAACACGCCGGGCCCGAGCTTGACGATGGTGAGCACGTAGAACAGCAGCACCAGCGCGCCCAGCACCAGCGCGATCGCGATCGAGCGGGCACGGCGGCGACGCTTTTGCTCCTCGGTGAGCACGATGCCGTTGTCGCGATCGTCATCCATGCAACCAACTCGCGCTCACCACGCCCCGCCCAGGAGGACTCGGAGCCGATCGTCGACGAGCAGCGCGGCGAACAGGAGGAAGAGATAGAGGATCGAGAAGGCGAAGAGCTGCTTCGCCGCGGCGTCGCCGCTCGCGCGCTTCACCCGCACCGCCAGCGCCACCATGACGGCGCCGGCCGCAATCGCGACGAGGCCATAGAGCAGGCCGGCATGGCCGAGCAGCCACGGCAGCGCGCCGATCGGCGCCAGCACCAGTGAATAGATGAGGATCTGCCGCTTCGTCTCGGCAGGGCCGGCGACCACCGGGAGCATGGGAATGCCGGCGCGGGCGTAATCGCCGGAGCGCCAGAGCGACAGCGCCCAGAAATGCGGCGGCGTCCAGAAGAAGATGATGAGGAAGAGGACGACCGCCTCGATGCCGATCCCGCCGGTCGCGGCCGCCCAGCCCACCATGGGAGGAAATGCGCCGGCCGCACCGCCGATCACGATGTTCTGCGGCGTCGCGCGCTTGAGCCACATCGTGTAGACGGCAAGGTAGAAGAAGATCGTGAAGGCGAGCAGTCCCGCGGCCAGCCAGTTGGTGGCGAGGCCGAGCACCGCGACGGAGCCGACCGCCAGCGTCATGCCGAAGCCGAGCGCTTCGCCCGGCGTGACGCGGCCGGCGGGAATCGGCCGATCGGCCGTGCGCGTCATCACCGCATCGATGTCGGCGTCGTACCACATGTTGAGCGCACCGGCGGCGCCGGCGCCGACGGCGATGCACAACAGCGCGATGAAGCCGAGCACGGGATGGAAATGTCCCGGCGCGACCATGAGCCCGACCAGCGCGGTGAAGACGACGAGCGACATCACGCGCGGCTTCATCAGCGCGACGTAGTCGCCGACACCGGCGAGGCTCGGCTCAATGCGCAGCTCCGCCCCGGTGGGGCGGGCGAGCTCGGCGCCTTCGGTGATCAGGGACATCGTTTCTCGATCTATGTCGTTCGGTGCGCGTTGCGCGGACTCTGGTCAGTGCCTCACTTGATGCGCGGCAGAACCTCGAACTGGTGGAACGGCGGCGGCGACGACAGCGTCCATTCCAGCGTGGTCGCGCCCACGCCCCACGGATTGTTGCCCGCCACTTCCTTGCGCATGAAGGCGCGCACCATGCAGAAGAAGAAGATCAGGATGCCGAAGGCGGAGATGTAGGAGCCGACCGAGGAAACGATGTTCCAGTGGTGGAATGCTTCCGGGTAATCGGCGATGCGGCGCGGCATGCCGGCAAGCCCGAGGAAGTGCTGCGGGAAGAACACCATGTTGACGCCGACGAAGGTGACCCAGAAGTGGAGCCGGCCGATCCAGTCCTCGTACATGTAGCCGGTGATCTTGGGGAACCAGTAGTACCAGCCGGCGAAGATGGTGAAGACGGCGCCGAGCGAGAGCACGTAGTGGAAGTGCGCCACCACGTAATAGGTGTCCTGCAGCACGCGGTCGACCGCCGCGTTGGCGAGCACCACGCCGGTGACGCCGCCGACGGTGAACAGGAAGATGAACCCGATCGCCCACAGCATCGGCGTCTTGAAGTCGATCGAGCCGCCCCACATGGTGGCGATCCAGGAGAAGATCTTCACGCCCGTCGGCACCGCGATCACCATGGTGGCGGCGACGAAATAGGCCTGCGCCCCGGTCGTCATGCCGACCGTGTACATGTGGTGCGCCCACACGACGAAGCCGATGAAGCCGATCGCGACCATCGCATAGGCCATGCCGAGATAGCCGAACACCGGCTTCTTGGAGAAGGTCGCGACGATCTGGCTGACCATGCCGAAGCCCGGGATGATCAGGATGTAGACCTCCGGATGGCCGAAGAACCAGAAGAGGTGCTGGAACAGCACCGGGTCTCCGCCGCCTTCGGGGGTGAAGAACGTCGTGCCGAAGTTGCGGTCGGTGAGCAGCATGGTGATGGCGCCGGCAAGCACCGGCATTGCCAGCAGCAGCAGGAACACGGTGACCAGGATCGCCCACACGAACAGCGGCATCTTGTGCAAGGTCATGCCGGGCGCGCGCATGTTGAAGATCGTGGTGATGAAGTTGATGCCGCCCAGGATCGACGACGCGCCGGCGAGATGGAGCGACAGGATGGCGAAATCGACGGCCGGGCCAGGGTGACCCAACGTCGACAGCGGCGCGTAGATCGTCCATCCGGCCCCGACGCCGGGCGCGCCCGGCTCGCCCTCGACGAAGGCGGAGGTCAGCAGCAGCGCGAACGACGCCGGCAGCAGCCAGAACGAGATATTGTTCATGCGCGGGAACGCCATGTCGGGCGCCCCGATCATCAGCGGCACGATCCAGTTGCCGAAGCCGCCGATCATCGCCGGCATCACCATGAAGAAGATCATGATCAGGCCGTGCGCGGTGGTGAACACGTTGAAGCTGTGGGCGCCGTGGAAGTGAAAGCCGGGGAAATGATAGCCGAAGATATTGAAGCTGAAATAGTTGATCGTCTCATTGAAGATCTGCAGGCCGGGACTCTGCAGCTCCATGCGCATCACGATCGACATCGATGCGCCGATCACGCCGGCCATGATGGCGAACACGAGGTACATCGTGCCGATGTCCTTGTGGTTGGTCGAATAGACGAACCGCCGCCATCCGGTCGGGTGGCCGTGATCCTCATGGCCATGGGCGTCGCGGGCGGTCGCGTGGGCTGCCATCTTGTCTTGGTCCTTCGACTTTCGAATCTTGGTCCCGCGCATTCAGGCGGGCGTGCTTTCTCTTATTGCGCGGCCGCGGCGACGGTGGCGGCGCCGTCCTGGCCTGCGTATTTCTTCTTGGCCTGCTCGAGCCAGGCGGCGAACGCCTGCTCGCTCACCACGCGAACCGCGATCGGCATGAAGGCGTGATCCTTGCCGCAGAGCTCCGAGCACTGGCCGTAATAGATGCCTTCGCGCTTCGCCTGGAACCAGGTCTCGTTGAGACGACCCGGGATGGCGTCGATCTTGACGCCGAACGACGGCACCGCGAAGGCGTGGATCACGTCGGCCCCGGTGACCAGCACGCGCACGACCTTGTTGACCGGCACCACCACCTCGTTGTCGACCGCGAGCAGCCGCGGAACCTGCGCCTTGGGATCCTTGGCGAGCGCGGCCTGGCGCTCTTTCTCCGACATCATCAGCGAGTCGAATTCGAACTTGGAATCGGGATAGCTGTAGCTCCAGAACCACTGCTTGCCGGTGGCCTTGATGGTCAGGTCCGCCTGCGGCGTGTGCAGCTGATAGAACAGGATGCGGAACGACGGCACCGCGATCGCCACCAGGATCAGCACCGGGATCAGGGTCCACGCCACTTCGAGAAGCGTATTGTGGGTGGTACGCGAGGGAACCGGATTGGCGCGCGAGTTGAACTTCACGATCACGGCCACCAGGAGCGCGAGAACGAATGCGGTGATGATCGAGATGATCCAGAGCAGGAAATCGTGAAACCACACGACCTCGTCCATCACGGGCGTCGCAGAATCCTGCAGGCCGATCTGCCAGTCGGAGGGCTGGCCCAGCCCGGCCAGCGCGGCGCCCGCACTCGCGAGAACCGCCACGGCTACCCCCGCCGCGACAAACCATCGGGAAAAGACCTGCATCGTCGTCTTTGCTCCTTCGACGAATGGCGGCCGTGACCGACCTTTCGCGCACCGTACTCGTGAGGCAGGTGCGATTTTGACGAACCGCTGCGACCCAGGGCCGCATTGGCGGGGTGCGGTGCGCGGGGGCAGCGCACCAGGGGTGAAACCCGGGCTTCTCAAACCACAATTCCGCCCCACTCGCAATGTGCCTCAACCCATGGCGCGAGGGACGATCCCGCGACCGTGGAGAAGCAAGATTCCCCCGGCCGATCAACCAGTTTCTGCTTTCCTGTGTGGTCGGGCCCGCGTTCTTGACACCGCGGCCGGCTCCTGTACCTGAGGCGCTTGCACCGGTGCAGGTTGCGATTCGGTCGATCACCAGACTGCCGGTGGGGGCGCCGGCCCTAATGAGGAGCTGGACCATGGCTCATCCTGGCCAGGGTGCATCGCGATCGGCCTTCGCGCAGGTTCTTGCCGTCTGCGCGCTTCTTGCCGCGAGCCTCCTCGGCGCAGATGAAGCGGCCGCGCAGGGCGCGGTCCGCTCCGTGCACCAGGATTGGCAGATCCGCTGCGAGACGCCGCCCGGCGCGCAGAGCGAGCAGTGCGCGCTCTTCCAGAGCGTGGTCGCGGAAGATCGCGCCAATGTCGGGATCACCGTCCTGGTGCTCAAGACCGCCGACCAGAAGACCCGGCTCATGCGCGTGCAGGCGCCGCTCGGCGTGCTCCTGCCGGCCGGGCTTGGGCTCAAGATCGACAATGTCGACGTCGGCCGGGCCGGATTCGTGCGCTGCTTGCCGCGCGGCTGCTACGCCGAGGTCGTGATGGACGACAATCTGGTCAAGCAACTGCGCACCGGCCAGACCGCCACGTTCTTCATCTTCCAGACCCCCGAGGAAGGCATCGGCTTCCCGCTCAGCCTGAAGGGCTTCGGCGAAGGCTACGACAAGCTGCCATAATCGGCCTTCGCGCACGTCCGCCTGCCGCATAACATGCGTGCTCCTTCATCGGGGAGACGCGCATGAACGTTGGCTTTGTCGGGCTTGGCGCCATGGGAGCGCTCATCGTGCGGCGGCTCATGGATGGCGGGCATCGCGTCACCGGCTGGAACCGGTCGCGGGAAAAAGCCGAAGAGCTGATCAAGGCCGGCATGCGCTGGGCGGCGAGCCCGCGCGCGGTAGCGGAAGCGTCCGACATCGTCATCTCGATCGTCACCGACGCGGCGGCGGTGCAAGCCGTGGCGCTCGGGCCAGACGGCGTCGTCTCTGGTCTGCGCAAGGGCGGCATCTTCGCCGACATGAGCACGATCGCGCCCGACGCGAGCCGCGCGATCGCGGCCGAGTTCGCCAAAGCCGGATCGGTCATGCTCGACGCGCCGATCTCCGGCAGCCCGGTCACCGTGCGTCAGGGCAATGCCTCGATCATGGTCGGCGGCGACGAAGACGCCTTCGAATACATCAAGCCGGTGCTGCTCGCGATCGGACCGAAAGTGACGCGCATCGGCGGCAACGGCCTCGCCTGCCAGATGAAGATCGCGGTCAATCTGCTGCTCATGGTCGAGGTGATCGCGTTCGGCGAAGCGGTCGCGCTCGCCGAAAAAGGCGGCGTCGAGCGCGCCGCCGCGGTCGACGCCGTGCTCAAGAGCGTCGCCGCCTCGCCGGTGCTCGGCTATCGCGGACCGTTCATCCTCGAGGGAAAAATGCCGGAGGTGCCGCTCGCCGACGTGACGCTCCAGCAGAAGGACATGCTGCTCGCGCTCGATCTCGCCCGCAAGCTCGGCAGCCCGGCGCCGCTCGCCGCGGCAGCCAACGAGATGATGAACGCCTGCCGCGGCCTCGGCATCGATCACCGCGACTTCGTCACCGCGCACGAGGTCTATCGCCGGCTGGGTGGGCAGACCGGGTGATTGAAAATAAATAGAGACGCCGCGTGCAAATGGCGATGGGCGTCCGTCCGAGCCCGGCGATGACCGTGAGCGCGGACCGCAATGAATTTGAACGTCTCAACGTTGTTTTTTGAGCTGGCCCTCATCTTCATACCAGGTTTCATCTGGATGAAGATTCACAGCCGCTATGGATTGAGGGGCGACAAGACGCAATTCGATCTTATTCTGAATGCCTTCATCTTTGGCGTTCTGTCATATGGGCTTACGTCACCTACCGTTACAACGGGTGGCCTCTCAAGATATTCGAACTGGATGCAGACAGCAGGAAGTTGATACAGCCTGAAATTTTCCCCGAGATTTTGGCCGCTGTGGTGATCTCCGTTGTCGGCGGGGTCATCTCGCTGTACATCGAAAACCACAAGCTCTTCACCCGTTTTGTCCAGACAATTGGAGCCACCAAGACGTACGGTGACGAAGACGTGTGGGATTTCCTTTTCAATTCATCTTCGCGCGCGGCAATGTTTGTTCATTTCAGAGACTTCGAGCAGGAGGTGACCTACGCCGGCGTTGTCGAGTTGTTTTCCGAGAGCGGCCCATTGCGCGAAATGATCTTGCGCGACGTTACAGTGTACGATTTTGAGCAAACCGAGATGTACCGCTTGCGGCGGCTCTACCTTGCCAAGGCCCCCGAGAACATCCATATCGAATTTCCGCTCAACCCCTAGGAGGGTGACGCATCATGGCCGACAAACCCCGATCACAGGATGATGACGTCCCTACCGCCCCTTTGAAGGAGGGCTACGTACGGAAAGGCGGTCGAAATCCTCCACCGCCGCCCGATTTTGTCCGTCCGCCCCCGCCGCCGGCGTTTCGGCCTGCTCGCCGGTCGGCGCCCGCTCCGACGTCGCAACCGCCGAAGCGCGAGCGCTAATCGTTTCCCGTCAAATTAATGGCTCGGCGTGCGTTCCGCCGTCACCGCGGACTGCGTCAGCAGCGCCTCGTAGGCATTCACCAGGCCGGCGCCGAACTCGTCGTCGCGGCCAGGAGGTCCGAGGTCGCGCGCGGTGCGCACCAGGATCGCGCGGATCGCGTCGGGCGTGAGGCCCGGGTTGCGCTCGATCAATAGCGCCGCGAGGCCGCTCACATGCGCCGCCGCGACCGAGGTGCCGGTCGAGTAGTCGTAGGCGCCGTTCGGCGCGGCGACAAAGATGTCGACGCCAGGCGCCGCCACCGCGACGTAGCTGCCGCGATTGGCGACCGCGAGCGACTTATCGTCCACGTCGGTCGCGGTCACCGCGATGACCTCGGGATACGCGGCCGGATAGGCCTCCGGCGCCTGCGGACCGTCATTCCCGGCCGCCGCGACCAGCACGACGCCCTTTTGCCGCGCCGCCGCGATTATCTCGTGCAGTTTCCGATCGGCCGGGCCGGTGAAGCTCATGTTCACGACCCGCGCGCCGGAATTCACCGCCCACTGCAGCCCGTCGAGGATGCGGGTGCTGGTGCCCTGGGCGCCGACGGCGGAAGCATCGAAGGCGCGCGCCGCGAGAATGCGCACCGCCGGCGCGAGGCCGAGCAGGCGGCCGTGGGCGGCGATCGCGCTTGCCATTGCGGTGCCGTGGGCGTGGCCCGGAACGGCGGCGCCGAAGTCGAGGCGCGCTGCGATGATGCCGCGCAATTCCGGATGATCTTGATCGATCGCAGAATCGATCACCGCGACCGGCACCTGGTTGCCGGTGGCGATCCCGTGTGCTTCCGCCACATTGAGCTTGCTCAAGACATATTGGAAGGCGTCTCCCGCCGGCACGCTTCGCGTCGACTCCTGCCGCAATCTGTAGAGGAAGTTCGGCTGGATGTTCGCGATGCGGCGGTCGCCCTGGACGCTTCCCATCACGGCAGACACCAATCGGCGATCGGTGATGCGGAAGCGATAGAGCACCGTGTTGATAAGCGGCAGCCGGTGCACGCCGAGGAGCGCCAGCCGCTGCGATTGCGCAAACGTCACGATGGCCTGCGCCCGCACATCGGCGGCGAAGGCGACCAGTACCTCGTCCGGCACATAGCGGCGATCGTCCAACGCCGGCATGCCGCTCGGCGGACCGCCTGCCCCGCCGCCGGCGCTCGGGGGCAGCCCGGCCGGTCCGGTGGGCGGAAGATTCACGATGCCCGGTCCGATGGGTCCGCTCGGGCCGCCGGGGAACGTGACGATGACGGGCGGGCGGCGCGGCGGACGCCGGCGTCCGTCGCCGTCGCCGGGGTACTTGGGCGGCTGGGCGACCCGCACGCGGCGGGTCGGTTTAATCGCCTTCGAGATATTGGGGGATATGACGACCCGCCTGGCCTTGGTCTGGGTGTTGAAAGTCGACGTCCGGCTCATCCCGGTATTGCCGTGGAAGCCGCCAAAACCGCCAAATCCCCTGGCGAGGGCGGCGTCGGCCCAAATCAGGGCGACGGCCGTGCCGGCAGCACATGCGAGTGCCACAAGAGGAAGCGCGGGTCGGGATGGGGACGCATCACCCCGAGGTGTTCGGTTAAGGGAATCTTTGCCCTGCCACATGGCGCGATCCTCCGGCTGGCGACATCTGCGCCATCGATCCACAGGGCCGTAGGAACCTGCCGGCCCCATCGCCGCACAGGATCCAAGGCACAATGACGCTCGGCGATTGGTCGCGCCGGAACCGGGGCCGGTTCAACAGGTCTTCCGCAAAGGCCTATCGCGCACGGGCACGTCATGACCTATCTAGGGGCGGACAGTTGGCTCTGATGGTGCTCCCATGATCCTTCCGACCTCATCGCTCATCGATCGTGCCGGCCTCGACCGGGCGCGCGTCGGCAAGATCGTCTCGCGCGGTCTCGACGGCGCCGATGACGGCGAACTCTATCTCGAATACCGGCAATCGGAGGTGCTGGTATTCGACAATGGCCGATTGAAACAGGCCACCTACGACACCAGCCAGGGATTTGGACTGCGCGCCGTCAAGGACGAGGCGGTCGGCTATGCGCATGCATCAGACGTGTCGGAGGCCGCTATCGCGCGCGCGGCCGACGCGGTGCGCGCCGTCAAGGGCGGCTATTCCGGGCAGGTGGCGGAAGCCCCTCCCCGCACCAATCGCCGGCTCTATGGCGATGAGAATCCGACGGGCGCGCCCTCGTTCGAGGCCAAGGTCAAGCTGCTCGAAGAGATCGACGCCTATGTGCGCGCCAAGGACCCACGGGTGCGTCAGGTCACCGCGAGTGTCGGCGCCTCATGGCAGGTCGTCGAGATCCTGCGCGCCGATGGCGGGACCTACCGCGACGTGCGCCCGCTCGTGCGGATCAACGTCGCTGTGGTGGCGGGCGAAGGGGACCGCCAGGAAAGCGGCAGCCATGGCTATGGCGGCCGCGAGGGATACGACAAGTTCATCGCGTCCGGCGCATGGCGGAGCGCGGCGGACGACGCGGTGCGCCAGGCCCTGATCAATCTCGCGGCGGTGCCGGCGCCGGCCGGCGAGATGGACGTGGTGCTCGGCTCCGGCTGGCCCGGCGTGATGCTGCACGAGGCGGTCGGTCACGGACTCGAAGGCGATTTCAACCGCAAGAAGACCTCGGCCTTCGCCGGCCTGATGGGCCAGCAGGTCGCCACGAAGGGCGTCACCGTGGTCGACGACGGCACCATCGCGGCGCGGCGCGGCTCGCTCTCGATCGACGACGAGGGCACCCCGACCAACCGGACCGTGCTGATCGAGGACGGCGTCCTGGTCGGCTACATGCAGGACCGGCAGAATGCGCGGCTGATGGGCATGACGCCGACCGGCAACGGACGACGCGAGAGCTACGGGCACGTGCCGATGCCGCGCATGACCAACACCTACATGCTGGCCGGCAGCCACGATCCCGGCGAGATCATCGCCTCGGTGAAGAGAGGCATCTATGCCGTGAGCTTCGGCGGCGGCCAGGTCGACATCACGTCGGGCAAATACGTCTTCCAGTGCACCGAGGCCTACAAGATCGAGGACGGCAAGGTCGGCGCGCCGGTGAAAGGCGCGATGCTGATCGGCAACGGTCCGACCGATCTCAACCGCATCGCCATGGTCGGTAACGATCTCGCGCTCGATCCCGGCATCGGCACCTGCGGCAAGAACGGCCAGGGCGTGCCGGTCGGCGTCGGCCAGCCCACGCTGCGCATGGACCGGATCACGGTCGGCGGCACGGCGGAGTGATCGCGCTCCCCGCGGGGAAATTGCGCCCGCTCTGACGCAAGCCTAAGCTTCCTTCCTCATCGGG